>OKVK01000836.1_pt1 | contig 18242 bp, 18 predicted proteins | sample 1604771 | NCBI WGS metagenome assembly OKVK01 (sample SAMN01760906, study PRJEB22395) | human gut metagenome | reverse complement strand
GCCTCACGAGGGATGAGTGTCAGCTGGTTTATCCGAAATTTTAAAAAATACACCGGTTCCACGCCAATGCAATTTATTGTGGGAATCCGAATTACCAATGCTCAGATGTTACTTGAAACAACAACGTATTCTATCAATGAGATTTCCAAGATTGTCGGATATGATAATCAGCTTTATTTCAGCCGACTTTTCCACAAACTGAAAGGATATTCGCCCAGAGAATATCGAAAAATAAGAAACAAATTCTAAAATACAGAGGATGTAAAAATCTGACTCACGCCAAAAGAGGATGCCACAGAATCAAATCAGATTATGTGGCACCCTCTTTTTCCTTTGGTTATTTTACGAACTCGATTGAATAATAATACATATACTCATTATCCGTATCTAGCTGTTCCCCTGTAATATCCTGTATTGGCAGTGAGCTTACCCTTTTTTCGCCATAGATCAGTGCTGCCAATTCTTGCTCTGCTCCATACTCTATCATGCATTTATTCCCGATAGCTGTTGCTGATCTTTCATAATATGCCCTGTTTGCAACTCCCTCCAATATCGGCGATTCTGTCATATACTTTGAATATTCATCCGCTACAATAAGTTTTCTATATATCCAAACCTCGTCATTTTAAGACATTTCATAATAATGTGCGTAAATCCCACCTTTTTCCAACAGTTCATCATGCGTTCCACATTCTACAATTCCATTTTCTGCAACCACCAGAATTTCATCAGCGTTACGGATCGTTGACAATCTGTGTGCAATCGTAATCGTAGTTCTGTCTTTTGCCAATTCTTCCAGACTCTGCTGGATAAATCTCTCGCTTTCATTATCCAGAGCACTCGTTGCCTCATCCAGAATCAGGATAGGTGGGTTCTTCAAAAAAACTCTTGCAATAGAAATCCGCTGTTTCTGACCACCGGACAATCTGGTTCCTCTCTCACCAACAAATGTCTCATACCCATCCGGAAGTTCCATGATGAATTCATGAATATTAGCCTTCTTTGCTGCCTCAATGATCTCTTCCATCGACGCATCTGGTCTGCCATACGCAATATTCTCACGAATACTTCCACAGAACAGATATACATCCTGCTGTACCAGTCCGATCTGTTCACGAAGACTCTGTAATGTCAGTTTCCGCACATCCTTTCCATCGATTGTAATACGCCCTTCAGACACATCGTAAAATCTCGGAAGCAGTGAACAGATGGTTGTCTTTCCACTTCCGGATGCTCCAACCAATGCGATCGATTTTCCTGCCTGGATATCAAAAGAAACATCATCAAGAACCAGTGAGTCATCGTCATTATAATGAAAGGAAACATGTTCATAACGCACATGCCCTTTGATATTTTCCAGTGGCTCCGCATCTTCTGCATCCACAATCTCCGGTTCTGTCTCAACGACATCCAAGAATCTTCTGAATCCGGACAACCCTTTTTGCATCATTTCCGTAAGCTCTACCAGAATCTGGATCGGACTGATAAAAATGCCAATATAAAGCGCATACATTGCCAGATCTGCCGACTCCATCTGTCCATGTGCAATCAGCCAGCCTCCAAACACCAGCGTCATCAGATACATCATCCCCTGAAAGAACAAATTGCCTCCTGTAAAACTACCCATACAACGATAATTTGCATTCTTTGAGCTCAAAAAACCCTGATTGCTCTTTTTAAATTTTTCCCGTTCAATGTCTTCATTCGCAAAAGACTGTACCACACGAATTCCTGCCAGCGTATCCTGAAGGCTGGAATTCAGATTTCCGATCTTACGTCTGTTATCCATAAATGTTGCCTGCATCTTCTTATTCTGTCCATAAGAAAAAAACAGCATAATTGCCACAATCACCAGAAGAGGAATTGCCAGTTTCCAGTTGATTAGAAACAAAAATACAAAAGATCCAATAATTTTGATCAATGAGATAAATAAGTTCTCCGGCCCATGATGTGCAAACTCTGAGATGTCGAATAAATCCGATACCAGTTTACTCATCATCTGTCCCGAGTTATTCTGATCATAGTATGAAAATGATAATCTTTCATAATGATCAAACAACTGTTGACGCATATCCCGTTCCATATATGCTCCCATCATATGTCCCTGATAACTAACATAGTACTTGCATCCAGTCTGGATCATATACATAATAAGCAACACGAGTGTAATCGGAAGCAATGCCCACAAAATCACATCAGAACTCTCTGTAAATAATGTCTTCGTCAATGTTCGTAAAATCTGTGGAAAAGCCAGATCAACCAGACTGATCACAGCGGCACAAATCAAATCCAGAAAAAATACCTTCTTATACGGAGCGTAATATTGAATAAATTTCTTTAATGTATGCATATTAATCCCTTATTCCTTAGAAAAAGACCAAATAAAGGATTTCTTCTTCATCTGATCTTCTTAAATTCTATATATTTACATTTTTAATTTATATGCTTTATTCTATTTTCTTTTAAAAATTATACCTTCAATTTTATTAAAATACAAGTGGACAGGCAGTGTAATTTTCCTTTTCCAAAATCACATCTTCGGTAGATATGGTCTGTTGTTCGATTATAAAGAAGTGTTGGACATATAGACTATCTTGCTAAAAAAGGACTGTTAAAATCATACAAAAAGGACTGACACAGAACAGATGCCTCCATCTGTTCTGCAACAGTCCTCTTTATTGATTTCACACACTATAAAGGCTTCACAGACTCTTTAATCCAGATATCCACCAATTGGAGAGTTATTATACTTTGTTTTTTTCAAAAATGTAAGTAATTTTTATTTTTCATTTTCTATTTTCCAAAAAGCCGGCAAATTTTTTCTTGCATTTTTTCTTCTTTTTCGCTTATAATGTGCTCAAAGAAAATAAAAATATAACAAAAGCCGGCTTGTAAAAGCGTGAAATCATGAGGATTTGCTTGTCCTTACAGATTTCACGCTTATTTTTTTGCAATGCCATGAGGAGGTCTTATGAATTCCAGAAACAAACTGGCAGAAATGCCAATCCGTCCTTTACTGTACACAATGGCAGTTCCTTTGATGCTATCCTTACTTGTACAGTCACTTTATAACATTGTTGACAGCATCTTTGTCGCCAGGCTGTCTGAAACTGCCCTGACTGCTGCATCTTTGGTATATTCTGTTCAATTCTTAATGATTGCCGTAGGTGTCGGCACTGCAGTCGGTTTAAATGCACTGCTTTCCAGAAAAATCGGAGAACATAAAGCCGAAGAAGCTTGTCAGGCTGCCACGACCGGACTTTTCCTGATGCTCCTTACCTCCCTTATCTTTTCTGCAGCTGGTATTTTTCTGTCTGACAAAATTGCTGCCAGAATGGCAACGGATCCAGAACTTCAGGTGCTCTGTAAACAATATCTTTCCATTAATCTTGTCTATTGCTGGGGAATCTTTCTGCAAACTTATGGGCAGCGACTATTACAGGCTGTTGGAGATACCGTCCTGCCTATGTTTTCCCTGATGATAGGTGCTGTTTTAAATATTATTCTTGATCCAATTATGATTTTTGGTCTGCTTGGCTGTCCGGCTATGGGAATCCGCGGTGCGGCAATCGCAACTGTCATCGGACAGATCGTTGGTGCCATCGCAGCCTTACTGTTTAACCGTTTCCGGAATCCAGTAATTCACGTACATCTGAAGAACTATCATTTCAGATGGCAGGATATTGCTGATATTTATCAGGTGGGGCTTCCAACGATTATTATGCAGGCCATCGGAAGCATTATGACATTTGCTGTAAACCGCATTCTCCTTCCTGTCTCTGCAACAGCAGTTGCTTTTTTCGGTATCTACTACAAATTGCAGAATTTCCTAATGATGCCGATCAATGGTCTCGGACAGGCGGCAATTCCTATTGTCGGATATAATTACGGAGACAAAAAATATCAGCGGGTGCAGCAGACATGGAATATTCTGCTTCCTGCCGGAGAAGCCATTGCCTTATGCGGGACTATCCTGTTCTGCTGTTTCCCCGGACAGTTGCTGCAACTATTTTCCGCCAGCCAGGAAATGCTGACCCTTGGTATTCCGGCACTACGGATCATTTCCGTTTCCTTTGTTCTGGCTGCAAGCACAATCCTGTGCGGATATTTTTCTTCCGGACTGGGAAATGGAATCATTAACATGGTCAGTGCTGCTATCAGGCAGTTAGTGATCTTAATTCCCTGCCTCTGGATTTTCATAAAAATTTCTGGTATCTCTCATAGCTGGTATGCCTTCTGGATTGCAGAAATCATGGCCTGCCTTTACAGTTATTGTATGTCACATAAATTATTGAAAAACCTTTCATAATCAATAAAGGGGCATGAATCCGATCATAGATTCATACCCCTTTATTGATTTCACATACTATAAAACAAGTTATTCTGTAAACGTGTAACGCACAATAGAGCCGTGGTTATCACCTGTCACTATTACAACATCTCCATTTTCATTGAGTATAGATTCCAAAATCGGAAATCTTCCATTCTCTTTTACGTAAGCTTCCGGACTATCCGCTTCTGCCTCGATCAAAGTCTTTTTGCTGTGTTTTTCTCCTCCGCACGGATTTATTTCCTCAACAAAGATTTCATACTCATGCATGTAGTGTTCCTCCTGAAATTGATTTTTTTAAGAAGTAATACATATTATTATAAAATCAATCCGTTTCTATTTCAAAAGGGGTTTTTACTAAAAATATGCTTTTCGTTTTAGACATTATTACCATGGCAGCCATGTTTATCTTCACCGCAATGATGCTCACCACAGGAATGCTCATGGGCATGGTGGGAGCACTGAACATTCGGATTATAATCCAGTTTACCGCCGACATAAGCAAGCACTGCTTCGTCCGCATTTCCGCTGACACCGCCATATAGCTTAATTCCTGCTTCTGCCAGTGCCATCTGTGCGCCGCCGCCGATTCCGCCGCAGATCAGGACATCCACATCTGCATTGGTCAGAAATGAAGCTAATGCACCATGTCCCTGTCCATTGGTATCCACCACCTGTGTGTTTTTAATCTGTCCGTTCTCCACATCATACAGTTTAAACGTCTCCGTATGTCCGAAATGCTGAAAAATTTCTCCATTTTCATAAGTTACACCAATTCTCATCTGTCCTTCTCCTTTTCCCCTGATTGATAATTGCATGTCAGAAAACTCCGGTCTTCTACAACGCTTTCCGCAGCAAAACACATCCATACCATCGCAAAGCCGGTAATTTCCTCCCGAAATGTGAAGCGTCTTCCCATTGACCACACAGTCTGCAAGTTTATACCGGGCAGTTTCATAGATCTCTGTGACTGTCGTCCGGGATATCCCCATCTGCTCTGCACACTGCTCATGGGTCCGTTTTTCCAGATCAATCAGACGAATCGCCTCATATTCATCCACGGTCATATGTATCCGTTCGCCAGTCGGTATTCCTTCTGGCCGGAAACTGTCATAAGCCGGCTCTACGCAGATTCTTCTGCATCTTGTTGGTCTTGCCATTGTATTTCTCCGCCCTTCATTTCCGTCATATGTCGATAACTATCATACCTCTATTCTATGCAGAAGTCAATGGGTGGATTCATTCTGGCTATCTGCCTCATCTACTATAGTGAGCAAAAAAATATTTGAAATCTTCTTTCGTCACTGCTATAATAAACATACATCGTGTGGCATTTTTGCGTAAATCCAGTTGCAAAAATGCCACACGCTTTTTTATGGAATTGAGGTGAAAAATGTAAAAATGAAAGAAAACTTAATAAGCAACTCGTGTAGCTGAAATGCGTAAGTCCGGATGTTTTTGGATTTACGCATTTCTTATTTTTTGAAAGAAAGGTGAATTTTTATGGATACTGGAAATCAGTTTTTAGGGACAGAACGTGTCAGCAAGCTCATGAAGCAGTACGCCATCCCCTGCATCATCTCACTGTTAGTAGGTGCACTTTATAACATTGTTGATCAAATTTTTATTGCAAATGCAAGCTATCTCGGCTCTTATGGCAACGCGGCCAACACCGTTGTTTTCCCTCTGACCGTGGTGGCACTGGCCATCGCCGTCATGATCGGTGACGGCTGCTGTGCTTTTGTCAGTATGGCTCTTGGAAGAAATGAACTGGAGAAAGCCAAACGCAGCGTTGGCAACGCCGTCGTATTATCTGTTGCCACCAGCCTTGTTTTAATGGCGGTATATTTTATTTTTGCGAACAGCATTATTGCTATGTTCGGCGGCACAGTCAATGAAGAAACCTTTCACCACTCGCAGGAATACTTCTTCTATATTACGCTGGGTATTCCGTTCTATATGTTCGGACAATCCATGAACCCCATCATCCGTGCCGACGGCAACCCCAAGTTTGCCATGATCTCGACGCTTTCCGGTGCTGTTATCAACATCATCCTTGACCCTATTTTCATCTTCTGTTTTAAGTGGGGCATGATGGGTGCAGCTGTTGCAACAGTCATCGGGCAGGTGCTCACAGCGGTCCTTGCAGTGTGGTATCTGATGAATATGAGAGTTATCAAGCCTGCTTCCGGCGATTATGCCCTGCATAGGAGCATCTGCGGACGGATGCTGACACTTGGCATCACCAGCTTTCTCTCCCAGATCAGTTTGGTAGCGGCAATGGCAGCCATCAACAATATGCTCCGTAAATATGGTGCACTGGACGCTGTATTCGGGCAGGAGCAATATGCACAGATCCCTATGGCAGTCGTGGGTATTGTAATGAAATTCTTCCAGATTGTCATTTCCATCGTGGTGGGTATGGCGGCAGGCTGCATTCCCATTGTGGGCTACAACATGGGTGCGAAAAAGGAGCTCCGTGTCCGGGAGCTGTTCACCAGGCTGCTGCTCACTGAGGCTCTGGTGGGTGCGTTGGCACTTATACTGGCTGAAGGTTTTCCCCGTCAGCTCATCGATATTTTCGGTGCCGCCAATGAGAGCAGCTACTACACCGATTTCGCCATCAAAGCCTTCCGTACTTATCTCTGTATGATGATCCTCGCCTGCGTCAACAAGGCATGCTTCATCTTCTTGCAGGCAGTAGGTAAGGCACTCTCGTCCACGCTCCTGTCCATGTTCCGTGAGGTGGTATTCGGCGTGGGCTTCGCCTTGCTTCTGCCGGTGTTCTTCGGTCTGGACGGTGTACTGTATTCCATGCCGGTATCGGATATCCTGACTTTTATCATTTCGGCAATTATTATTGCGAAAACTTATCGGGAATTGAATGAGAACGTAGTTTAAACATAAGACGAACAGCGTTGTCAATTTTTCACTTCATTTTTTATAATTCCCTTGACATTTTCCAGTAAAAGATATATGATTCGAATATAATAACAGTAATTGTTACTGTTTTAGAAAGGAGAAGATCTTATGAAATATGTATGTGATGTATGCGGATGGGAATATGATGAAGAGCAGGGTTATCCGGAGGGCGGCATTGCACCGGGCACCAAATGGGAAGATGTTCCGGAAGATTTCGAATGTCCGTTATGTAATGTAGGAAAAGACCAGTTTTCTGAAGTAAACGAATAAAAATATAGAAGTGCCACTCAGTCAGGGAAATGATTGAGTGGCACTTCTTTTTTACACCATCATTCTATTCTTTCTTAATTCAGGAAATTCTGGATAATAACATTTTCTGCCTCTTCTTCTGTCAGGCCAAGCGTGCGCAGCTTCAGAAGCTGTTCATCGTTGATTCGTCCGATCGCTGCCTCGTGGATGATTGCTGCATCCACATTTTTAGCACGGATTTCCGGAATAGAACCCACCTCCGCATGGTCCATGATAATGGAATCACACTGGATATGCGCCTGACATTTGCTGTTTCCGATTGCATTCGGATGGAAGGTCTGCACAGACTCCCCTTTTCCTACTGATCTGGAAATGATTTGCGCCGAGCTGTCTTCACCGTTTAACTGTACTTCAATATTGGACTCTGCCTGCTGCTTTCCATCTGTCATCAGTCGTTCCGTCACAAATAATTTTGCATTTTTTGCAAGCTCTACATTTGTTTCACGGAGAGTGGAATCCACTCCTTTGATCTGTGCTGTATCCAGTGTAAATACCGAATTTTCTCCCACATAAATGTTGGTCACAGGATTTAATACTTTTCCACCGGTTCCATTGCCTTCCCCATAATGCTTCTCTTCATAACGCACGTTGGCATTTTTTCCTACATGAAACGTATGGATGCCGTCATGACGGCTCTCATTGCATCCACTGTTGTGAATACCGCAGCCGGCAATAATCGAAACATCTGCTCCGTCTGCCACATAGAAATCATTATAGACTACATCCGTCATTCCTGACACACTTACTACGACCGGAATATAGACAGCTTCTCCTTTGGTCTCTCCATCAATGTAAATATCAATTCCCGGCTTATCTGTTTTTCTCTTAATTTTAATATGCTCACTGTCACCATGGCAGATGGACGTTCCATTCTGGCGGAGATTATAGGCACCTTTCTGCTCAAATTTGTGATCATTGATCACATCCAGCACATTTTCCGTAACATTATCAAGCTTTACCATTAAAATTCACCCTCCATCCGGTCTGCGCATTTATGACATTTCTTAACTCCGTTAAGATAAGGAAGCACTTCCTCTTTACTTCCCATTCTCTTGATTACACCGTCGTCAACTATCATAATCTGGTCTGCCATCTCTATAATCTTCTCCTGATGAGAGATGACGATCAGACTCTGCTTTTTCTGTCTGTGAATCTCTTCAAATTTCTGGATCAGCATAGAGAAGCTCCACAGGTCAATTCCTGCTTCCGGCTCGTCAAATACACACAACTTATGCTCTTTTGCAAGCACAGTGGCAATTTCAATTCGTTTCATCTCACCGCCTGATAACGTTCCATCAATCTGCCGGTTCACATACTCCTCTGCACAAAGTCCGACTTCAGAAAGCATTCTGCAGCATTCCGGCTCTGTGAGTTCTTTTCCTGCTGCCAGTGATAAAAGTCTCGAAACCGGCATTCCCTTGAATCTGGGTGGCTGCTGGAATGCATAACCGATTCCTGCATTTGCACGATGATTGATATCATAATCAGTGATATCTACATCGTTCAGATAAATCTTTCCGCTCTCAGGTTTGTTGATGCCGATCAGTGTCTTTGCCAGTGTCGATTTACCGCCTCCGTTCGGGCCGGTAATTACCAGCATTTCTCCGTCTTTTACTTCAAACGAAATATGATCCAGCAGACATTTCTTTCCACCTTCATCATCTACCTTCACAACTAACTCTTCTGTTCTTAACATGTCTTTTCTCCTGTAGTTCTAAAACCTGTAATCTATACCTATTATATTGGCTTTTATAATGATTGCAAGTACTCTTCTCGCATTTCTCTCATAAACCTATTGAAAAACTGCCCGACAAAGGCTACACTATTTATAAATACATGCGGTGCATCCGCAAGGAGGGTATATTCATGAATATGAAAGAAATTGCAACAGGAGTACAGCACATCGGAGTTCCTACGGGAGATATGGACGCAACCATCCGTTTTTATCATGCACTGGGCTTTGACACCATCTATGAAACCGTCAACGCAGAGGCTGGCGGAAGAGTTACTTTCTTCAAGCTTCATGACCTGGTGATCGAGACTTATGAGACAAAAGAACCAAAGCTCATGCCGGGTGCTGTTGACCACATCGCCATCAACGTTAAAGACATCGAGGAAGCTTTCCGTTTCGTCAATGAAGCAGGTCTGAACAATACAAATGATACCATCCATTCTCTTCCGTTCTTTGAAAACGGTGTAAAATTCTTCACCATCGAGGGCGCCAACAAAGAAAAAGTCGAATTCAATCAGTTCCTGTAAAGCAGGACACGAAAATACCGCCCACCCTGTAGAAACATTCCTTTCTGCAGGGTGGGCGGTATCTTTATGCTTTCACAAGGGGAAGCGTGATTGTGATCATAAATTCATTATTTTCCTGCTTCCAGGTAAAGTTTCCCCCATGATTTTCCATAATTTTTCGACAGGTTTTCAGACCAATCTGCGTACTCTCAGGATGGTCTTTCCGGTCACGAATATGGTTCGTGACCTGGATATGCAGCATATCCGGCTGCTCCGAAGCCTCGATCCGCAGCGGGTACACCGGATCTCCATACTTTTTCAGATTGGAGATAAGATTATCCATGACGCGCTGCATATATTCGCTGTCCACCTGTACGATTCCTTTCAGTTCTTCAATCTGGCATTCAATGGTACCGCCATGATCCTGCCAGTCAAAGAACTGACCGTTACAGAGATCTTCCACCAGTTCGACACTTGGAATCTTCTGTAGCTGTAGTCCCTTTTCTTCTCTGCCATAAACCAGAAAATACTCAAACAGCCTGTCTGAGACCTTTTTCATCTGAAATGCCTTCTTCCGGCAATATTCCAGATATTTTTTCAACTGCTCCTCGTCTTCGTACCGATGCATATTGAGAAGCTCCAGATAACCGATCAGCGAAGTCAGCGGTGTCCGCAAATCATGGGACATGGCCGTTACCAGTTCCATGTTGGCTTTTTCCGCCTCCGCCTTCATCTGCTGCTCTTCCAGAATGCCATTCTTCAGTGATTCAATTCCGATTGCAAGGCTGGTCAGTTCATCCCTGCCTTTGATCGTAATAGGATACTCCAGATTTCCTCCCCCCAGCACCTTCAGATCCTGCTCCAGCTGATTGACATACCGGATTTTCCGGTGAATCAATGCAAAGAGAAGTAAAATGAATACAATTGCTCCTGATCCATACTCTGCAATATCAGCCCAATAAAGATTATCTACATCCAGATAAACCTCCAGATCCGCTTTAATCACGGTTCCGTCATAAAGCATCACGTCATGATAGTTACTGGTCGGGTATAGTTCGGCTGAATCTATCTCATCCGGATTTTCTGCTTCCCCTTCCATATATAATGTATCATCATCCTCCCAGGAATCTGTTTCCGGCGAATCAGGAGCCATATACGGTCCAAGAATAGGATCAATATCCCGGTAAAACGTCACATACACATCTCTCTGCCTTTGTACCCAGGCAACCAATAATTCTATATTCTGTTCCGTAACCTTATGTTTTACAATAAACTGATCCAGATCCTTCAGCACTTCTTCGGTTTTGTCTTCATATTTTGTGCCGGAGTATGCTTCTGTAACTGCCCACTGAATGGCCGCTGTTCCTACTGCTCTTGATACCAAAATGGCAGTCAGCAGTGCAATTCCGCTCAGTGCGATCAGCTCCATTGTCAGTCTGCTCCACCATCTGTTTTTCCTAATTGACACAATAACCTCTTCCCCAGATATTCTGAATATAGGACTGTCCGCCCTTTTCCAGTTTTCTTCTGATATTTCGGATATGAACCATCACCGTATTACCGGAATTGGGAAAAAATGCTTCCTTCCAGACTGTCTCATAGATTTCTTTTACGGAAAATACTTTCTTCGGATTGGAAATGAGCAGCAATAAAATCTGATACTCCATCTCTGTCAGCGTAATTTTCTCTCCGCCTGCCATCACGGTCTGCTGCTCTTGATCAATGGTAATATCCCGGTAACATACAAGCTTCTCCGACCTTTCTTCCCGTCCCTGATAGACCTTATATCTCCGGAGCAGTGCTTTTACCCGCGATAATAGTTCCATGTAAGAAAATGGTTTCACCAGATAATCGTCACCACCTGCCGAAAATCCCTGCACTTTATCGTGTTCTCCGGATTTGGCTGTGAGGAACAAAACCGGAACCATCGTCTTCTCCCTGATCTGTTCACATGCCCAGATCCCGGATTCTCCCGGCATCATCACATCCAGAATGATCAGATCTGCCTTTTCTGCCTGCTCTACCGCTTCTCTTGCATTACAGGCTTCTATTATTTCATATCCTTCTCCTGAAAGCATCATACGCAGCACATCCCTGATCTCCGGTTCGTCATCTGCTATCAGAATCGTCTGTTTTTCTGTCATGGATTCACCACCCTTCTTTTTTGTATTCTTTTCCTTTTGGAAAATTTCTAATGAAAGTGTAACATGTCCGTCCTGTGTAAAGAAAGACTCGAGAGGCAGAATTAAGACTTTTTAAGAAAGAAAGACGGGACTACAAAACTGTAGCCCCGTTGCCTGTCTCTACCACATAGAATTCTGCTTTCAGTCCGGTCTGTGCGTAATAATTTTCACCGACCTGGCTGATAAAATCATTGACTGCACTGTTCTCCACGATGCTGACGGTACAACCTCCAAATCCGGCTCCCATCATGCGGGAACCCAGGACACCTCCTATTTTCCATGCTTCTTCTACCAGAATATCAAGTTCCCGGCCGGATACCTCATAGTCTTCCTTCAGCGAAATATGAGACGCATTCATCAGATGGCCGAATTCTTCCACATCACCGGCCTCCAGCGCTTTCACCGCTTCCATGGTACGCTGATTCTCCGTTACTGCATGTCTCGCTCTTCTTAAACAGACAGGGTCTTTGATCATCTCCTGTACTTCTTCAAAGACATCCGCTGTCAGTTCACTCAAATTACTGATAGCAATGACCGTCTGCAGCTCCTTCAGTGCTTCCGCACATTCTTTCCGGCGCTGTCTGACACAGTCCTCCACACCGTCACGCGGTTTTCCGCTGTTGGTAATAATAATTTTTTCATGCGGAAGCTGCAGCGGCGCATATATATAAGAAAGATTGCTCGTGTCCAACAGGATCGCATGGTCCTTTTTTCCCATGGCAATGGTAAATGGATCCATAATGCCGCCGCCCGTCTTCAAATACTCATTCTCCGTCAGCTGGCTGAACAATGCGATATCCACCATACTAAGATCCGGAATTTCCAGAAGGTCCCTTAAGATCAGGCCTGTCACCACCGTCAGGGATGCTGAAGAACCTATACCCAGTCCCTTCGGAATCTCTCCATAGTACAGAATATCAAGTCCACCCTTTACCTGAATCCCCTTCTTCATAAACGTACGGACAACACCTTTGGGATAATTCCCCCAACCGTCCTCTTCCCGGTAATACATCTGTCCGGAATTCATTTCCAGAATTCCCTGCTCCGGATAATTCAGAGAATAGAACCGAAAGCGGTTATCTTCTCTTTTTCTCGCCACTGCATAGGTTCCAATAGCAATCGCGCAGGCAAACACATGCCCGCCATTATAATCGGTATGATCCCCGATCAGATTCACACGTCCCGGTGCAAAATAGACACTGACCGGACCATCTTCCCCGTAAATTTCCTGAAACTTATCAATCAGCCGTTGTTTCATACCCTCTTTTCTCCCATAGTTTCTGAAATCGACATATATTTTAGTTATCATAGCATAAATCAACGTTTTTGTTAAGAATTTGTTACGTTGACTTTTTAACAGCAGGTAGTTACAATAAATAAAAATATCTTTTTCTAAGGAGTATGTACCATGTTAGAATTTTTAAAAGTCATTTTCCTGGGTATTGTGGAAGGAATCACAGAATGGCTTCCCATCTCCAGCACCGGACATATGATTCTGGTCGACGAATTTATCAAGCTGAACGTCACTCATGATTTTATGGAAATGTTCCTGGTGGTCATACAGCTGGGTGCTATTCTGGCTGTCGTCGTTCTGTATTTTCCGAAACTGTGGCCGTTCTGCTCCCCAAAAAACGGATGGATCAAAAAAGATACCTGGATTCTCTGGTTCAAGGTCATCGTAGCTGCTCTTCCGGCTGCCATCATTGGTCTTCCATTTGACGATCTGCTGGATAAACTGTTCTATAACTATCAGACCGTTGCTGTCACCCTGATCCTGTACGGCGTGCTGTTCATCGTTGTCGAAAATTATAACAAAAAACGCCGTCCACGTATCAAATCTCTGGAATCCCTCCCCTGGTCCACCGCTCTTCTGATCGGTATCTTCCAGATTCTTGCACTGATTCCGGGTACTTCCCGTTCTGGTTCCACCATCCTTGGCGGTATCCTTCTGGGAGCTTCCCGCTATGTGGCAGCCGAGTTCAGTTTCTTCCTGTCCATTCCGGTTATGTTCGGAGCCAGCCTTTTAAAACTGGTAAAATTTGGTTTCCACTTTACCGATTATGAGCTTGCCATCCTGATCGTTGGCATGCTGACCGCATTTATCGTATCCATTCTGGCCATCAAATTTTTGATGAACTACATTAAGAAAAATGATTTCAAACCATTTGGATACTATCGTATTGTACTCGGTATTCTTGTCCTGGGTTACTTCCTGTTCCTGGGCTAATCATACATAAGGGAGAAAAAAAATGTACAAAGAAATCGCAAAACTCATTTTATACCGTGATCTGGGTGAGGACAGTATCCTCTTAAAGCTGTCCGGTATCTTCCGTGATTTTGAGCTGGGTCTGGCTGAAAAAGAAGAACTGACCAGCCGCATCTATGAGCAGATGAAAGCACTTCTGGATCTATCTACCCAGTATGGCTTCGACAAAAATCTGTGGCACAATTATCTGACCTTCATCCTGCTGACCAACGAAAACTCTTTCAGCATGACCAGTGAGAAGGTAGGTGCCAATGACGGTACCGTCAATCATTTTGCAAAAGCAGATTTCGCTGTATTCAAAAAACTGTTTGACTTTGATTTCAAACCTATTGAGGAAGAGCTTGGCATTGACTGTTTCACAACTGTCTGCAATTACCACTCCATTCCTAAGAAGGAACGGATGTACAACCGCAATGTCAGTGAACGTGTGCAGGAAATCAGCGAGAAAATCGAGGAGGCCAAAGATGCCGATGAGGTTTTCACCATCATTACGGATTTCTACAAAGCATACGGCGTTGGTATGTTCGGTCTGAACCGCGCTTTCCGTATTCGTCATCTGGAAGAAGGTGTAGAGTTCCTTCCTATCAATAATACGGACCGCGTCATGTTAAATGACCTGATTGGTTATGAGATCCAGAAAAAGAAACTGGTGGACAATACCGAAGCCTTCGTCAAAGGACTCCCAGCCAATAACGTGCTTCTCTGCGGAGATGCCGGAACCGGAAAATCCACCAGTATTAAAGCACTGCTCAATGAATATTATGGCCAGGGGCTTCGTATGATCGAAATTTACAAGCACCAGTTCCAGGATCTCTCCTCCATCATTGCACAGGTAAAAAACCGGAACTACCGCTTTATCATTTACATGGATGACCTTTCCTTTGAGGATTTCGAGATTGAGTACAAATTTCTGAAGGCGGTCATCGAAGGCGGCATGGAAACCCGCCCGGATAACGTCCTGATCTATGCCACCTCCAACCGCCGTCACCTGATCAAAGAAAGTTGGAGTGACCGCGACGATATGGAAACAGACAACGGAATGCACCGCTCCGATACCATGCAGGAGAAGCTTTCTCTGGTAGCACGCTTCGGTGTGACCATCTACTACGGAAAGCCGTCCCAGAAAGAATATTTCACCATCGTCAAGGAACTGCGGAAACGTTATCCGTCCATTACCCTGACCGATGAGGAACTGTGTGCAGAGGCCAATAAGTGGGAATTAAGCCACGGCGGCATCTCCGGAAGAACTGCCCAGCAGTTTATCAACTATATGGCAGGCATGGCTCCTGCAGCCGAATAATCTTTGCCCGTTGCAGCATGAAAAAACACTCACCAGAAATTTCTCCGGTGAGTGTTTTTTTACCTCTTATTCACATTCTTATTTATTTTCCAGCAGTCTTTCCACACTTGCCAGTTTTACACACAGTGCAAACAGCTCTGCACACTGTTTCAGTTCTTCCATGGACGGGAAGGACGGTGCAATTCGGATATTGGTATCATGGGGATCTTTGTTATATGGATAGGTTGCTCCGACAGTGGTCAGAGTAACGCCTGCATCTTTACATTTCTGGTATACAGCCTTTGCACAGCCTTCCATCGTATCGAAAGAAATGAAGTATCCTCCCAGCGGTTTTGTCCAGGTACCGATGCCCAGACCGCCCAGCTCTTTCTCCAGCACATCCAGCACGAGTTCAAATTTCGGACGCATGATAGCTGCATGTTTCTTCATATGCTCTTTGATACCGTTCAGGTCCTTGAAGAAACGTACATGACGCAGCTGGTTGATCTTGTCATGGCTGATGATCTGTACGGTCATGGATTTCTTTACCCAGTCCAGATTGTCCTTGGATGCGGCGATACAGCTGATACCTGCTCCTGCAAAACTGATCTTGGAGGTGGAAGCAAATTCAATAATCATATTCTCTTTTCCGTTTGCCTTGCACATGGAAAGCATCTCCGGCAGATGATCCTGTTTCTCTTCCTCATCATACAGATGATGAACACAATATGCATTATCCCAGTAAATGCGGAAGTCTTCTGCAGCCGGATTTAAATCTGCCATCCGTTTGCAGACATTTTCAGAATAGGTAATTCCCAGCGGATTCGTATACATCGGTACACACCAGATACCTTTGACAGCCGGATCCTTTACATACTCTTCTACCAGATCCATATCCGGACCTTCCAGAGTCATGGGAATCGTAATCATCTCGATACCGAAATGCTCGGTAATACCAAAATGACGGTCATATCCCGGAGCCGGACATAAGAATTTTACTTTATCAAGTTTGCACCAGGGAGTACTTCCCATAACACCATGAGTAACGGCTCTGGAAATGCTGTCGTACATGACATTTAAGCTTGCTGTACCAAATACGATAACGTGCTCCGGATCCACACCCAGCATCTCACCCAGCAGGCGGCGTGCTCCGTAAATTCCTTCCAGGCAGCCATAGTTTCTCGTATCCACACCCTGCTCGTCCTTCATATCGGCATGGCTGGTGAAAATATCCATCATCGGCATGGTCATGTCAAGCTGTGCCGGAGCTGGCTTTCCTCTGGACATATCCAGCTTCAGTCCCTTGCCCTTTGCATCTTCATACTGAAGAGTCAGTTCTTCTTTCAGTTTCAGCAGTTCCTCTTTTCCAAATTCACTGTACGGTGTCATCTTATGTCCTCCTTATAATAAATAGAAGGAGCTGTATCCGGTTCTACGGATTTACAGCCCCCCTGTGATTACTCCTGTTCAAATACCTTCTTTATTAGTCGATCATATTCCTTCCAGGCGGGGTAAGAAGCCAGTTCCCGGAGAGCTTCGGCTGTCTTCCGATAAAGCCATCCATGCATCTTTTTATCGTTCTGGTGAAATCTCTCCCAGATCCGATCACCCACGCTGTCTACATCTCTGGCTATCGCACGAAGGTTGGACAATTTATCAGCCAGCGCCAGCATTTTGGCATTTCTGTCTGCCTTTTTCTGCAAAAAGGTGATTGTCTCCTGTTTGCGGATCATCCATGTAGACTCCGGAGGAAGATCCCTCCTTTTATCCTCGGTCTCACACGCCACATAGTGTGCTACCCGACTTCCGAAAAATGCTTCCACCTCTTCGGATGTCGCCGGTGTATCCTCCACAACATCATGGAGTACTGCCGCGGCAATCAGTTCCTCATCATCCGTCATCTCCGCCACAATTGCTGCGGCTTCCACTGGATGAGACAGATAGGGAATTCTACTCCCCTTACGGGTCATCCCGCTGTGCGCTGCTGCTGCAAACATCACAGCACGTTCATAAAGCGGAAATTCGCTGTTTTTTAACATAGAACTCAACTCATCTGTTATACTGACTGCCATTTTCCTGTACACCCTCTACCCCAATTTCTTCGTCAGTATACCATAACACAAAAAAAATAGCAAGACATAATGTGTCTACTCACCGGACAAATGACCGTAGAACGAGAGCATATAAAGTCCGCATAAACCGACCAGTGCATAAATAATTCTGGAAATCCAGCTTAAGTTTCCAAATAACCATGCTACCAGGTCAAGCTGGAAGAAGCCGATCAGTCCCCAGTTTACCGCTCCTATAATTACCAATGTCAGTGCAAAACAATCTAAACCTCTGTTCATCAAAGATTTACCTCCTTTTGCACCTAGTATATCCGGCCTTCGTAAGACTATACTTCACCAACTGCAGTCTGTCCGCATTTAATTTCTTTTAATACGAAATACGTCTTAGTTGCAGAGACGCCACGGATACTCTTGATGATTCTGTGCAGATGCTCCAGCGTCTCGGAAGACTGGGTCTGGATCTTCAACATAAAATCATAATCACCGGTCAGATAATCACAGGCAACAATACTCTCATTGTCTGCCATTACCTTTGTAAATTCATCATAATATTTCGGATGCTCCAGCGAAACCTCCATCAGCGCAGTTACGTCATTTCCCAGTTTGTGCTGATCTGCTACGATCGTATACTGCTGAATAATTCCCT
>OKVK01000833.1_pt1 | contig 18309 bp, 18 predicted proteins | sample 1604771 | NCBI WGS metagenome assembly OKVK01 (sample SAMN01760906, study PRJEB22395) | human gut metagenome | reverse complement strand
AGGATTGGCGGAAAAGATCCGCCGAAGCGCGCCGACGCAATTGTGCGGTGTTGCCCATATTGTCCTCGTCGATCCAGCCGTCGTTGACCTTATCGGCATTGGCGGGGGTATAACTCTCAAGCTGTCCGTCGGCCTTCATGCTGAGGCCATCGGACCACGAGGCGAGAATGACGACGTCAGCCACAGGGTTTGCCTGTTCGGCTTCGAGTCTTGCGAGAATTTCGCCCGTCGTGCCCTGGAACTGCTCGACCTCAACGCCGGTCTTTTCTGTGAACGCGGCAGCCAGCTTGTCGGCAAGACCGGCAGGACTCGGCATATAGACGGTGACCTTACCGGAAAGCGCAGGTGCTTCTTCGGCTGCGGCAGGTTCTTCGGCAGCAGGGGCTTCTTCTGTCGGAGTTGTTATGGTCTCGGCGGGCTGCGTCTGAGCAGGCGTTTCCAGCCCCGCAATCATCCGCAGCAGCGTCGTCTTACCGCAGCCGGAAGGCTTTTTGCAGTCTGAAGATCGTGCAGTACAACGCCAAAAATGACTTTTCTCAACCGCCTGCTGCGCAGATTTTTGACATAGCTTCCTTGACATCTGAGAGGCTTATTTTATAATGATGTAAAAAGTTGAATCTGGGAGAACGGAGCCGATGGAGGACTATGTATGGGCGACAATTATTTTCTTCTGACAAATCTGCTGTCGGAGGACGAGCGCAAGGTGATCACCAGCATCACGGCGCACATTGAGCGCGGCGAGAAGCGCGTAGGCATCCAGCAGATCGCGGCGGAAAACTATCTGTCCACGGCAAGCATCGTAAAAATGTGCAAGCGGCTGGGCTTCGACGGCTACAGCGAACTCTACTATCATCTCAGCCGTCAATTCGCCGCCTCTGAAAAGCCGACGGAGGAGACACTGCGGAGCCTGATCGACAACTATTCCGGGGATCTCATCAGTGGCTTCTGCACGCTGCTGCACGAGCGCAGGCGGGGAAAAATCTTTACGACCGGCGAAGGCTTTTCCAACATCGTCGGAGCCTATATCGTCCAACGCATGTCGATCTGCGGCTTTATGGCTTTCAGCAACGTGCATTTTTACGACTACATGCTCTTTCAGGAAGCGCATCAGCGCGCGGACGCAGACGAGAGCGCAATCATGTTCGCCGTCAGCCAGAGCGGAGAAACCGAACCGGTGCTCAATGACGTACGCCATGCCAAACAGCATGGACAGAGGATCATCTCCTTCACACGCCGGAGTGACTCCACGCTTGCACAGCTTTCCGACCTCGTATTCGTCGTGGACGGTGCGAAGCAGACGCTGGCAGGCAGCCTGCCGAATCTATTCTTTGGGCATATCATCCTGATCTTCGAGGAACTGATGGCGCGGTTCTTCTCACCGGACCCGATTGCGCAATAAATACTTTTTTTACGCAAACGAAAAATTTTTTCCTCTGTGCATATGTTATAATTACAATGCGGAATGAGGGTTTGCTCCCCGCCGCAGTCCATCGCCCCAAGGCATCTGCCGGAAGGGCGGCACAAACAGAAACAGACAATCTTAATGGAGGAAGTATCAATGAAGAAAATTCTTGCACTTTTGCTTGCGCTCGTGATGCTGTTCGGCGTTCTGGCCGGCTGCACTGCAAAGAGCACGGACGCTGCAGACAGCAGCGATCAGGCCGCACAGGACGCGCAGACACCCGCTGAATCTACTGACACTGCCGACACCGCTAACACCAACGATGCCGCAGAAACCACCGACACGGCAGCCAAGACCATTGAGACGCTGAAGGTCGCTTTTGTTCCCTCCCGCGAGCCGCAGGAGATCATCACTGCGACTGAGCCGCTCAAACAGCTGCTCAAGGACGAACTGGCCAAGGAAGGCTACGACGTCAAGGACGTTGAGATCACCGTCGGCACCACCTATGAGGCGGTCGGCGAAGGTCTGGAAGCCGGCACCATCGACGTTGGCCTGATCCCCGGCGGCACCTACGTTCTGTATGATGACGGTGCAGAGGTTATCCTGACCGCGACCCGCGACGGTCTGAGCAAGGACTCCGACAACGCCAAGGACTGGAACGACGGCCAGCCCACCGAGGCTTCCGACAAGCAGGCTGTCTCCTACCGTGCACTGTTCATCGCCGGCCCGTCCGAAAAGGGTCAGGAACTGGCTGCCAAGGTCAACGCCGGTGAAGAACTGACCTGGGATGATCTCAACAGCGCCAACTGGAGCGTCATGGGCACGTCCTCCCCTGCCGGTTACATCTACCCGGCTCTGTTGCAGGATCGCTACGGCAAGGGCATTTCGGATCTGAGCAGCGCTGTGCAGTCTGATTCCTACGCCAGTGCGTTTGCCCGTCTCGCTTCCGGCCAGGTCGATGTTCTCGTGACCTACGCCGACGCCCGCCGCGACTATGCCGAACGCTGGAACACCGAGTTCGGCCGCGAAGGCTCCATCTGGGAAGAGACCAATGTTATCGGCGTCACCGCCCCGATCTACAACGACACCATCTCGGTCAGCAAGAACTCCGAGATCATGGATGCCGATCTGATTGCAGCCCTGCAGGATGCGTTCATCAACATCGGCAACACCGAAGAAGGCAAGCAGGTCATCGCCATCTACAGCCACAACGGCTATCAGAAGGCACAGGCTTCCGACTATGACAACGAGCGTGCCGCGCAGAAGCTCATTCAAGAGCTGACCGCAGCAGGCTGATAATCGAACTTTCCCAACGCGGGGAGGACTTGCACGGCAGATACCTTCCGCTGTGTGGGGCCTCCCCGCGCTTCTTATAGAAATGAGGACGCTTTATGATCGTATTTGACCATGTATCCAAAGTATATCCCAACGGCACGGTCGGCCTGGACGACGTCAGCCTGCGCATCGATGACGGTGAATTCGTCGCCATCATTGGCCGTTCCGGCGCGGGCAAGTCCACGCTGCTGCGTGCCGTCAACCGCATGCATCAGATCACATCCGGCACGCTGACAGTAAACGGCACCGATGTCACGGGCCTGTCCGGCAAGCGCCTGCGGCAGTTCCGGCGCGGGATCGGCATGGTGTTCCAGTCGTTTAATCTCGTCACGCGCACGAGCGTGATCAAAAACGTGCTCGCCGCCTGCGTGCCGGACATGCCGTTCTGGCGCGTGCTGCTGGGCGCGTTCCGCAAAGAGGACAAACTCAAGGCGCTCGAGTCTCTGGACAAGGTTGGCATTCTGGACAAGGCCTATATGCGCGCGGATCAACTCTCCGGCGGACAACAGCAGCGCGTCGCGCTGGCGCGCACGCTGACGCAGGACCCGCATATCATTCTCGCGGACGAGCCGGTCGCCGCGCTCGACCCGGTGACAGCCAAGCAGGTCATGGAGGACTTCGTACACATCAATCAGGAACTGGGCATCTCGATCCTGCTGAACATCCACCATGTGGAACTGGCGCTGGAATACGCCGACCGCGTGATCGGCATCCGCGCCGGCAGGATTGTCTACGACGGCCCGTCGAAGCAGGTCGATCAGACGGTTCTGGATGCGATCTACGGAGAGGACGCCGTCTCGGAGGCTGCCGTATGAGCCTGTATGACCGCATATTCCGGCCCCGCCGCTATACGCTTTCCGACGGCACCGTCGTCGAGGAAAAGTGCAGCCGCGCGCCGCTGGTGATTTTGATTCTGGTGCTGCTGACGGCCGTATCCGTCCGCGTGACCGGCTTCAACTTTTCCGTTCTGGTGAAGAAGGGCAGCAAATTCTTTGACATTCTCAAGGCCATGTTCCCGCCCAATACCGCGTATTTGGGAAAGATCTGGCAGCCGCTGTGGGACACGATCAAAATGTCCTTCCTCGGCTCGTTTATCGGCGCGGTGCTGGCCGTTCCGTTTGCCATCGCCGCGGCCAGCAATATCGTGACGAACCGCGTCGTGGTGTTTCTGGTGCGCCTGTTTTTGAGTCTGGTACGGACGCTGCCGACGCTCGTCTGCGCACTGATTGCGACGTATATCTTCGGTCTCGGCACCATGGCCGGCACCTGTGCCATTGCGGTCTTTACGTTTGCCTATGTCGGCAAGCAACTCTTTGAGATCATTGAAACGGTCGATATGGGCCCGTATGAGGCGCTGGAGGCCCTCGGCGCGACGCGGCTGCGCGCGTTCGTCACCGCCATCTTCCCGCAGGTGCTGCCGACATATCTGTCCGTGTCCCTGTTCTGCCTGGAGGGCAACGTGCGCTATGCGTCCATCCTCGGCTATGTCGGTGCGGGCGGCCTGGGCCTTATTATGAACGAAAAGATCGGCTGGCGCGAATATGACAGTCTGGGCATGATCCTGATCGTGCTGTTTATCACCGTCATGATCATCGAAGGCGTCAGCCACGCGCTGCGCAAGCGCCTGACGTAAGGAGGAAACGGCCATGAACGAAAAAATTCTCAAAGCCTATGCCTCCGCGCCGAAGACTTGGGTCTGGAAGATGCTGGCAGCCTTTGGCATTGCGTGCCTGCTGGCATGGTCCGGCTCTGCCGTCAGGGTCAGCAATCCCACCGGCAACGGATTGGAGGTTGCGGGCAACATTCTCTCCGGCATCTTCCATCCTTCGGCAAAGCTTCTGTTCACGCTCGGTACGGACGGTGTGCCATATTTGCTGCTGGAAACCTTCTGCATCGCATTTCTCGGTACGATCATCGGCGCGGTCATTTCGCTGCCGCTGTCGTTCCTATCCGCAAGCAATCTGGTGCCAAAGGGCGTGGCGTTTATCGGGCGCGTGCTTATTGCGGCGATCCGCACCATTCCGGCCTTTGTCTACGGTCTGATGTTCATCCGCGTGACCGGGCCGGGCCCGTTTGCGGGCCTGCTTACGATGTCACTGTGCTCGATCGGCATGGTATCCAAGATGTTCATCGAGAGCATTGAGGATTTGGATAAGCGAATTTTGGAATCTTTGGACGCCGCGGGCTGCACGACCTTCCAGAAGATCCGCTATGGCATCCTGCCGCAGCTGACCGCAGACTTCACCTCCACGATCATCTACCGCTTTGACATGAACCTGCGCGACGCGACCGTCCTCGGTCTTGTCGGCGCGGGCGGCATCGGCGCGCCGCTGATCTTCGCCATGAGTTCCTACCGCTGGAACGAGGTCGGTGCAATCTTACTGGGGCTCATCGTATTGGTGCTCATCATTGAGTGGATCTCGGCAAAGATCCGCGTCAAGCTGGCAAGGGGGTAACGATATGCAGGAACGAAAGCTGACAATCTACTTTACCTCCGATCTGCACAGCTACATCTATCCCACGGATTACCGCAGTCAGAAGGAACAAGATCTCGGCCTGTTCAAATGCGCCAGCCAGTTCCAAAAGGACGGCAATACGCTCATCATCGACGGCGGCGATCTTCTGCAAGGCTCGCCGTTCGGTGCCTTCTGTCACGATACAGTCGGCAGCGCGGCGCAGTTTGCCCAGATCATGAACCGCTGCGGATACGACTATGTGACGCTCGGCAACCATGATTTCAACTACGGTATGCCGTATCTGGACAGCTATCTGAACGCGCTCCGGGCACGCTGTGTCTGCGAGAATGTCCGCTGGGACGAGGGCGACGTCCGTTTTCCCGCGTGCGTGCATATGCTGGAAAACGGACTGCGCGTCGGCATCGTCGGTATCGTCACCGATTATGTAAACATCTGGGAACGCCCGGAGCATCTTTCTGGAATCCGGATTGAGGATCCCATCCCTGCGGCCGCCGCAGCGCTTGCGGCGCTGAAGGGCAAGGTCGATCTGACCGTGTGCGTCTATCACGGAGGATTTGAGCGCGATCTTGCCAGCGGCCGGACGCTTTCCACGACACATGAGAACGTCGCCTACCGCATTTGCCAGGAACTGGACTTCAACATTCTCCTGACCGGCCACCAGCATATGTCCGTGCCAGGCCAGATGGTTCGCAATACCTTCGTTGTGCAGCCGTCGGACAAAGGTCAGGAGTTTCTGCGCGTGGAAGTCTCTGTATCGGACAGCGGCGCGCAGTTTTCCAGCCAGACAATCCACGCAGGCGGCCCATGCTGCACAGAATGGCTCACGGAATTTTCAGAGATAGAGCGCGGTGCGCAGGACTGGCTCGATCAGGTCGTCGGGCATCTGGAGGCGCCGCTGACGCTGGATACGCCGCTGCACATGGCTGCGAACGGAACCCCGCTCGCAGACCTGTTTAATACTGTGCAGCTGGCCGCAAGCGGCGCGCAGATCTCCGTCACGAGTCTTGCCAACGACGCGGCAGGTCTGCCGCAGACCGTGCGCCGCCGGGATATTTTGAACGCCTATCCCTATACGAATACACTGACGATTCTGCAGATCACCGGTGCGGTCCTGCGCCGGGCGATGGAACGCAGCGCGGAATATTTCATCCGGAACGCAGACGGAACGCTTCGTATTTCCGATGCGTTTTTGAAGCCGAAGGTCGAGCATTACAATTACGACTACTATGCCGGTGTGCATTATGTCTTTGACTGCTCCCGCCCGATCGGCCAGCGCGTCACGGAACTCTGCGTAAACGGCCGTCCCGTCGCGGACGACGATGTTTTCACCGCCTGCCTCAGCAGCTACCGCGCCAGCGGGACCGGCGGGTATGACTGCTATGTCGGCTGCCCGGTCCTGCGGGAGATCGGCACAGAAATGTCCGACTTGCTGCTGGACTTCTTCCAGCCCAACCGCCCTCAGCCCACTTTCACGCACTGCGATTTCCGCGTGATCTGATGACAAAACCGGCGCACCATCCACTCGGGCGGTGCGCCGGTTCTTTTTGCACAGGTTCAGGGCCGGACCTGTTTTTCTTCCTGCTCGATCAGCTTCTTTTCCAGTGCAGACTGCTTGGCCAAGATGGCGTTGACTTTGTCGTAGAGGTCTTCGATCATGATTTCGGTCTTGAGATTGACCTTGTAATCATTCTCCGCGCGGCGGCGGTCTTTTTCCTCCTGCCGGTTCTGGCTCATCATGATGAGCGGCGCCTGAATGGCAGCGACGCAGGAGAGGACCAGATTGAGAAGAATAAACGGATACGGGTCAAAGGCTTTTGCAGCCAGAACCGTATTGACGACCATCCACAAGATCAGCACGCCCGTGAACGAAAAGATGAACGCCCAGCTGCCCGCGAATTTTGCGATCGCATCCGCCGCGCGCTGTCCGAGCGTGTATTTTTCCGCGGTGGGGTTTTCGGAAATTTTACTGTCTGCCAGCAGATTCAGGACTTCCTCGTCCGTCATATCGTGCCGGATGTCCTTGAGGACTTCCTTCAGGAGCCTTCGGTTTTCTTTCATGGGCTTTGCCACTCCTTTTGGGGATTTTTTCTTATTATATTCCGTCGGCACGACCCGGTCAAGCACCGCACATTCTGCTTTTCACGTTTGTGCTTTCTGCACAAGCGGCAGGCTTCTTTACTATTTTAGAAGCTTTTTTCCGACGATCCCAATGCCCGCCAGAATTTCCACGACGGAGAGCCCCATCAGGATGCCGGAAATGAAATCCCGCACATCGGTCCCTCCGACCGTCCCCGACATAGCGCTGCTGGCAATGCCGAGGGTGATAAGCGCGACGCCATAGAGGATCCCCTTCTGACGTTCGAGTTCCTGCGTGCGGTGCAGAAGGTCGAGGATCTGCGCATCGTCATAGACACGCACGCTGTCTTCTGCCGCATCCTCGCCGTCCATCAGTTCCGGGAGCGTCACATGAAGCGCGTCGCAGAGTTTATGGATGATGCTGTAGTCCGGCATATATTTGCCGGTTTCCCACTTGTAGATGGTCGTTGGACACGCCGAGCTGCTGCGCCAGCTGCTCCTGCGTGAGATTTTGTTCCTTACGCTTGCGCGCGATGTATTTGCCGATGGTTGTCTGGTTCATTTGGAATGCCTCCCGTTTCTTCGGATGCAGCAATTCTATCGAACATGCGGGGAATTTTACATCCCCCCGTGGTAGAATTTGAGGGAAATTGTATACAGCTTTTCATTATGATATCCTGACAGAAAGTTGTGACGAAATCTTGCCCGAAGCATGACCGAATTATGAATTATCAGGCGGCAGCTGCGGCAGGAAGAAATCCGGGCCCTTCGCTTCAAACAGCAGAAGCGACACGCTCAGCAGCAGGTCGGCGTGCTTGACCGGTTCATCCAGCGGGATACCGAATTCCTCCTGCATTCTTCGGATGCGGTAGAGCACGGTGTTTCGATAGGTAAAAAGCCGGTTTGTCCAGTGTTTTCAACGGTTTCTGGAATGTTCAGCAAACCAACAGCCGTTCAATCGCTGTGGGAATTTTCGTATGCTCTGCGGATGTCCTCCGGCAGGTGATCGGGGATCATCGCCGGGATCGCGTCCTCGTTGCCGTCTTTGATCGCCTGCTCATAATACCAGCATTTGAACTTCAGCATATCGAGCGTCCGGTTCATGCGCTCGATCTCCGCCTCAACATGCGTCCGCTGCGCCTTAAACATCGCCCTGCGCTGCGGATAGGTCGAAGGTCCCTCCACGCACCAGTCCATGAACTGCTTGATATCCTTAATTTCCATGCCCGCTTTTTTCAGACATTCGATCACCCGGAGCGCCTCAATCTCCGTGTCGCTGAATTTCCGGATACCGGATACCCGTTCCATGTGCGGAAACAGCCCCTGCTTGTCGTAATAGCGCAGCGTGGAGATGGGCAAGCCGAACATCTCCGCCACCTGTCCGATCGTGTACATAAAAAGCCTCCAAAAATTTTCTTGAAAAAGCTTGACCTAAAGTCAGGTTTATGTCTTATCATGAGTGTAGCACACCAGAAAACAAAACGCAAGGAGTGTTTTACGATGAATAAAAAGGTGTTGATTCTTTCCTCCAGCCCGCGCAAGGGAGGCAACTCGGAGACGCTGGCGGCAGCCTTTGCCAGAGGTTCGCAGGAGGCAGGCAATCAGGTAGAACTTGTGCATCTGCGGGAAAAGCAGTACGGCTTCTGTAAGGGCTGCTTTGCCTGTCTGAAACTTGGCCATTGCGTCATCAAAGACGATGCAGTAGAAATCGTATGATCAGATGGACGTGATCCCGTTTGAAAAGCTGAAGGTGTTCTTTGACGCGTATCTGAAATGAAGCGGATCGTTCTTTTCTGCCTGCTTGTAAGCGAAATGCATTCGCTTGCAGCCTGCGCCGCAAAACATGTTCCGGATGCCGACACGGTTACAGTCGAACTATCCGTAAACTAAAATCGTCCCGGTTTGCGCCATTTGTGCAGACCGGGACAACGTTTTCAGATTTCCAAGCTGCTCTGCATGATCTGACTGTTCGTTTTCTTGTTCTTATCAACGGCGTGGTATAGATGTCCAGTGCAGTCATCGGTTGGCTGTGACCGGGGAGCCCCGCGACTGTGCCGACGTCTGTGCCGCTGGCAATGAACAGGCTTGCCGCCGTGTAACGCAGACTGTGGACATTCAGGTCAATCGGCAGATCGTTTGCTTTGAGGATTTTCTTATGCTGCCAAAAATGATACAAATAGGTGCCGCAGTTATTGGCGTGCAGGCCGTAGAACCCATAGGAACTGAACATTCCCCGCTGGTCAGGAGCCACGGACTGCAGGGACACATTATCCTATCTGCGCGGCATCGTCCATCACCGCAAGTTCCGCGGGCACAATGCGGAACACAGTATGGAACCAGACTGCCGGTTTATTTTCGCCGCCTGCTCGTCGCTTCTGCGGCAGGAACTGGAGCGCATCCCGGCGGAAGCCGTGCAGCCGGATAGCTTTGCGGCGCGGAACTGGATGATGGATGAGTTTCCCTCAAAAGCGGAGGCTGCACTATGAATTTTGATTGGACAATCCTTCACTGGATTCAAAATACGCTTGTCTGCCCGGCGATGGACTTCCTGATGTCGAAAATCACGCTGCTCGGAAACGGCGGCGCGGTCTGGATTCTTGCGACGGGTGTTCTTCTGGCGACGAAGAAATACCGGGCAGGACGCGTATATGCGTTCTGTCCGGTTTGCTTACATGTACGGAACAGGTGCTTGCAGCGAAGTTGATGCAGATAATTCAGAAATACAGTGACAAATAGGCCAGGCTTGTTGCATGCAGTACATATGCCCTACGCCTATTTCCAAATCGAATTGCGGTAAGCGGACGGCGTTACGCCGAAGGAGCGTTTGAATACCTTTGTGAAATAGCTGAAGTCCGTATAGCCGACCGCTGCGGCAATGACGCTCAGGCTTTGATCCGGCTGTTCAATGATCATACGCTTTGCCTTTTCCATGCGCACGTCCGTCAAATAGCTGCACGGAGAAACGCCCTTATATGCCTTGAAGATCTTGCTGATATACGAAGGAACAAAACCGAATTTCCGCGACAGGAGTTGGTTCGTGATATCCGTTTGGTAGTTTTCGCGGATATAGAGATCGATCTCATGCGCGACGCGCGCGGTGGCGTTCGGCGACTCGCTCTGCGAAAAGAGCGCGGCAAACAGCGCAAGAACAGAACGGCAAAGCTGCTCCTGATTCTGATACCGGGAGAAGCACCGCTCCATCTGCTCCCCCCACTTCTGCGGGATCTGCGCGCCTGGCAGATGCTGCGCAACACTGATATATTGAAATTTAAGCCCATTCAGCATGCTCAGGCATGTCGCGTTTTCCGCGTAGGCCTTTGCCAGAAGCTGCCGCAGCCGCATCTGGCAGAGTGCCGGGTCCAGGCTTTCGGCGCTGCGGATCAGTGTTTCATCGACAGTAAACGGCGGCGCATCCGTCCCGGTATTTGCATGCTCCCACCAGAGCGTGAACTGCATCTTGCCGGGTTGGATTTGCTGGTGGATCTGCTGCCGGAGTTTTTCGGCAAGTTCCGGCAGTGTCTGCGTCTGTCCGGCCGGAGCAAGGAGGAAAAACACACCGGGAGTGGTGGCGGAACAATCCCGACAGGCCGCCTGAAACAGGATACGCACCGTCTGCACCGCCTCCTCGCGGGTCTGCGCGTACAGCAGCAGGTATGCAAGGCCGAACCGGCTGCCGGCAAAGGCGCTGTCTACGTCCAGCCCGGATTGCTTGACGTATGCACGCAGCGCGGCGGCGTCCGTGCCCTTGTCTCCGGCGCAGAAGGGATAGTTCCCGAGGCAGGCAGCCAGCAGGTATGCCTCCGCCTGCATCTGCGGCAGTGGAGACGGCTTCTGCAGTGCAATATCGAGTGAAAAGCTGCCCGCCTGCAGATCCAGGGCCTTTTCCAGCAGATCCAGCGTCTGCTGGCACTGTGCCGGAAGCAGGGGCTTGAGCAGATAGTCAGATGCACCGTACTTCATGGCAGTCCGCGCATAGGAAAAGCTGCTGTAGCCGCTGATGATGACTGTCTTGATCCGGATGCCGCGGGCATCCAGCGCTTGCAGCAACTCCAGGCCGTCCATATACGGCATGCGGATGTCGGTCATCAGCACATCCGGGCGCAGTGCTTCAATCATGCGCAGTGCGGCTTTGCCGTCTCCGGCGCAGCCCGCGCCCCGGAAGGACGGATGCTCCTCGACCATGGCTGCGAGCGCGCGGCGAATTTCGCTTTCATCCTCCGCGATCAGGACGGAATAGACTCGTTTCATAGCAGCTGCCCTCCCACTCTTGTGATGCTGACGCCGTCCTTTGTTTCAACCGTAAAGCTAATGTTGTTGTTATCAAGCAGCCGCAGCCGCGTGATAGAGTTCAGAAGGCCCAGTCCGCCAAGATGCAGATGGCTGCGGCCGTCGAGAATGCTCCGGTAGATCTGCTCACTCTTTTCCAGCGTGTCGTTCAGTGTTTCCTGCGGCAGCGCAGTTCCGTTATCCTGAATCTCGATCATCCACTGCTTCTGCTCAGAGAACACGCGGATGTTGATGAACCACGGCTGCGGCGTGTCCCGGAAGCCGTGCTTGAAGCAGTTTTCCACAATCGTCTGAATCAGCATGCGCGGCAGGGGAATATCGGCGCAGTCCGGCTGACAGGAGGTCTGGAAAAAGAAACCGTCAGAATAGCGGATCTGCATGAGTTCCATATAACAGGTCGTGTATTGCAGTTCTGTCTGGATTGTGCCAAACAGTCCGGAATAGTCGGCAGCGTAACGCAGCAGCTGAGAAAAGCTGTCGCAGAGCCTGATCACAGTCTGCGTTTCGCCGTTATATGCGCAGGCGCTGATATTGCTGATGATGTTGTAGATAAAGTGCGGGGAGATTTGCGACTGCAGCGCAAGATACGATGCCTCCTGCTCGTTGAGCCGGGCCTCAAGCATCTGGTTCGTCGTGGATTTAAGCTTTTCTGTGATCGCGTTGTAGGCGTCCTCCAGAAATTGCAGATCGCCGCCCCGGAAGGAAATCTGCAGTCCGTTCTCTGAATCCGTCCAGGAGAGTGACTGCAGCGAATCGACAAGTTCGCTAAGCGGCTTTGTCAGCCGGTGGCTGATGAACAGGCCAAATCCGATAGACAGCGCACACAGCAGCACGCCGCAGAGCACGACCAGCGCAATATACGGAAACAGCACCCGGTCGGAATACGGTTGCAGCGCAACGGCGTACAGTCCCCATTTATCCGACCGGGAAACGGCATAGAGATACTGCGCGTCCGCGGCCTTGTGAAGCTGACCGGACTGTCCGGCACGGAGCGACTCCAGGCAGCCCGCTGCCGCATCGATATCCGCCTGCAGCGCTTTCGCCGAGGACAAAAGCAGCGTCCCCTCCTGATCGAACACGCAGATTGCCTGATCGCTGGTACTGACCTCACAGCACAACTGCAGCTTTTCCACGCGCTTAAGGATCTGCACCTTTCCAAGCACCTTCTTGGTGTTGTAATTGATGTAATTCCGGGTCAGGGAAATATACGAGTTGCTGTCGTAATAGTCCGTCGTCCAATAAGCGTCGTGCGGCCCGGAGAGAACCGCCGTATTGGCGCCGCCGAGTTCCTCGTCAAGCTGCGCAAGCAGCCCGTCTTCCATGGAGGTCTGAATTCTGTTCCAGAAGCACTGGGTATAGCGGTTGGAAATGAAGGCATTCCGGTTATACAGGTTTACAATGGTATCGCTGTTGCTCGTGCTGACAATAGAAAAAATGCGGCTGCGCACAGTGTCCTGCACAGCGTAGTGATTCTCGAAATACTCCGACTGGTCGGTGGATGCGGCGGCGTCCTTCATGGCCTCGGAAATTTCCGAAGAAAAAAACAGGCGCGCGGAAATGCGGTTCATTTCATCAAACGTCATTTCCAGCTGCTGGACAGCAGCGTCACCGACAGTCTGAAGCAGAAGGCCGCTTTGCCGCAGCGAACTGTCGCGGTAAAACTCAGCCAGTACCACGCAGGCAACCGCCGTAATGAACGCCAGAAGCAGGGAAAAGCAGACGGAAATTTTTGTGTTTAATCTTGCATTTTTTAACATGAACATGCCTCACATCCAGAGTCGAGAAGTACTTTTATTCTATCTGTCTCTCCGGAACAATGCAATCATCTGTTTTCTTTTTTACCAAACTGGTTTAAAATTTTCTCTGCCATTTGCGGCGCGGGCTTCCTATAATAAAGCCAACAGGCACGAACCCGTGCTGAAAAAACAGGAACAGGAGAAAAGAAACATGAAAAATACCATGGCAATGAAGCTAATCTGCATGCTGCTGTGTGTCGTGATGCTGGGCGCAATGCTCGCCGGCTGCGCATCCGGCAAGCAGGAAACCGCACAGACGCAGCCTGCCGCCGCAGATCCCGCAGCCACGTCTACGCCCGCGGCAGAAACGGATGCACCCGCAACTGAGGAAGCGCCCCTGACCGGCACGATCTCGATCATGAGCACGAAGGATTCCTGGTATCCCGGCTTTGACGATGTATGCGAGCAGATTGAAAAGAACTACGGTATCGCGGTCGATCTGACGCTGGTCGATGACAGCAGCATGGGTGAAATCCTGGGTGTCAAGTTCTCCACCGGCGACGCCCCCGATATCTTCCTGCAGAACGCACCGCAGGTTGTCGAGCAGTATGACGCGCCCAACAACTGCGTGGTGCTCGACAATGAGCCCTGGGTCTCCCGCTGCACCGACGCGGATTATCTGCGCTACAAGGGCGACGGCCATATCTACGCCATGCCGGTCTATCAGCCGTCCAGCTTCTTCGGCGGCGTGTATTACAACAAGGAGGTCATGGCTGACTGCGGCATCACCGACCCGAACCCGCAGACTTATCAGGAGTTCCTTGACATCTGCCAGACCGTCAAGGATCACGGCTATACACCTATCTGGATGACCGATCAGGACAGCTGGACCACGCAGGTCTGGACAACCGTCGGCTGGGGCGTAGCCCTCGACGCGAAGAAGGACACCATCTATGACGACCTGAACACCAACAAGGTTGACTTCCAGGATGTTCCCGAGATGGTTGACGTACTGCAGAAACTGCAGGATCTGTATACCGCAGGCTACTGCAACGCAGACCACCTCTCCTCTCCGTATGCCAGCGGTCAGGTCGCCATCGGCGAGAAAAAGGCCGCAATGGTCATTCAGGGCGAATGGTTCGTCTCTGCTTGCCAGGCCGCATATCCTGACGTACAGCTTGGCTCGTTCGCTATCCCGTTTATCGACGGCGCTGACAACAAGATCGCTATCGGCGCATTCGTCCTTGGCGGCTATGTCTGCAAAGGCGAAAACGAGGATCTTGCCAAGCAGTTCCTGAATTACTGGAGCCAGCCGGAACAGATGGCGCTGATCTATGCAAAGAACGATGTCTATCCCGCCTTTGTTGACTGCGAGGGCAACAAGATTGACCCCAGCATCGAGAATCTGGTTGAAAACTACGTCAAGACCGGCAGATACACCTATGAGTTTGACTCCTACTTCGATTCCGCGCGTCCCATCATGACCGACTACCTGTTCGGCAACATCGTCGAGTGTGTGGCCGGCAGCAAGACGCCGGAGCAGGCGCTCACGGACTGGAATATCAAATTTGAGCAGTATATGGCTGAAATGGAATATGACGGCTTCTGATGCTTCCGGCAGCCTGACAGTCAAATAGAACATCTGAATCATTCCGCGGCCGGGGAGTGCAGCCTCATTCCCCGGCCGCACAGCTATTCTGAAGGAGACGGAAGCAAATGAAGCAAAAGAAAAAAGCCAGGCCGCGCGGCCGTCTGGAGCATCAACTCTACCCCCGCTATCTGACGCTGCCCGCGTTGATCCTGTTTACGGTATTTTTTATCCTGCCGATTCTCGGCGGTGTTGGGATTTCTCTGACGAATTGGACGGTCAGCCGTCCCAGCATTACCCGCTTTGTCGGGCTCAAAAACTACATCACCATGTTCCAGGACGACGACATTCTGCTGGCTTTTAAAAATACGGCCATCTTTACAGTTGCGATCGTAATCCTGCGCAATCTTTTCGCCATTCTGCTGGCGCTGGCGCTTGTCAAAAAGCTGTACACCAGAACGTATCTGCGTACAATTTTCTATATTCCTGCCGTTTTGAGTTACGTCGTCGTCGGCATCATGTTCACCGCGATGTTCCAGATGAACGGCACGTTCAACCAGATCCTGAACGCGTTCGGGATCCCGTGCACAAAGGAATGGCTTGCGAGCGGCGACACGGCGCTGCTCATGGTCATTGTGGAGGACGTCTGGAAATGGACAGGCTTCCATATGATCATCTATATCGCGGGACTGCAGGCCATCCCGACTGATCTGTATGAGGCGGCAAAGATCGACGGCGCATCAGCTGTGCGCACCTTCTTCAGTGTGACGCTGCCGCTGCTTATCCCGTCTCTGACGATCAACGTCACGCAGGCGATCATCGGCGGCTTCCGCGTGTTCGAGCAGGTGCTCACACTGACAGACGGCGGTCCGGGCCACCAGTCTACGGTCGTCAGTATGATGGTCTATGAGTATTTCGGCCGCGGCTTTTACGGAAAATCGACCGCGATCAGCATGATGCTGTCGGTCATTGTCCTGTTCGTCACGCTTGCTGTGCGCGGATATTTCAACAAAAAGGCGGTGAGTTATTGACATGCGGAAGTCCAAAAAGCTTCATCCCGGCAATCTGCTCCTGGAATTCATCCTGCTGCTGGCCAGCCTGCTGGTCGTTATCCCGCTCCTAGTTGTGATTTTCGGCTCACTCAAATCACAGGCGGAGGCAATGCGGTTCGATCTGGCACTGCCGTCCGAGTTGCATCTGGAGAACTTCGTCAAGGTCGCACAGAAGGGAAACGTCCCGCTGGCCTTCAAAAACAGCATGATCGTGACAGCGGCCGTCGTACTCGTCGTGACGCTCTGCACATCGCTGTCCTCATTTGTGATTGCCCGGCGGAATGACCGTTTTTCCAGCTTTCTATCCGGCTATTACTCGCTGGGCCTGATCGTGCCGTGGGCTATCGTCCCGACGGTCCTGCTGCTCAAAATCCTGCATATCCAGAACACACAGCTGGGGCTGATTGCCGTTCTGATTGCGCTGAATATCCCATGGGGCAGCTTTATCATCACCAATTTCATCAATACCATCCCGCGTGAACTTGACGAGGCCGCCGCAATCGACGGCTGCGGGCCGCTGACGTTGTTTTTCCGCGTCGTGCTTCCGCTGCTCAAGCCGGTCGTGGCAACCAATACGATCATCGTCGGCATGGGCGCGTTTAATGAACTGCAGGCGCCGTTATATCTGCTCAGTTCCAGTGCCCTTACGACGCTGCCGCTGACAGTCTACAATTTCAAGGGTCGGTATTTTTCGGAGTGGAACCTGATCTTCGCAGATCTGCTGCTCGTGGCGCTGCCGATGGTGATTCTCTATGTGATCTGCCAGAAATACATTGTCTCCGGTGTTACAGCCGGTGCGGTCAAGCAGTAAAGGAGGGGGCTTTCATGGATCAGAATTTGACCTGTGTCCTGCACGGCACAGCGGACGGCTGGCCGAACGCCGTATGCGGAGAACTTGCGTTTTCCTGGCTCGCGGAGGGCTGCGCGGGATGGCAGCAGGCATACCGGCTGTGCGTCATGGAAAACGGCAGGCCCCTCTGGGATACCGGATGGACAGAAAGCCGCTGCTCTGCCAGTGTGGAATACACCGGGCCCATGCTGTGCTGGAACAGGGACTATACGGCGCAGGTTTGCCTGCGCACATTACTTGGGCAGGAACTGACCAGCGCACCGCTTCATTTCTCTACAGCACTTGACCCTTCGGCAGACTGGGACGCAGATTGGCTATGCTCCGGCTTTGTCCTGCCAGGTACAACAGCACCGATGTTCCGCAAGCAGTTCCGGCTGGACGCGCTTCCGGCGCAGGCAAAGCTGTTTTTCTGCGGACTTGGTTACCATGAGGTCTATCTGAACGGCCGGAAGGTCGGCGATCAGCGCCTGAGTCCGGCGTGGACAGATTACCGCAGGCGCGTCAATTATGTTGTCTATGATCTGCTGCCGTATCTGCGCAGCGGAGAAAACGTCATTGGCGTCATGCTGGGAGCCGGATGGTACAGCAATGAGGAATCCAAACCGCGCCCGTGCTTTACCGCGCAGCTGCATCTGACGATGCCGGACGGCACGCAGCAGATCCGCCGCACCCGCGTGCAGGACGGCTGGCAGTGCTGCAAGACGCCATTTCTCACGCAGGCGAGCATTTATATCGGTGAGCGGATGGATGCCCGGCTGGAAGAACCCGGCTGGACGGAGCCTGACTTCGTGTCCCGGCTGGAATGGGGGCCGGCGCTGGAATCGGAACCGCCCGAAGGCCGGCTCGTTCCGATGCGTGTCGAGCCGATCCGCGTAGTCAGCTGCCTTGCTCCCTGCAGTGTCCGGCAGCTGCCGTCCGGCGCGGCGGTCGCGGATTTCGGACAGAATCTGGCGGGTGTTGTACAGCTTCGGATGCACGGGCTTACACCAGGGACATGCGTCACGCTGCGATTTTCCGAGGTCATAACGCCGGATGGTGAACTAAACACAGAAAACCTGCGCACAGCGCAGCAGTGTGACGTGTATCTTGCGCGCGGCGGCGAGGAAACATATTGTCCTCGTTTTACCTACCACGGCTTCCGTTATGCTGAAATTTCCGGGTTGCCGGATCCGCTGGCGGCGGAGGACGTCTGCGCGCTTGTGCTGCGCAGCGACGTTGCTTCGCGCGGCAGCTTTGACTCTGGTGAGCCGCTCATCAACGACATTCAGCGCATCTGCCGTTGGACAGAGAGCAACAATCTGCACAGTGTCCCGACCGACTGCCCGCAGCGCGACGAGCGCCTCGGCTGGCTGAACGATCTGACCGTCCGTGCGGAGGAGGCCATGTTCAACTTTGAGATGGACTCCTTTTATCGCAAATTCGTAACCGATATGCTGGACGCGCAGGGCAAAAAGACCGGCGCGATTACCGACACCGTCCCCTACGTCCGCTATGGCTCGCAGCCCG
>OKVK01000818.1_pt1 | contig 18610 bp, 17 predicted proteins | sample 1604771 | NCBI WGS metagenome assembly OKVK01 (sample SAMN01760906, study PRJEB22395) | human gut metagenome | reverse complement strand
GGAGGCTATTGTTATATCCATTTAACTACGAGAACAAATGCCGTATTTTCGGGCTTTTTCGACCCTTTGGCTCCGGCTGCCATCATCTATAATTCTATCACTTCTGTGATGAACTATCTCTTTCTTATCTCTTCTGATTTTTCAGATTTCGCATCCTTAAGTGACCCTCAAACGCTACCCTTTTTCTTCAAAAGGGTTCCGTCATGGTTCTACCTTAGGAGGACCCCGTTATATCCATTTAACTAAGGAGACAAATACATGGCTCCTTATTCAGAAGCCATGTTTTATCTTACCATTTTTCTTCAAAATGCACAAGTCCCTGGAGCCAGATTATTCCGCGGAATCGTCTTCCTCTCTCTGGTACTCCCAACAGATCCTGCTCATTAATGCAGACATCCAAAACGATGCTGTTCGACTCAATGGTCATCACATAAATCTTTTCTCCGGTCTTACTATTCTCCCGGAGTTCCACATCAAGAATATCTCCCATGATGTTGTAATGATCGCATTCCACACCACATGGCATAAAATGCGTTGTTACGATAGAAAAGACATCCTCATCTGCAATTCTTCTGGAAATCATGGAGTAAGTATCCATGTCCTCCAGTGTCAGATTTTCGATGGCATCTTCATCTCCGTTTCTGGCTGCCTGAATCATCCGGGACCGTTCCTGATTTGATTTGATCTCAGATACCACCGGTGTCTTCTGATAGACCGGCATGAGAATCTTTCCTTCCACAGAAAGTCCCGACAGAATCAGGGAAGCAGAAAAACTGTCTGATCTGCCATATCTTCTTTTATTCAGGTATTCTGTAACATTCTGCAGATAGAAGATCAGAGTCACACCCAGATTCATATCATCGCAAACGCCACAGTAAGCTTCTTTCTCAGCCTGACGCTCAATGGTCATATCCTCATAAAACCGTTCCGTCTTTCCGGAAAAATACGGAATACAGTAATCCATGTGATATTCATCATTTTCGTCATACACTCCGCGGGCCAGAAGTCCCATCTGGTCAGCAAATGCCTTTCTGCGTTCAGAGAACTCTTCTCCTTCTGCAGTTACCGTCGTTTCTTCTGACTGATAGCATTCCGCGGTAAACTGAGCCAGAGCCTCATACTCTTCTCTTTTGTGAACCTTGCTGAAACCAACTGCCCTTAGATACCGATGCAAGAGCTACCTCCTATCTGATCTCTGTCATTCCACCCATATACGGACGCAGTACTTCCGGAATGCGAACACTGCCGTCTGCCTGAAGGTTGTTCTCCAGGAATGCAATGAGCATACGCGGCGGAGCAACTACAGTGTTGTTTAATGTATGAGCAAAATATTTTCCATTTTCTCCGTCTACACGGATCTTCAGTCTTCTTGCCTGAGCATCGCCAAGATTTGAGCAGCTTCCTACTTCAAAGTATTTTTTCTGTCTCGGAGACCATGCCTCTACGTCTACTGATTTTACTTTCAGGTCTGCCAGGTCACCGGAACAGCACTCCAGTGTACGAACCGGAATATCCATGGAACGGAACAGATCTACAGTATTCTGCCACAGTTTGTCAAACCACATCTTACTGTCTTCCGGTTTGCAGACTACGATCATTTCCTGTTTCTCAAACTGATGAATTCTGTATACGCCTCTCTCCTCGATGCCGTGAGCGCCTTTTTCTTTACGGAAGCACGGAGAATAGCTGGTTAATGTATACGGAAGTTTCTCCTCCGGAATGATCTGATCAATGAATTTACCAATCATAGAATGCTCGCTGGTTCCGATGAGATAAAGATCTTCTCCCTCAATCTTGTACATCATGGCATCCATCTCTGCAAAACTCATAACACCTGTAACCACATTACTGCGGATCATGAAAGGCGGTACACAGTAAGTAAATCCACGGTTAATCATGAAATCTCTTGCATAAGAGATGACTGCGGAATGAAGTCTTGCAATATCTCCCATCAGATAATAGAAGCCATTTCCTGCCACTCTTCTGGCACTGTCAAGATCAATACCATTGAAACGCTCCATAATCTCGGTATGATACGGAATTTCAAAATCCGGAACTACCGGCTCACCGTATCTCTGTACTTCTACGTTCTCAGTATCATTCTTTCCAATCGGAACGCTCGGATCAATGATGTTCGGAATGGTCATCATGATCTTGGTTACTTTCTCATCCAGTTCTTTTTCTTTTACAGACAGTTCTTCCAGTTTTTTGGCATCAGCTGCAACCTGTTTTTTTACCGTTTCTGCCTCTTCCTTCTTACCCTGTGCCATCAAAGCACCAATCTGTTTGGAAATTTTGTTCTTCTCACTTCTTAACTGGTCTGCTTCCTGCTGTGCAGCTCTTCTCTCTGCATCCAGCGCGATGACTTCATCTACCAGCGGAAGTTTCTGATCCTGGAATTTATTTTTGATATTCTGTTTTACAATATCCGGATTTTCTCTGACAAATTTTAAATCTAACATAACATCCTCCTGTGTTCTCTTTGAACCTATCTTATTTATATTATCTGCTCTTTGGCAAGAATGCAAGGTCTTATTACTCGAATTTTTCCTTATTTACCGCGATTTTTAAGGCTTTCTGCTCTTCTTCAGACATTTCGATGCTGCATTTGCCGCCCGAGATCGTTTTTACATAAGAATAGCAACCTTCACGGCTGTACATGGAATTAACCAAAATTCCATTATCTTCCTTATCTAACAGTGCTACTGCATAGCTTAATTTTCCGCTCATTTCACGAAATGCATCATACTTTACCAGTCCGGTTTTCTGATATACATGCTGCAGGTTTTCAAAAATGGACTCAATCTGTCTGTCTTTTTCTTCATTGGATTTTTCCAACGCCTCGATTCTCTCAAACTGCGCCAGTACTGTTTCTTCCATGGATTCCATATCTTTTCCCCGCATAAAGCGGTCATAAGTACGATACAGTTTTTTAAACTTTCCCATCAGTCTGATCTGCATAATCAGCAAAACCAGAAACAAAATTAAAATCAAGGCAACAATTCCTGCTTTTACATAGAATGGATCTATTCCATTGGATGTCAGAAAGATTGAAATCATACTATTCATTTCATTTTCTCCTTCGTTATGTTATCTAAATATTAAGTCTTATTCACTTATGTTATCTTATTTCATTAAAATTTCCATCAAACGTTCCAGTTCATCCATGGAATAATATTCGATCTCGATCTTACCCTTCTGATCATTTTTTCTGTTTATGGAAACTTTTGTACCCAGTGCAGCCTTCATTTTTTCTTCCAGATCCTGAAAAACAGCTGCCTGCTGTGCATTTTCTTCTTTCTTTTCCGGCTTTTTCTTTCCGAGATTCTTTACCAGTTTCTCTACATCCCGGACACTGAGTTTTTCATTATAAATCTTTGTTGCCATCTGAAACTGCAGGTCATTATCTTCAATTGTAAGAAGTGCTCTTGCATGTCCGGTGGAAAGCATTCCTTCAATGACCATCTGCTGCACTCTCTCATCCAGTTTGAGCAGACGCATAGAATTAGTAACTGCGGTTCTGCTCTTTGACACACGCTCTGCTACCTCTTCCTGCTTGAGATTGAATTCTGTAAGCAAGCGCTTATAAGCGGCAGCTTCCTCAATTGGATTTAAATTTTCTCTCTGAATATTTTCAATAAGGGAAATCTCCACGATCTCCTGATCCGTCATTTCACGAATAACAACCGGCACTTCTTTTAATCCTGCTAATTTTGCAGCACGCCATCTTCTTTCACCGGCAATGATCTCATAATAGTCTTTTCGTTGCTGTACAATCAATGGCTGAAGTACACCAAACTGTTTGATGGACTCTGCCAGTTCCTGTAAAGATTCTTCATCAAAAACTTTTCGCGGCTGTTCCCGGTTCGGTTCCACCTGATTGATTTTCAGCTTGATCTCAATGGGTTTCTCAACAACCTTTTCAACCACTTTTTCTACTACTTTTACTTTTTTCTCTTTTTCTGCTGTTTTTCCGGTATCTGGAATCAGACTGTCCAATCCTTTTCCAAGCCCGCCGCGTTTTACTGCCATTCTTCTTCTCCTTTATGAAGTACTTCCTGTGCCAGAAGACGGTAGCTTTCCGCTCCCGCTGATCTGGTGTCATATAAATTAATAGGCAGACCATGGCTCGGTGCCTCTGCCAGTCTTACATTTCTCGGAATAATGGTTTTGTAAATAGTTTGATGCAGATATCCTTTTACATTTTCCACTACCTGCAAAGACAGATTGGTTCTTGCATCATACATGGTAAATACTACACCTTCAATCTCCAGTTCCGGATTCAGACGATCCTGTACCAGTTCGATGGTATGAATCAACTGACTTAATCCTTCCAGTGCATAATATTCACACTGAATCGGTACTAATACCGTATCTGCTGCTGTAAGAGCATTGACCGTCAGCATATTTAAAGAAGGCGGACAATCAATAATAATAAAATCATACTGTTTTCTTACCTTATTTAATGCTTTTTTCAGAATGTACTCTTTTTCATCAATTCCGATCAGTTCAATTTCTGCACCGGCCAGATTTACATTGGATGCAATCAGTGACTGATTTTCAATCTCAGTCTCCACAATACAGTCTTCGATACTACATTCTCCAAGTAACAGATCATAAACATTGTTTTCTACTGTATTTTTATCTACACCAAGCCCGCTGGTTGTGTTTCCCTGTGGATCTATATCGACTGTCAGCACTTTCTGACCAATTTCCGCCAGACAAGCCGACAAATTGATAGATGTTGTGGTCTTTCCCACTCCACCTTTCTGATTTGCAATTGCAATTATTCGTCCCACGTTGCTCTCCTTTATACTTTTTTAGCTTCGCTCATAATTTAGTTCGAAGATATTATATCACACATATGTTTCACGTGAAACATTGGATTCGGCAATTTACTGTCTTTTTTTAATGTTTCACGTGAAACATTACTTTAGAGTTGCCGAAACAGTCGATATGAGCTAAAATATATTTATATAGAAAGGAGCGACTGCCTTGAAAAACAAAAAAACTACAATTATAATTACTCTCAGTGCTGTTATTACCAGTGCACTCGGAATTTTATTTATATTTAATAAGGTCATTGAAAAACTTGCCACATCGAAAAATCTACTGGCAGAACATCATCATGAAACTTATCACTGGAGATTCGGTGATATCGCATACCGGGTAACCGGAGAAGGACATCCGATCTTTCTGATTCATGACCTGGAGTCTGGAAGTTCTTCTGTGGAATGGAGCAGTATCATTCAAAAACTTTCAAAAACAAATACCGTATATGCAGTGGATCTGCTCGGCTGCGGATTATCAGAACATACCGGAATTACTTATACAAACCATATTTATACACAGCTGATCAATGATTTTATTCACGACATCATTAAGCAAAAGACCAGTGTTGTTGCTACTGGAAAATCTGCTTCCTTCCTGTTGGAATCCTGCGGGATCAATGAAAATGTGTTTGAAGAACTGATTTTGATCAATCCGGACAGTATAAAAGCCTTTCGGAAAGCTCCGTCCAAACGAACGAAGACTGCATGCCTGATTTTAAAGCTGAAAATCATCGGCACATTCATTTATAATAAGTTGAATACGAAAAAATGTTTTGAAAAACGCTTTGAAGAAGATTATTTCTACGATAAAGAGAAGATTCCGGAAGCACTGGTCGATTATTACTATGAATCAGCACATCTTGGTGGTCTCTTTGCCAAGAATCTCTATGTGAGTCAGAGAGGAAGATACACTAATGTCAACATTGTCCGTTCTCTGAAGTCAATTAATAAAAATATTCATATTCTGGCAAGTGCAGAACTTCCTGATATTCGCAAAACCATCAAAGAATATCAGTACTATAATCCGGCTATCGAAGTAGAATACATGGATTATGTACGAAAACTTCCGCAATTAGAGGCACCAGATGAAATTGTGAAGTATATCCGTTTGTATCTCTATCAACTGTAAAAAAGTGATAAGATCTAAAAAGCAACTACATATGAAAATGAAAAGAGTAACAGATTATAAGAGGAATTAGCGAAAGCGGTTCCTTTTATAAACTGTTACTCTTATTTTTTACGTGTGAAGCGGCACCTTTGACGGCATTCCTGCTTTTCTGGGATATTTCTTCGGACATCCTCCCACTTTTTTGATTCGCACTAAAGAACGATGAATGTCTGAACCTGGCAAATCAAAGTTTTCGCAAGATTCCACTTTTCCTCCAAGTAAGAAGACGGCACTTTTCGCATCCTGAAGCTCGTCAGCTACTTCTCCGGACTTGTAGGGAATAAATTCTCCACCAATCTTTACATAAGGAAGGCAATATTCTGACAAAGTTGCCAAATTTGCTACGGCTCTTGAAACGCAGAGATCATAAATTTCCCGTTTCAGTCCCGGTTTTGCAAAATCTTCTGCTCTTCCATGAATCGTCTCGATTCCGGTCAGTCCGGTTTTCTCAATCACTGCATTTAAAAAATCAATTCTCTTATTCAGAGAATCAAGAAGAGTTACCTTAAGATGTGGAAATACAATCTTCAGTGGGAGACCGGGAAATCCGGCACCGGTACCTACATCAATAAGATTATCCACATCATTCATATTTTTTACCTTCACAATCGACAGACTGTCCACAAAATGTTTCTGCACGACCTCTGAGAACTCTGTAATTCCCGTCAGATTCATAAAGCTGTTCCATTCTACAAGCAGTCTGTAATATTCGTAGAGCTGCTCACTCTGCTGCTCAGTCAACAAAATTCCCAGCTTATGCATTTCGTCAATAATATATGCTGTTTCTCTTTCCATACACCTATTATCCTACTGTTTTTTGACTCTATGCTGTTCCAACCATACAAGAAGCACGGAAATATCCGCCGGAGATACTCCGGATATTCTTGATGCCTGTCCTACAGACACAGGTCTACATAATTCAAGTTTCTGTACTGCTTCTATACGAAGACTCTTGATCTCTTTATAATCTATATCAGCCGGAAGTCTCTTTTCTTCGAGCTTTTTAAACTGTTCCACCTGTTTCAGCTGGCGTTTGATATATCCGTCATATTTAATATCAATCTCCACCTGCTCGCAGACATCCCACGAAAGTTCCGGCCTCTCCGGATCTATTTCTTTCAGATACTCGTATTTCATCTCTGGACGTCTTAAGATTTCAGCCAGAGAAGCAGCTGTCTTCAGTGTAGTACTCTCATGTCTCTCCAAAAATGTTTGAACTTCCTTTGAGCCACCAACCATCGTCTCTTCCAGACGTTGCTTTTCCTTCTCAATCAAATTCATTTTTGTGAGCAAATGCTGATAACGCTGCTCACTGATCAATCCTACCTTATATCCGAGCGGAGTCAAACGTTGATCCGCATTATCCTGTCTGAGCAGAAGGCGGTATTCAGATCTGGATGTCATCATACGGTATGGTTCATGGTTTTCCTTCGTCACCAGATCGTCAATCAGAACTCCAATATATCCCTGGGAACGATCAATGACAATCTGCTCACGGCCAAGCACTTCCAAGGCTGCATTGATACCGGCGATCAGTCCCTGACTGGCAGCTTCTTCATAACCTGAACTTCCATTAAACTGACCACCGCTGAACAGACCATGTATTTTCTTAAATTCCAGTGTCGGATACAGTTGCTGCGGATTGATGCAGTCATATTCAATCGCATATGCATTCTTTACAATTTTTGCATGCTCAAGTCCGGCAACCGAATGATACATTTCATGCTGTACGTCTTCCGGAAGAGAACTGGACATACCACCCACATACATTTCATTGGTATAGAGGCCTTCCGGTTCAATGAATACCTGATGACGGTTTTTATCTGCAAAACGTACTACCTTGTCTTCGATAGATGGGCAGTATCTCGGACCAGTTCCTTCGATAGCACCGGAATAAAGCGGTGAACGGTCCAGATTATTACGGATAATCTCATGTGTTTTTTCATTGGTATAAGTCAGCCAGCAGGATGCCTGCTCAATCTGCACAGATTCCGGATCTGTTGTAAAGGAGAAAGGAACCACTCTCTTATCTCCAAACTGTTCTTCCATCTTACTGTAATCAATAGAACGGCTGTCGATTCTGGCCGGTGTACCGGTCTTGAACCGGAACATCTCAATTCCCAGTTTTTTCAGAGAATCCGTCAAATAATTGGCTGCCTGCAGACCGTTCGGACCGGTATAATTGCTGACATCACCGTAAATACAGCGTGCTTTTAAGTAAGTTCCGGTACACAAAATTGCCGCTCTCGCATGGTAAATAGCACCAGAATATAGTCTGACACCCGTGACAGCTCCATTCTCGACCATTATTTCGGTCACTTCACCCTGTACAATACTCAGATGATCCGTGTTTTCCAGCACCTGACGCATGGCACGACTATATTCTGCCTTGTCCGCCTGTGCACGGAGTGAATGAACAGCCGGTCCTTTTGATACATTCAACATTTTAGACTGAATAAACGTGCGGTCGATAACTTTTCCCATCTCACCACCCAGTGCATCCAGTTCCCGAACCAGATGTCCTTTAGAGCTTCCTCCAATATTAGGATTACAGGGCATCAGTGCAATACTGTCTACGCTCACTGTAAAAATGACCGTCTCAAGTCCGAGTCTGGCGCATGCCAGTGCTGCTTCACATCCTGCATGTCCTGCGCCGACTACTACTACATCTACATTTTCTTCCAAAAAAGGCATTTCAATTTGTACCTACTTTCCCATGCAAAATTTACTGAATATCTCGTTTACAAGATCTTCACCTACAGACTCTCCAATGATTGATCCCAGTGCTTCATATGCATCCATAAGATCTATAGAGAAGAAATCTTCCGGCATACCAAGTGAGATACTTTCTTTTACTTTCATAAGACTGGACTGTACCTGTTCCATTGCTGCCTGATGGCGCATGTTTGTCAGATACACCTGATCATTAAAAGAAATCTCACCGGACAGAAACATATGCTCAATCAGATCTGATAATTCATCCATCCCTGTTTCTTCCCGTGCGGAAATGCTGACCGTCGGTTTTTGTAACCGCTCCTGCATCTTTTCCACAGTAAGCGCTGATGGCAGATCCGCTTTGTTCAGAAGAATAATCGCATTCTGATCCTGAAGGAATGAAATAATCTCCTCATCATTTTCATCCAGATCAGCCGAACTGTCAACTACATACAGAATTAAATCCGCATCCAGCATTGCTTTTTTTGCACGTTCCACACCGATTTTTTCCACTGGATCATCAGTTTTCCGAATTCCCGCCGTATCCACAATATTCAGATTCAGGCCCTTTAACTGAATCTCTTCTTCCAGGATATCACGGGTTGTACCTGCCATGTCCGTTACAATCGCCCGGTTGCTTCCTACCAACACATTCATCAGAGAAGATTTTCCTGCATTTGGTTTACCGACAATGACTGTCCGGATTCCTTCCCGAAGTACTCTTCCATTCTGAGAAGATTTCAACAGATCCCCGGCAATTTTAAGAAGGTTATCCACTTTTTCCCCAAGCTCCACGGGATAACCATCGAGACTGATATGTTCCGGATCATCCAGTGCGGATTCTATATAAGCAATTTCATAAAGAATCTTTTCACGCATCTCCCGGATCATTTCCAGAAGAGAACCTTTCAGCTGGCCAAGAGAACTTTGCAGCGCATAATTATTTTTGGCTTCGATCACATCCATGACAGCTTCTGCCTGAGAAAGATCGATTCTGCCATTCAGAAATGCACGCTTCGTAAATTCTCCCGGTTCCGCCGGACGCGCACCATTTCTGATCACCAGTTCCAGAATTTTACGCATAACAAATGTACCGCCATGGCAATCAATCTCCACCGTGTCTTCAGCTGTATAACTATGCGGTCCACGCATCAGAAGTACGATGACTTCATCCAGCAGTTTATCCCCGTCCACAATATTTCCGTAATGAATTGTATAAGTCGGCTGTTCTGGAAGACGCTTATTCCTATTTTTCGGTTGAAATATTTTATCTGCTACTTCAATGGCATTTTCTCCACTGATTCGGATCACACCAATACCAGATCCGGAACCCGGGGTTGCAATAGCCGCAATCGTATCTTCTCTGTACATGCCCTTTCACCAAAAAGAGGACGCTTATTCGCGTCCTCCTCCCCTTTTATTGTCTCTGTTTTTATTGTTAAAATTTCGTTTGCCGGAACCATTGCCGTATCGGCGGTAACGATTATTATCTCTCGGCTGAACTCCTTCTTTCAGACTGACTACTACTTTTCTGAACGGTTCTTCACCTTCACTGTGAGTCTCCACATAGCGGTCGTTCTGAAGAGCGGAATGAATGACTCTTCTCTCATAAGGATTCATCGGTTCCAGTGTTACCGGTCTTCCGGTTCTGCGAACCTTGAAAGAAATATTCTTTGCAAGATTCTCAAGAGTATCTTTTCTTCTCTGACGATAGTTCTCGGTGTCAACCTTTACACGGATATATTCTTCCTCACCTTTGTTGATCACCAGACTTACCAAATACTGAAGCGAATCCAGTGTCTGACCTCTCTTACCAATCAGAACTCCCATGTCATCTCCAGATAAATCAATGTCCATGGTATGCTCTTCTTTATTTTCCTCAGTCGTGATGTTTACCTTAAGATCCATTGCATCAAAAACATCTGCCAAGAACTGTTCTGCACGCTCTGCGGTTTCCAGTATCTTGCGTGCGCGGATTTTTGCCGGTCGGCTTCCGATTCCAAGGAATCCGTTGCTTCCTTTCTCCAGAATTTCATATTCCATTCTGTCAGAAGTTGTTCCAAGCTGAACTGCTGCTTCTACTACAGCATCTTCCACTGTTTTCCCCGTAAACTCTCTGTACTCCATCCCGGTTTCTCCTCCTTACTTTTTGCTCTTCTCGTTGAACTTTCTTACCATATCTGCCTTTGACGCAAGACTTCCCGGCTTATCTGCATTCTTATAATAATTCGTTGCTATCTCCATAGCCGCTTTCTTTTCTTCCTCAGTCATATGATTTTTCTTTTTCTCGGAATCATATGCACGCATATTTGTTTTTGCAAGATTTACATCTTTCTGAGGCGGAAGTCCTTTTTTCTCACGCAGTTTTTCGTTTTTCTCAATATTTTTCTTAACGATAGCATCGATATCCATCTTATCCAGATGTTTGTTGATCAGGAACTGCTGAATACCTCTGACTACAGCACCCATGATCCAGTAGAGACCCATACCTGCAGGAAGTGATAAACAGAACCATGCAGACATCAGCGGCATCATAATATTCATGGATTTCATAGTAGAAGCCATGGTGTCATTCGGATCATTGGAAGTCTGCTGCGGCATCATTGCCACATTCAGCCACTGAGTCAGTGCTGCCAGTACCGGAACCAGGATTGCACCAAATACCATCAGATACTGTCCTGTACTCAATCCGGATTTGATCATGTTCATCGGTGAGTTTGCAATATTAATCAGAATAAAATCATTCAGATGACTGATTGATGCATGAGTACTTTCGATCAGCGCATCCATACTCGGAAACTGATCTGCCAGCATCGTCCAGGTTGCTTTTCCTGTCTCCTGCAGACGATACAGAATATCAATAACCGTATTAGTCTGAGTAAAATCTTTTCCAATATAAGCCGTCATTGCACCGTTCTGGCTCAGTTCCTGCATGAACTCCACACCGCCTGCGGTGTTCATGATCTCAGTTGCCAACTCGGTAAATACATTTTTAACACCGTCCACATATGCCGGTACACGCATGATTACCTGATACAGTGCAAACAGGATCGGCATCTGGATGAGAAGCTGCAGACAGCTTCCTGTCGGCGAAACGCCATATTTTGCATAGACCGCTTTCGTCTCTTCGTTCATGGCAAGCATGGACATCTCATCTTTTTTATTTGCATACTTCTTCTGAATTGCTTTTAATTCCGGGGTCATCTTTGCAGAGAATTTGGAGAATTTCTGCTGCTTAATCGTCAGCGGCAACATCAGAAGATAGATAATAATCGTAAATAAAATAATACATAAACCTATATTCTGGATTCCGAATACCTGATCCAGAAAATTAAAGAGCACATTCATGATCCATCCAAGAATGCGCGCAATATCCCCAATAATAAACGTACCACTCTGGGTCAATACAATACCTGTCAAAATAATCCTCCTTCAGTCTATGGAACCGGATCATATCCTCCCTTGGAAAAGGGATTGCACCTTAAAATCCGCCATAATGCAAGTAAACCGCCCTTCAGTGCTCCGTATTTCTGGACAGCTTCCAGACCATATTGGGAGCAGCTTGGTATATAAGGGCATTTTGTGCTTTTTAACGGTGATAAATATTTCTGATAAAATCGTATCAGTTCGATTAAAATTGTTTTCATATTAATATTCCGTGAAGTTTTCCCAAGTGAAGAAGTGCACTTTCAATATCCTGACAGTTCTTATCCTTTGCACTTTTCCTTGCGATTACTACCATATCCAAACCACTATTGAACATGTCTTCGTGTAGTCTGTAACTTTCTCTGATCAACCGGGTCACTCTGTGTCTGACCACGCTGTTTCCCACTTTTTTGCTGACAGATATTCCAAGCCGGTTATGGCCGGTCTGATTGTCCAGAACATAAAGAACAAGATGCCTATTTGCATAGGATTTTCCGTTCTTATAAACGTTCTGGAAATCAGCATTTCGTTTCAATGATTCTGAAAATTTCATTGATACTCCTTATAAATGCCTAGAAGAAAAGGCCACATATATGCGGCCTACGCTGATAACTGCTTTCTTCCTTTTAATCTTCTGGCTGCTAAAACTTTTCTTCCGCCAGGAGTACTCATTCTTGCTCTGAATCCGTGAACCTTCGCTCTGGAACGTTTCTTCGGCTGAAATGTCATTTTCATTATCGGGCACCTCCTTACTTATTCCAATACTACCATATGTTAAAAAACACTGTCTCAATTATACGCAGACAATGCCGGAAAGTCAAGCAAATCCGGCATTTTTTCTTTTTTTAAAAGTTTTCCACATTTTTGTGGATAACTTGTGGATAATTTGTGTATATAACCTCTTTTTCCCCGTTTTGGCTTGCTATCTCAGCTAATTTATTGTATTATTTACCTTGAGAGAGTAGCCACACTGAGGTTGGAAAATCCTGTTTTTCTGAGTTTTCCACACCATGGCATTTCTTTTTATCAACAACTTGGGAGATAAGGGATATGGATACACAACTGGAACTGTTAACTAAAAAATGGGACGGAATCCTGCAGACTATCCGGCAGGAAAATGATTTGTCGAATGTAGCATTTAAGACATGGCTGCTGCCGCTGAAAGTATTCCGAATTGAGGATCATGTCCTTAAGATCACCGCTCCCTTTGAACAGGCTGCCACTTATGTGGAAAATAAATATAAAACATTTCTTTATGTCGCTGTAGCGGAAGCTATGGGAGAAGAATATGAGATAAAAATCATTACGGAAGACGAAGCTTCCAGGGAAACAGCCTATGTTCCCCCTGCAAAGAAGATGCCTGCTCCCGTACCTGTGGATGATCAGAAAACCAATCTGAATCCAAAATATACATTTGATACATTTGTCATCGGAAGTAATAACCGGTTTGCCCATGCAGCATCCGTTGCTGTTGCGGAATCTCCGGGAAAAGAGTACAATCCGCTGTTTTTATATGGAGGCGTTGGACTTGGAAAAACCCATCTGATGCACTCTGTTGCCCATTATATTCTTCAGAAAGATCCGACCAAAAAGGTTCTTTACGTGACTTCTGAAGTATTTACCAATGAACTTATTGATTCCATCCGAAACGGAAACAACACCAGTATGACCAAATTCCGTGAAAAATACCGGAATATTGATGTTCTTCTGATCGACGACGTTCAGTTCATTATTGGAAAAGAAAGTACGCAGGAGGAATTTTTCCATACATTTAATGCACTTCACAGTGCCAATAAACAAATCATTATCTCCAGTGACCGTCCGCCAAAAGATATGGAAACGCTGGAAGCAAGATTACAATCCCGATTTGAATGGGGTCTGATTGCTGATATTTCCTCACCGGATTATGAGACCAGAATGGCCATTCTCCGCAAAAAGGAAGAACTGGACGGTTATAATATTGATGACGAAGTCATCCGTTACATTGCCACCAACATTAAATCCAATATCCGTGAATTGGAAGGAGCGCTCAACAAACTGGTTGCCCTTTCTAATCTGGAAAACCGGGAAATCACCATTTCCATGGCGGAAGAAGTGTTGAAAGATATCATTTCCCCCAACAGCAAACGTGAAGTAACGCCTCAGGTAATTCTGGATGTAGTAGCTGAACATTACGGTGTCTCTTCCAATGATATTATCGGTGGAAAACGAAACTCTGAAATTGTAGTTCCCAGACAGATCGTCATGTATCTCTGCCGGGAAATCACAGATACCTCTTATAAGGCCATCGGCATTTTACTTGGAAACCGTGATCATTCCACAATTATCAGTGGTGACAACAAGGTCCGTGACAAGCTGGCTGCCGGTGATACATCCTTAAAAAGCAATATCGATACCATCCGGAAAAAGCTCAGTTCCGGCTGATCTTTTATACCCTTTTCTATTTAATAGGAAGAAACTCAGATTTTTATTAACATTTTCATGTGAATATCATGTAGACAGAATGTGGAGAAGTTTACAATTTTTTCGAAGCTGTTTATAACTTTCCGTTTTTTCACATGCTTATGTTCAGATTTCCACACCTGTTTTTTTCCCTGAAATCCTTTAACCACAGGGCTTGTATGACTTATTCACAAATCCACAGCCCCTACGGCTATGAAGACTGATTTACACTATAAAAAAACAGATACACCCACGAAAGGAGTTATACACATGAAATTAATCTGCTCTAAAGCAAATCTCCTCAAAGGAGTTAACATTGTTTCCAAAGCAGTTCCTTCTAAAACAACGATGTCCATTCTGGAATGCATACTTATAGATGCATCTGCCAGTGAGATTAAATTTACTGCAAATGATATGGAACTTGGAATCGAAACTATCGTAGAAGGTGAAATTCTTGAAAAAGGAATTGTTGCGATTGATGCGAAAGTATTTTCTGAGATTGTACGTAAACTACCAGACAATGATGTCACCATCGATACAGACAGCAATTATCAGATTTCCATTACCTGTGAAAAAGCCAATTTCCATATTTCCGGTAAGTCCGGTGAAGATTTTTCCTATCTTCCCTATATTGAAAAAACAGATTTCATCTCACTTTCTCAGTTCACGCTGAAAGAAGTGATCCGTCAGACCATTTTTTCTATTGCAGATAATGATAATAACAAACTGATGACCGGCGAACTTTTTGAAATTCATAATAATGAATTCAAAGTTGTTTCTCTTGACGGACATCGTATTTCTATCCGCAAAATTGAACTGAAAGATTCCTATCCGGATCGTAAAGTGATTGTTCCTGGCAAATCTTTACAGGAAGTCAGCAAAATTCTTTCCGGTGAAACCGATGAAGAAGTACGTATTTTCTTTACCGGAAATCATATCGTTTTTGAATTTGATAATACAATGGTTGTTTCCCGTCTCATCGAGGGAGAATATTTCAAAATTAACCAGATGCTTTCCAGTGATTATGAAACAAAATTTGTGATCAATAAAAAAGAACTGTTAAGCTGTATTGACCGTGCCACTCTTCTTGTAAAAGAAGGTGACAAAAAACCGATTATTTTCAGAATTACTGATGAAGATATGGAGATCAGCATCAACTCTCAGTTGGGTTCCATGAAAGAAGAGATTGATATCCAGAAAGAAGGAAAAGATATTTTGATCGGATTCAATCCGAAATTCCTTATTGATGCACTTCGTGTCATTGATGATGAAAATATTACAATCTATATGGTAAATCCGAAAGCTCCCTGCTATATCAGGGATGATGAACAGAAATATATTTATCTGATTCTTCCGGTTAACTTTAATGCTTCAGCAAATTAAGGATGGAAAAACATGCAGGAAATTAAATTAAGAGATGAATTTATCAAACTTGGCCAGGCATTGAAAGCAGCCGGACTGGTTGGTTCCGGTGTGGATGCAAAACTGGTCATCCAGGACGGACTTGTAAAAGTCAATGGAGAAACGGAAGTTCAGAGAGGAAAGAAACTTTATGATGGTGATGTGGTGACTTTTGAAGGGGAAACCATCCATATCGTAAAGTAGTGGTTACGCGAATATATGTTCATAAAAGCCATCAGTCTCCAGAATTATAGGAATTACAGTTCGCTGAATCTGGATTTTGATCCGAAAACCAATATTTTCTATGGGGATAATGCCCAGGGAAAGACCAATATTCTGGAAGCGGTATATGTCAGCGGGACAACCAGATCCCACAAAAATGCCAAAGACCGGGAACTGATTCTTTTCGGAGAAGAAGAAGCACATATCTGTACCCTGCTGGAAAAAAGGGGACTGGAACATAAGATCGATATTCATCTGAGAAAAAACAGAACAAAGGGAATTGCCATTGATGGGGTTCCGATCCGGAAGGCCAGTGAGCTTTTCGGGCTTCTTCAGTTCGTGTTTTTTTCGCCGGAAGACCTGTGCATTATAAAGAACGGTCCATCTGAAAGAAGGCGGTTTATCGACTCGGAATTATGTCAACTAGATAAAGTCTACCTTCATGATTTGTCAGACTATAACAAGACAGTCCTTCAAAGAAACAAACTATTAAAGGAACTTCATTTTCATCCGGATTATCGGGAAGTGCTTGAAATTCTGGATCTTCAGCTGGTAAAATACGGGAGAGAGATCATAAGAAGACGGCAGGCGTTTATTGGTGAGCTGAATGAGATCATGGGAGAAATTCACGGACGGTTGTCAGGCGGACAGGAACATATGGTTCTGGAATATGAGGCTAATGTGACGGAACAGAATTTTGCCGGTATGCTGGAACAAAATCTTGACAGGGATATTAGGCAGAAGACAACGACAACGGGTCCTCACAGAGATGATCTTTCGTTTATGGTAAATAATATTGATATCCGAAAATTTGGCTCTCAGGGCCAGCAGAGGACGGCAGCACTGTCACTGAAACTTTCGGAGATTGAACTGGTAAAAAGAAGGACAGGGGATACTCCTGTGCTTCTTCTTGATGATGTATTGTCTGAATTGGACGGAAGACGGCAAAACTACTTACTGAACAGCATTGAAAATATACAGACATTAATTACCTGTACGGGACTGGATGAGTTTATCAATCATCGGTTTGCGGTTAACAGGATTTACAAAGTTATAGGCGGAACTGTAACTGTGGAGAATTAACAGGAGGCGGATCAATGAATAACGAATACGGAGCAGATCAAATTCAGATTTTGGAGGGACTGGAAGCAGTCAGAAAGAGACCGGGAATGTATATTGATGATACATCTTTCAGAGGCCTTCATCATCTGGTATATGAGATTGTGGACAATTCCATTGATGAGGCTCTTGCAGGATACTGTACCCATATACAGGTAACCATTCATAAAGACAATTCGATCACGGTAGAAGATGATGGCCGTGGAATTCCTACGGGTATTAACCATAAAGCAGGAAAACCTGCAGTTGAAGTTGTATTTACCGTGCTGCATGCCGGTGGAAAATTTGGCGGTGGAGGATACAAGGTATCAGGAGGTCTTCACGGTGTAGGAGCTTCTGTTGTAAATGCTCTTTCTGACTGGCTGGAAGTTACCATTTACAGCGAAGGAAAGATTTATAAACAGCGGTATGAGAGAGGCAAAGTATGTTATCCGCTGGAAGTGGTTGGTACCTGTCTTCCAAGTAAGACTGGTACGTCGGTCAGCTTCCTTCCGGATGAGACCATGTTTGAGGTGACAGAATACGATTTCAAGACACTGCAGACCAGACTGCGTGAGATGGCATTTCTGACCAAAGGACTTAAGATTACTCTGACCGATGAGAGGGTAGAGCCGGTACTTTCCAAGGTGTACCACTATGAAGGCGGCATTCAGGAGTTTGTACAGTATTTGAACAAGAGTACCACGCCGATTTATGATGACATTATTTACTGCGAGGGCGTGAAGGATGGTGTGCAGGTGGAAGTAGCGTTCCAGCATAACGACTCCTATTCTGAGAACTGCTACAGCTTTGTAAATAATATTAATACCCATGAAGGTGGAACTCATCTGACCGGATTTAAGAATGCCCTGACCAGGACATTTAATGACTATGCAAGAAAGAATAAACTTCTGAAGGACAGTGAAAGCAACCTTTCCGGAGAAGATATCCGTGAGGGGCTGACAGCCATTATCAGTGTCAAGATCAGTGAGCCCCAGTTCGGTGGACAGACCAAGCACAGCCTTGGAAATACGGAGGCAAAGAGTGCGGTAGACGGCATTGTATCCGAGCGTCTGACGGTTTATCTGGAGCAGAATCCGCAGGTGGCAAAGATGATCCTTGATAAGTCTATTCTGGCTCAGAGAGCCCGTGAGGCGGCCAGAAAGGCAAGAGATCTGACCAGAAGAAAATCTGCTCTTGATACGTTTGCACTGCCCGGAAAACTGGCAGATTGTTCCGATAAGGATCCGGTAAACTGCGAGATCTACATCGTAGAGGGAGATTCCGCAGGCGGTTCTGCGAAGAC
>OKVK01000815.1_pt1 | contig 18644 bp, 19 predicted proteins | sample 1604771 | NCBI WGS metagenome assembly OKVK01 (sample SAMN01760906, study PRJEB22395) | human gut metagenome | reverse complement strand
GATCGGCACGATCTGGCCGTACCGGCAGGGGCGGAAGAGCGAGGCCGCGCCCTTCGCATCGTCCACCGTGTACAGCGGCACGACCGGCGGCTCGCCCGCGCGCTCGGCCTTGCGCGTTTTCCAGGCGGCTTCAGATTCTTGGATGTTGGCCGAGTCGCGCAGCATGACGTCCGCCAGCGCGCAGGTCGCGGGCGTTGCGTAGATCCGGCCCCGGAAGCCATCCTTGTACAGCTGCGGCAGCAGCCCCGCGTGGTCGATGTGCGCGTGTGTCAGAAAGACGGCGGCGACGTCCTTCGCAGCCACGGGCAGGGGAATGTTCTCATAGACGTCCACGCCCTGCTCCATGCCGCGGTCGATCAGGTAGCTCTCGCCGCCCAGTTCCAGCAGCGTGCAGCTGCCGGTGACCTCGTGCGCCGCGCCGACAAATGTGATCTTCATAGCGGATCCCTCCTTTTTTATCAGTATAGCACAAACTGCCGGAAGTGCAAATACGGCGCGCCGCCCCGCCCGAAAAAATATTCCGCGTTTTTTCAAAAAGTTCTTGACTTTTTGGCGCTCTTCGTCTATAATCAGCCTTGCTGTTTGAGTTGCTGGTATAGCTCAGCCGGTAGAGCAGCTGATTTGTAATCAGCAGGTCGGGGGTTCGAATCCGTCTACCAGCTCCACCGTCGAAAGACGCTTGCTCCATTCCGCTTTCCGCAGAAGCGAAAAGCTCCATATCCGCAATCGCCTTTCTCCTCTTCATTTTGAAACCGCTTCGCTGGGTTTCAAAATGAGTACAGCAAAGTGAATATGGGGGAATTCCCGAGTGGCCAAAGGGGACAGACTGTAAATCTGCTGTCAATGACTTCGGTGGTTCGAATCCACCTTCCCCCACCAATCCCGAACACGAAAGTGTTCGGGATTTTCGTATATTCGCAGAAAAAACGGTATATTTCAAATGGAAAAGTGTTGAATCCGAACGGCTGATTCTGCCTGACCCTTATTTTGACCCTTTATACGGCGGTTTCAGGCAGTCCAATCTGACCACTTGATACAGAATGTCACACACTGGATTTTGCTGCTTCTGTGCTTTCGCGGATGCGGCGAAGATACTGCCCCATGCGTTTTGCACTTTCGCGTTTCATGCCGGGCGTGGCGTGTGCATAGGTGCTGAGCGTGAATGATGCAGTTGCATGACCCAGATTTTCTTGCACGGTTTTAATATCGTCTCCGGCTTTCAGGCTGTTCACGGCGAATGTGTGTCTGAGATCGTGGAACCGAAGCTCTGATAACCCCAGTGATCGCATTACACGCTTGAAGTTCATATAGAGCGTCTTGTTGTTGACGTAGCGCCCAAACTATTGTTTTATTGTCTGTCGCTGTCCAGCCAAGCGACAAATTCTTCTAAGGACAGTTCCCCGGCAACGCACCTGTCGCGATTCTGGCGCGCTTCTTTTGACCATGCTTGAAATTCCTCACGGGTCATTAGACCATAGCGAATACGGGCGTTGTGCGCCTTGTAGGAGCGTTTGTATTCCTTAACTGCCGGATTTTCCAGCTTGCGTTTTTCATAGAGCCGCAGCGCACCGCTGTCCTTGCACGTTTTTGTAGAACCGTCAATCAAACGGTCGCAATACTCGGATTTGTAATTGCGCACCACGCCGAAATAGCGTCCGCAGAATTTGCACTTCCGATAGCGCAGATTTTCCCGCGCATAGCGCGCCAGCAAAAACGCAGCCAGATCATCCAGTGTTTCCGTCAAAAGGACTTCGGTATGAAACTGTTCCGGCAGCACAAGTTCTGCGCCCGAAAGATAGAACTCCAACAGATCATCGTAGGGCAGAGAGATATTACCGCCTTTTATTGCGTCCTCTACTTGCAGCGTTCCATATTTCAGCGGCAGCATTTTGACTGGATTCGCTGCAAGCAGTTCCAGATAGCGCGCCGTCATATCCGCAGTATCTTCCACGGCGAAGCATTGGTCAGATAAAAATTGAAGCTGATGTTGCAGCGTTTTATATCGCTCTGCCATCGCTTGCAGTGGTGCTGTTCCGTGCGGTTCTCCACGGTCATAGCGCAGACGCATACGCTCTATCTCGGCGGTCAGCGGCACAAAGAGCGGTGTTTTCCGCAGCCAGAACAGCGCAATTTCAAATACACGCTCAAAGCAGTCCTGCACACAATCCCCTCGATCAATCTGAGCTATCAACTGCCCGATTTGCCGGATATGTGCGTCCAGCGGTTGCAGATCGACATAGAGAAAATCGGCAATCGCCATACCGAGCGGCTGCTCTTTGTGCCACAGGCGTTGATACATGATGGTCAGAGACGCGTTTCGATGAGCGCACAGGAGTAGTTCCCATTGCGTCCTCAGAGGTTGGGATTGTATTCCGCTGTGCGCACACGGTCAAGGCCGCTGGATTGCTGGGGCAATCCAGCGCGAGCGGCGCAGTTTTGCAAACTGCGCCGACCTTGACAGTGCGCCCCCATCGGAACGATGGCAGCCAAGAGGACGCAAAGCAGGAGCAGCCCGCCGATGTCGGGCTGCTCTCATACACAAAAAACTTTCGCAAAAACTTTGTCTATTTTTCAAAAAACATCCCCCGGGGGAGCTTCACAATCAAAAAATGCTTTGATAGGATAAAGGCACAGTTCATACACTCCCAATCCTCGAATGCAAAAACGGTATCGCGCTATCTTGGGGAAGAAGTAGCGTGATGCCGTTTTTGCAGCAACTTCGAGCATGAAGAAACGGCACTGGGAGCAAGTACAAATGAAAGGTGAAAGATGATGAAAAAGACAACTCGCTACCTCGCGGCGCTGCTTGCCGCGCTGATGCTGCTTGGACTGTGCGCTTGCAGCGCACAACAAACGCCAGCAGAAACTACGGAACCACCGGCTGCAACAAATGAAACAGCTTCGACCACAGAAACGGAAGAAATCAGCACCGAACCTGAAACCACGGATGCAGAAGCCGCCACTCGGACGATCACCGATGGGAATGGTCGCGAAGTGGAAATTCCGCAGACGGTTGAAAGTATTGTTTGCGTTGGCGTAGGCGCGCTGCGCTACTCCTGCTATATGCAGGCGCAGGACTTAGTTGTCGGCGTTGAGGATTACGAAACCAAAGCCGGAATGTCTCGCCTTTATAACTATGTGAACTTTGATAAGTTCGGCACGTTGCCGGTAACCGGCACGAACGGCGAACCGTTTGTCGAAGAAATCATCCATGTTGGTCCGCAGGTCATAGTTATGTCCTCGTATGCAAACGTTGACCCCGACGAGCTGCAAAGCAAAACCGGGATTCCGGTTGTTATGGTTCCCGGCAGTGACACGACCCTTGATGATAAAGCATATGAAACGCTGCGTATTCTTGGCGAGCTATACGGTAAAGAAGATCGCGCCGAAGCCCTGACAACCTATCTGCATGGGATTGAAGATGATCTTGCTGCCCGCACAGAGGGTGTTGCAGAGGAAGAAAAACCATCTGTCTATGTCTGCGGCGTATCCTTTAAGGGCGCGCACGGGTTCGAGGGTACAGAGGCGTTCTATGGCCCGTTTGAGCTGATTCACGCGAATAACCTTGCAAATACGACCGGACAGACCGGCGCATTTGACATTGACACGGAACAGGTTCTTGCATGGGACCCGGACGTGATCTTCGTTGACTTTAACGGTATGGATCTAATCAAGGAAGATTATGCAACGAACGCAGATTTCTATAACAGCCTGACGGCTGTGAAAGAGGGACATGTTTACTCGCAGATTTCGTTCCGCTCCAGCGCATCGAATCTGGAAACTGCACTGGCCGATGCGTATTATGGTGCGACCATTCTCTATCCGGAGCAGTTTGCGGATGTGGATGTAGAAGCGAAAACCGGAGAAATTTTTGAAATGCTGCTGGGCAGCAACCCTTATCAGGACCTAAAGGATGCTGGCTATGAATTCAGACCTGTCACAATCGGCGAATAACGATTCCGGCACGGCCTATCGCCGAAATCAAGTCAAAAGCTGCTGCTTTCTTGGAATATTGTTTCTCTGTCTGTTGATCGCGCTTGTGCTGTCCTTGCGGGCAGGCTCTTACAATACGCCGATTGCGGAGTTGGTCAAAGGAATCTTTGGAAAAGCAGCCGACGATAAAATCAACCTTGTCGTTCGCAACAATCGTTTGCCCCGGATCTGCACGGCACTGATTGCGGGGGCCGGTCTGGGACTTGCTGGTTGTGTGATGCAGGCAATTCTCCGCAATCCGCTTGCATCTGCGTCCACGTTGGGTGTTTCACAGGGCGCTGGCTTTGGCGCGGCGTTTGCAATTATTGTACTGAACATGGGCGCGGTAGGAAACCTCGGCAGCGTTGCGATTCCGTTGTGCGCGTTCGTCGGCAGCATGGCAGTTGCACTGGTTATTTTGGGCCTGAGTCGATTTCGTCAGGTTTCTACACAGGGAATTGTCCTTGCAGGTACGGCGATCAGCGCCATGTTTTCCGGCGCAACGACGCTGATGCAATATTTCGCAGATGAAATTCAGCTCAATACGCTGGTGTTCTGGACGTTCGGCAGTCTCGGCAACACGAGCTGGGGCGACGTTGGAAAAATGCTGGTCGTGCTTATTTGCGTCTCTGCCTGCTTCTTCCTGCGCCGCTGGGATTATAACGCGCTGCTGAGCGGTGAGGAAACAGCCGTCAGTTTGGGAATTAACGTAAAACGGCTTACACTTTCCAACATGGTACTTTGCTGCCTGCTGTCTTCGGTGATCGTGTCCTATATCGGTCTGATTAACTTTATCGGCTTGATTGCACCGCACATTGTCCGCTTGGTCGTTGGCAATAACCACGTCTATCTGCTGCCCGGCTCTGCGATGGCAGGCGCACTCATTCTGCTGCTGGGCGATCTGTTTGCGCGCGTTGTCATCAGTCCGATTATCTTGCCGATTGGCGCAATTACCTCGTTCCTTGGCGGCCCGATGTTCCTCTATCTCCTGTTCAAAGGAGGAGATCGGAAATGCTGAGCGTTGAAAATCTTACCTACCACTACAAAGGCAGGCCGGCGGTTCTCAAAGACGTGAACTTCAATGTAAACACAGGCGAATTTCTGGCGATTCTGGGTAACAACGGCGTTGGAAAAAGCACGATGCTGAAATGCTTTAACAAAATTCTTACACCAGACGAGGGGAAAATCATACTGGATGATGAAAATCTCCTGCAAATGAGCGCCAGACAGGTTGCGCAGCGAGTAGCGTTTGTTGCGCAGAACGTGCCAAGTACACAAATGACGGTTCACGATATGGTTATGCTGGGACGTAGACCCTATATGAAATGGGGATTTACGGAAGACGATCATCAGATCGTTCATCATGCAATGGCCCAGCTTCGGATTGAACCGCTGCGTGGACGCTTTCTCAATGAACTATCTGGCGGTGAACGGCAAAAGGTGATGCTGGCGCGTGCGCTGGCGCAGCAGCCGAAGCTCCTGCTGCTCGATGAGCCGACGAGCAGCTTGGATATTCAAAATCAATATCAGGTTTTACAGATCGTTCGGGATATTTGCCATGAACAGCATTTGACAGCGATTGTTGTCATCCACGATCTGAACCTTGCGCTGCGGTTTTGCGACCGGTTCGTTCTTTTACGTCAGGGCGGTGTCTATGCCTGTGGCGGGAAAGAGGTTCTGGATAGAGATGCACTGCGAGATGTGTACCATGTGGATGCCGAGGTCGTAGCAGTAAAAAAACAGAATATTGTCCTTGTCGATGAAGAGGACGCAACACGTTCATAAAAGGGAGAAACAATATGGCACATAAATTAGATTCAGAAAAAAAGCTCTGGGAAAAGGCCGCAGCCTTTCACGGCCATGTATGCCCCGGCCTGACGATCGGCTACCGTGCGGCGCTGTATGCGATTGATCTGTTGGGATTGACATTTTCGGACGATGAACAGGTCGTGTGTATTACGGAAAATGATGCCTGCGGCGTGGATGCGATTCAAGCGATTCTTGGATGCAGCATCGGAAAGGGCAATTTACTGTTCCATATGCGCGGCAAACAGGCATTTTCGTTCTATAATCGGAAAACCGGAAAGTCTGTCCGCCTTGTCTTGAAAGCAAAGCCGCGCGACATGACGCGGGAAGAAACGTTCGACTATTATCATAGCTGTGCAGATGATGAGATGTTTGATGTCAAGGAAACAAAAATCCGGCTGCCGGAACAGGCCAGAATTTTTGATTCCTATGTCTGTGATTGCTGTGGTGAGACAACTGGCGCAAACTGGATTCGGCTGTCCGGTGGGAAAAAGCTGTGCCTCGACTGCTATGAGACGTATGACCGATTTGACGTTTGAACGTTTTTCGGTTGACCACAAATATGACCCTTTACAGCTTAGACAGGCAATAAAACAATAGACTGACTGATACGAAATTCTACGGATTCTGAACGTAAAATTACAGATTTATACGAAAAATATTTCTAAAAACGTGATTGCCAGACTTCGAATCTACCTTCCCCCACCAAACATGAGAAATCCGAACTTCTTCCCTGTGGGGATTGGGTTCGGATTTTTTGTTTATATCAAGGATATTGCATTTTAATCCTCTACCCCCTGGCTCTGTGTGACTACAGAACCGGGGGCTTTTTCTGTTTGAAAGTATTACTGGAGGTGTGCTGTCGAATACAGTATAACTATGGTAAGAATGATTTTATATCGGAGGTGAAACGTATGTAAAGGAGCCACCTATGAACAATACGGTAAGGATTCCGCAATCAAAAAATTAAAGCTCCTGATCACCGTGGTGGACCGGCCCAAGGGCGAGTTTTACCTGGATGTACTGGGGCAGTACAATGTAAATTTTCAGATGGTGACCAACGGCCAGGGGACGGCCAACTCCCAGCTTTTGGAGCTGCTGGGTCTGGAACCCCACAAGGCGGTGATCCTCAGCGTGGTTCGGGAGGACCTGGTGGAGGAGATCATGAATTGCCTGGAAGACAAATTTCACTCGGTCCGGGGAGGCAAGGGCATTTGCTTTGCCGTACCCCTATCCAGCGTGATCGGGGTCAATCTGTATCAGTTTTTAAGTGACAACCGCATGGGCAGGGAGGGATAAGATGAAAACGGAAAACTACGAGGTCATTTTTGCAATCGTCAACGCAGGCTTTGCCGAGGACGTGATGGACGTAGCCCGGGAAAACGGCGCCCGGGGCGGCACCATACTAAACGCCCGAGGGGTGGTCAAAGAGGACACCGCCCACTTTTTCGGCATCACCGTCCGTGCGGACAAGGAGATTCTGATGATGGTGGTGGAAAAAACCATCCGGGATCGGGTGCTGAACGCCATCTACAAAGAAATGGGCATGGCCAAAAAAGCCAAAGGCATCGCCTTCTCCCTCCCCGTCTCCGACGTAGCCGGCCTGGCCGTACCGGAACCGGAAAAAAGGAATGATTTCTATAAAAAAGCACCCGAAAGGGTGCTTTTTTTGCGGCCAGAATTACAAACAACGGAAGCAAAGGTAAAAACCCATCGTACTCGTCATTCCGAGCGAACGCAGTGAGTCGAGGAATCTTCCAAAGTGGCAGATTTTACCTTGTGTTGGTACTTTTCTGCCACGTGCGTGGATTTCTCCACTCCGCTGGCGCTAAAGGCCTGAATGACATGACGGGGGACGTTTTTTGTATTATCGGAAATAGTTCCGTCCTTTCACGTGCGGAATGGCACATAGGCCGTTCCCTACGGTTTCGCTGGGAGTGGCACGTTTTCAACCGTGGGATTCTAAGGGTGGACGTTGATCATATGGGGCGTTTGTACGGATTCGCATACTGGTTCTGCAATATTTCACGCCCCCCGCTGCCGCATCGGTCAGGGCTACGCCCTGCAGCTTCCCGGTCGGGGAAGCCAAGCCCGGTGGGCGGGCTTGGCTACGTCTTTTGGACTTTATTTTTCTCCCACTGCCACAGAATCAGAAAACCGATGCCCGCAGCGATCCAGGAGGAGATATAGATATCGATGATACATTCCATGGTATGCTGTCTGGGCAGCACCAGCAGGATCCCCAGCACCCGCAGAAGGCAGATGGACAAAAGGGTCAGGATCATGGGCCTGACCGTATCACCCGTTCCGCAGCATGCGCCGGAAAAGCTTTCCGCCAAAGCATAAAACAGGAAAAATGGGGCCATTCGCCGCATAAAAGCAACCGCCTGGGGTACGACTGCCGCCGCATCCTGCACGGGAACAAACAGGTCGCCCAGCGGGGCCGTCAGGAAATACAGGCCAAGGCTTACCGTCCCCACTGCGGCCACGGACATGGCCGCACCGATCCGATTGCCTTTACAGACCCTGTCCCAACGTCCCGCCCCCATATTCTGGGCGGTATAGGTCGTCAGTGCCGGCCCCATGGCATCCGCCAGGAGCCAGATCAGCATATCCAGCTTGTCGCAGATGCCCCAGGCCGCAATGGTGTCTGTTCCCATCGTGTTCACCGCTGCCTGCACAATGGAATTGGCCACCGGGAACAGCACCGATTGCAGTGCCAGCGGAATGCCGGTCCGTACCATGGCCCACAGGTGTTCCAGCCACCGCCGGAGCCGCCGTGCGCCGATCCTTTGCGGCAGTTTTTTCCCTGCCATCCACAGTGCCATTGCCGCACTGACCATCTGGGCAAAAACCGTTGCGATCGCCGCACCTGCGGTTCCCATCCCCAGCCCGCCCACCAGCAGAATGTCTCCCACAATGTTGATAATCGAACTGACCAGCAGAATATACAGGGGACTTTTGGAATTTCCAAAGGCACGCAGGACACCGGAGGCCATGTTGTATAAAATCATGGCCCAAATGCCCCCGAAATAAATTCTCGTATATTCCAGGGTCTGAGCATAAATATCCTCCGGGACCTGCATGAATTGCAAAAGCACAGGTGTCAGCAGAACACCTCCTACTGCGCACAGGATCCCAAGTACTACCGCCAAGGCTCCGGCTGAGAGCATGCAGGAGCGCAATCCGTCCCGGTTCTCCGCACCAAAGTGCCGGGAAATCAGGATGGTCGCCCCGGCAGCAAGGCCGTTCATAAAATTGATGGGAAACCGAAAAAGCGTATGCACGGAATCAATGGCCGCCAGTGCGGTCTTCCCGGCAATGCGCCCAACGATCACCGCATCCGCCGTCACATACAGCTGCTGCACCAGGCTGCTGAGCATCAGCGGCACCACAAAGGCCAGCAGGGCAGAACCGATGGGGCCGGAAATCAGGCTTTCGTTTCTTTTCACGCCATCCTACCTTTCCGCAGGAAACAGATGACAGGCCACGCCGTGTTCTTTGGACAGCCAGCGCATTTCCGGTTTTTCCTGGGCGCACTTTTCAAAGCATTGGCTGCAACGATCCCGAAATGGGCAGCCCGCCGGAATATCCAGGGGGCTGGGTGGCTCCGAGTCAATAACCGTAATAGGCTTCCTCGGGTCCGTATCCAGGTCCAGGACTGCATCAATGAGTGTACGGGTATAGGGATGCCGGGCCTGAGTGCGCAAATTCTCCCCAGGTAAAATCTCCACCACCCTGCCCAGATACATGACCGCCACCTGATGGGCCACGCTCTGCACCAAAGCAATGTCATGGCAGATAAAGCCTATGGTAAGGCCCTGCTCTCTCTGAAGTTTAACGATCAGATCGATTATATTTTTCTGTACGGATACATCCAATGCTGCCGTTGCCTCATCCAAAATCAGGATCTCAGGCTGGAGGGCCAACGCCCGGGCAATTGCTACCCGCTGCCGCTGACCGCCGCTCATGCTGTGAGGGAAACGGTCTTCAAAATCTCCGGGCAGCTCCACCATTTCCAGGAGGCTGCGGCATACCGCTGCCCTTTCCTTTGGGGCGATCAGGCCAAAATTCAGCAAAGGCTCACAGACAATATCCCGCACCCTCATTTTGGGATTGAACGATGCGCCGGGATCCTGAAAAACCATCTGAATGTGCCGCCGTGTCTGCCGTAGCTTCTCTCCCCGAAGGGCCGTAATATCCTGGCCCCGATACAGGATCTGCCCGCTGTCCGGCCGGTCCAACGCTACCAGGAATCGCATAAATGTGCTTTTGCCGCAGCCGGATTCCCCTACAAGACCCAGCGTTTTTCCCTTTACCAGCTGCAATGAGACATCCTCATTTGCCCGCAGCCATCGGCCGTCAGAAGCGGGATAGCTTTTGCAAACATGCAGGGCCTCCATGATCACTTCCGGCTCAGACATAACGCACACCTCCCAACGTCGGAACGGATTCCAGCAGACTTCTTGTATAGGCATTGGTAGAAGATTGGAGAATGGTGTCCCGGTTCCCCGCCTCCTCGATGCGCCCCTGGCGCATCACCAGAATACGGTCTGACAAATAGGCGGCAACGCCCAGATTATGGGTGACCAGCAGGATTGCCGTTCCATAATCCCTGCGCAGTCTGGCCATCTCCCCGACGATCTGGGCCTGGGTCGTCACATCCAGCGCAGAGGTGGGTTCATCCGCCAGCAGCAGCTTCGGCTCATAGCTCATGGCCATGGCAATGCCCACTCGCTGCTGCATACCGCCGGAGAGCTGAAAGGGATAGGAGCGCATGATATTTTCAGGGCTTGGCAGTCGCATTCTGGCAAGCATTTGGGTTCCTTTTTTCCAGGCTTCTTTTTTTGTCAGTTTCTCATGGGTTCGCAGATACTCCGCAAAAACGGTACCGATTTTGCGGGTAGGATTCATCATGGCCCCGCTGTCCTGAAAAATCATGGAAATCTCCCGCCCTCGGACGGTGCGCCACTGCTCCGGGGTAACATCCAGAAGATCCTTTCCGTCAAATACAATATTCCCCTGGGTAACAGCACCGCCTCCCGGCAACAGCCCCAGGATCCCACGGATCACGCTGGTTTTCCCGCTGCCGCTCTCGCCCACCAGACTGACGATCTCACCAGGCTCCATATGCAAAGAAAAATCCTCCACAGCCTGGTTTTCCCCATAGGCGATGGTAACATGGTCCAGTTCCAGCATTTTTCTACGCCTCCTTGGGGTCAAGAATATCCCGCACGGAATCTCCCAGCATGTTAAAAACCGTAACGACCAGGAAAATGGCCAATCCCGGGAAGATCATCATCCAGGGTGCGGACTGCATACAGGCACGGCCTTCGTTGAGCATATAGCCCCATTCCGGTGCGGGGGGCCTGGGACCGAAGCCCAGAAACGACAGTGCCGCCAGTTCCAGCATCATGCCGCCAATATCTGTAGTGGCCGTAATGATCAGCGTGGGCAGGGCGTTGGGAAGCATATAAGAAAAAAGCATATGCTTTGTTTTGGAGCCTGTCACAATGGCCGCTGACACATAATCCCGGTCCCGGATCTTCAAAACCAGGCTTCTGGCAAGTCTTGCGTACTTGGTCCAGTTGACCAGGACAATGGCGATGATCGCATTCCGGCTGCCCGCCCCCATAATTCCGGCAACAGCCAGAGCCAGCACCAGGCCGGGAAAGGCCAGCATCATATCCGCAATGCGCATGATCACCCCATCGACCCAGCCCCCAAAATATCCGGCCGTCACGCCTGCCGCAGTGCCAACCAGGAAAATCAGAGCGACCACACCAAAGGTCGCACTGAGAGAAGCCCTTGCTCCGTAAATGACCCGGGTGAAAATATCCCGGCCCATTTTATCGGTGCCAAAAATATGCGCCCGGCTGGGTGCCGCCAGGGCCTCCGTCAGAGAACCTTTCAGGGGATCCGCACCGCCGGTCACCACCGGGGCAAATATCGCCCCCAGGATGATCAGCAGAGCCAGAATCAGGAAAAATGTAAACTGCTTATGGGCAAGGAAGAAATTTTTCTTTTTCATCGTATCTGCTCCTTTGCCCGCATTCTGGGGTCTACGGCCCCATAGGAGGCATCTACCAGAAGATTGATGACCATGTAAATCAGTGCCAGCCAGAGAACGTACCCCTGAATCAGATTATAGTCGCTGGAAGTGATGGCCGAAACCGCCAGATTTCCCAATCCGGGATAGGAAAAAATCACTTCTACCACACTGGTACCACCAAGCAGACTGCCAACGGACAGTCCAAACATGGTGATAAGCGGCAGCAGCGCATTGGGGAACACGTTTCTCCACAAAATCACGGATTCCCGAACGCCCCTGGCCCTGGCCCCCACCACATAGTCCTGGTTCATCTCTTCCAGAACCGCCGTGCGGACCTGCCTGGTATATTTAGAGGACATGGCAAGGGCCAGTGTCAGCGCAGGCAGAAAAATACTGCGCAGATCCCCGGCAGAACTGATGACGGGAAAGACCTTTATATGAACGCAGAACGCCAGCATCAGCAGCAGGCCCACCCAGAAATTCGGCATGGCACAGCCTACAAAGGTCAGCCCCCGTACCAGATAATCGATCCACCGATCCTTATAAACTGCAGACAGCATACCAAGAGGCACTGCCAGAAGCAGCATCAGGCCCATGGAAAGCAGTGTCAGCTTCACCGTAGGCCAAAGCCGCCCCAGAAGCAGTTCCGTCACCGGCTTGTTCAGCGTATAGGATTTTCCGAAGTCTCCCCGCAGACAGTTCCGCAGCCAGCGAAGATACTGGGTCGGCAGCGGATCGTTGAGGCCCAGTTCTTCCCTGGTTTCCGCCACCAGTTCCTCCGTGGGCATGATCCCTGCGGCAGTATACATATTGCGCACAGGGTCTCCTGGAGACAGATAGGTCAGCAAAAAAGTCACAAAGCTGATACCCACCAGCACCACCAGGATCTGCGCCAGCCGAAGGGCCAGTTTTTTCTTCTTCAAGGCCGATTCCCCTCTCTTTATACACAGCCGAGGCTTTGGCCCCGGCTGTGCGAGAAACGTTTTTCTTTAGGCAGGTACGATTTCTGTGGTCAGCCAGTAGTAGTCCGCCGTATGGATATGGGCGAAGCCCACGTTCTTGGAGTAGATCATGGAGGAATTGTAGTAGCCGTCCACAATGACCAGGGCGTCGTCGATGACGATCTGCTGCATCTGCCGGATCAGGTCTGCCCGCTTTTCAGTGTCCATCTCACCCTTGAGCTGCTCATAGAGGGCATCGTATTCGGGGTTGCTGTAGCCGCAGTAGGTACCGTCTGTGGTCCAGTTTGCCATATACTCAAAGGGATCGCCGGTGCCCACTGTGGTCCAGTTGTTATTATTGAGATCGTACTCGCCCGCCGCCAGCTTGCTCCACTGATCGTCCGAGCTGCCGAAATCCGCGGTGCAGGCAATGCCGATTTCCGCCAGATACTGCATATGCGCATTAGAAAAATCATTGAGCATCCGGTTTTCATAGGAAACATAGCGTAGGTCGATTTTCTTTCCGTCCAGTTCCCGGAAACCGTCGCCATCGGAGTCCACGATGCCCGCATCGTCCAGCAGTTTCTTTGCCCCCTCAGGGTCATACTTATAGGGGTTTACCAGCTTGTCATAGCCATAGCTCAGTGTGGAGGGCAGGACAGAGAAGCCGGCAGTGTACAGCCCGCCAATGGTCTTGGAGGAGCAGATGGTATCATTGTCAATGCCCATGAGAATGGCCTGCCGGAGGGTCTTGTTGCCCAGAACACCGTTCAGGTTCATCCAGCTGAAACCGCAGCGTACACCGGAGGCAATGTCCACCGTGTAATTGGCGTCCTGCTGGAAGTTCTGGATGTCCGAAACATTGGTGATGTTCTCCACCAGGTCCACCTGGCCGCTCTGCAGTGCCATGGTCTTGGCAGAGGCATCGCCCATAAAGAGAATATGGACCTTGTCATAGGGTACTTTTTCCCGATAGTTGGGGTTGGCTTTCATATCGTAACCCACACCCACGCCGTTGAATTTGTCGATCATATAGGGACCGGTACCGATGGCACCGTTGTCAAAATCCTTTGTATGCTCCACATCCAGGATCGCCATCACTGGATAGGCCAGCTGGCCTGGCAAATTGGCATAGGGCTTGGAGGTCACGATGGTAACGGTATTGGCGGCATCATCGGCAGTCACCTCCGCCTCATATTCCAGGTATTTCTGAGGCTTGGCAGAACCGCCGGGACCCACCTCTTTCAGGTAATCAAAATAGGCCTTTACGCTGGAGGGAGTAAGGGGGCAGCCATCGGAAAATTTGATGTCCTTTTTCAGGGTAATGACCCACTGGGTGTGTTCGTCATTGACCGTATAGCTCTCCGCCAGCCATGGCTCCACATTCATATTATCGTCAAATCGAAACAGTGCTTCACTGATGCCATAGCGCATACAGTTCCAGGAGGAACTGATGGCCATAGCCGTGTTGACGGACCCGTCATCATACATCTGACAGCCGAAGTTCAGTACCTTTTGGGATGTCTCCTCTTTGGCATCCTCCTGCTTCCCGGCGCAGCCGGAGAGCAGCAATGCAGCGCACAGGAGCAACGCCATCCATGTTTTCTGATGTTTCATACCTTATCATCCTTCCATAATTTGTTCCCAAAATACGGCGCAAAAAAAGCCGGACTTCCGTCCGACTAAAAAAACATACGCAAAGGAGACACCGCCAAAAATGGCAACAGCTACATTTTGCAGAATGATCCCTGTCCGACGCAAGTGCATTCTCAAAAATAAGCAGGTCTCCTGACTTAAGTTACGTCCGCAGCGCCTTCCCAAAAAATCAGTGGCATCATGCTGCATCCTGGCTATCACAGTGACGGGATCGTCCCGGAATCACACCGGCTTCCCTTTTCATCGGGCAAACGCCCGAACTTATTTTCAGCGGCCAAAAGGCCGACTTTGTGAACTTTTCATTATTATTGCATAACATGTTCGTCCTGTCAACAAAATAACGATAGAATTAAATACATTTTTATTTGAAAATGCCAAAACCTAGAAAGCAGACCCCAACGATATGAAAAAGTCCGGATTTTTCATGTACGGGTAAGACTACAGGACTCGATGGCCGCTTTGCCCCCGGCAAAGCGTATGGTTGCCACCAGTTTTTGAACTGGTGGCCGCAAGATGCCACTGGCTTCTTGCATTTAGATGGGTTCGAGTCCCGTAGTCTCCACCAAACATAAGAAATCCGAACTTCTTCCCTGTGGGGGATGGGTTCTGGTTTTGCTAATATCAGGGATATTTCCTATTAAATACCGATCGGAAATCCAGACGGCGTAACCCAAGCAAACAAGTTTTTGACCAAAGTGCCCCCCAAAATGATTCCAAATAGCAAATCGTACTATTCTAAGAAACACCTAAAAGTTAGAAAAATACCCGGTATTCAGCCAGAATACCGGGTATTTTGCAGTTGCGAGCACATGACTCAAGCCTATGACCTCTGGTTTATGAGCTGCTTTTTTGAAAAAACAGAGTTAAATAGTTGAAATAGATTTTGTATCTTTGAAAATACTGCGTTTTTTATCACAAAAGCTCACATGGCTCTGCCAGATTTTGTATAATCTATCCCAACAAAATTAGGGAAAAAGCTTGGTAAACCAAGAAATCCTATTTTATATTTTCGTGCATCTATTATACATGCACTTTTCTGGGATTCTGATAATTAAAAAGTTACATTATAGGACTTATTAAAAAGTCATTGAGTAGCACTTGTAATCGTATTCCCCGAAGATTCTCTTGATAGATGGTGCCCGCCATGTTAGCAAGACATATGTTATCTGGCATGTTGGGGAAAAGCTGTTCTCAAACTATATTGTGTCCAATATGGTGGAGGACTCGCTGAGGACAAGGTTGTCTGCCGAAGCCAAATCGGTAGAAGATTTCTATTTGCAGGCCAGTGTGCTCCAAGGGAATGTGGTATAATGATTTTGGACAACTCATCAAATGACAAAAAGGAGAGAAACGAGAGGCCCAATCCATGCTGGAGGGTATACATGCTTTGGCCTGTGCCAAGACATTAGCTGAGCTTCTGGTTTCTCCAAGACCGGAAGCATAAAAGCGCCCAACTCCTTCTCCGCACCAGATTACCATACAGCCGGAGTCAGCCATGATTCGAATTGCTGCATGGGTCACGTTCGTTCCTGGCCCCAGCAGCAAACAGGTCACACCAGATACGGGAATCGGCATTCTGCCCTCGGCAGAAATGGACACAATGGCATTATCGCCCTTCTCAATGACGGCATGCTCAACGTAAAGGTAAGAAATACTGTCTCGGAGCCTTGGCAATTCCTGAAAATTCAAGATATGACTTCCTTTCATTCAATATTGTCCCAATATGTGTGGAGCAGATTGCTTGTACGCCAAACTTAGGGGGTTCATCATCGGTTCATCCCCACATGTGTGGGGTAGATGTATTTGCAAGGGCTTCCTGATAAGGAAACAAAAATCCGGCTGCCGGAGCAGGCCAGAATTTTTGATTCCTATGTCTGTGATTGCTGCGGTGAGACGACCGGCGCAAACTGGATTCGGCTGTCCGGTGACAAAAAGCTGTGCTTGGACTGCTATGAGACGTATGGCCGATTTGACGTTTGAACGTTTTTCGGTTGACCACAAATATGACCCTTTACAGCTTAGACAGGCAATAAAACAATAGACTGACTGATACGAAATTCTACGGATTCTGAACGTAAAATTACAGATTTATACGAAAAATATTTCTAAAAACGTGATTGCCAGACTTCGAATCCACCTTTCCCCACCAATCCCGAACACGAAAGTGTTCGGGATTTTCGTTATATCGATCACCCCTGCCAGCATGGCGGGTAGGGGCGATTTTTTTGCGTATCCGTTATCCGCAGCGTTGCTGCTTCATGCTGGAAAGCTCCTGGCGGATGAAGAGGATGGAGAAGAGGAGACCGACAAGGTCCGCTGCGGGGGCAGTCCAGAGGATCCCGTCCAGCCCGAGCCGGAGCGGAAGCAGGACCGTAAACGGAACAAACGCGATCACGTCCCGGATGAGCGAGAGCAGAGTCGCCCGGACAGCGCTACCGGGGACTGCAGGAAGATGGCCGCTGATTTCTGCACCAGCGTGAATAAGATCAGCAGCAGATAGATGCGCAGCGCCCTTGCGCCAAATTCCATATAGAGCGCCGGGTCCTGTGAATTTGTCCCGAAAATGCCGATGATCTGCGCTGGGATCGTCTGGAATAAAACTGTTGCAACGATGCCGATGCACAGCACGCTCCGCATGACCATGCGAGCAGCTTCCGCACGCGGTCATACCGCCCCGCGCCATAATTGAAGCCGAAAATGGGCTGGCAGCCGGCGGAGATCCCGACCGCCAGATTCACTGCGATGGTAAAGACCTTCATCACCATGCCGATGATCGCCTGCGGGTCGTTTGCGCCGTATTTGCTCTGCGCGCCGTATTTTGCGAGCATGTTCATGGAAACGATCGTGATGGCGGAGCCGATCGCCTTGCCGATCTTGTCTGATTCGCGTTTTCCCATGCACAGCGACAGATAGGCCGTTGCGCCGTCACCCAGCATCAGGCCGAACGCCATCGCGATCGTGATCATCGGGAACACGACGGAGGTCGCAGTGATGCCGATGGTGCCGACGCTGGAATTTCCGATAAAGATCTGGTCGATGATATTATAGAGTGCCCCGACCAGCATGGACAGCACGCAGGGAATGCTGAATTTCAGCATCAGCCTGAAAAGCTTTTCTTCTTCGAGGTAACAGTTATTTTGTTCCATAAGATTCCTTTCTTTTGCAAAACAAATGTCACCCTGCCGTCTGACGATAGCAGGATGACATTTTACGTCGAAAACAACATTGTTTACTTTTGATGGTGCGCTGCATGATCGACCAGCCAGTGTTTTTGCAGGATGGTGAGCAGGGTCCCAAGTTGATTCTGCTGCTCTGCGGTCAGGGCCTCCAGAACAGACGCTTCCTCACAGTCATGCTCGCGCAGCATCTGCGCCTTGCGCTCTGCGATCTGCCCGCAGACAGATAACTGCTTGATCAGTGGGTTCGAACTATTTGATTTCATAGATACTCCTTTTCTTTTTGTGCATCATTTCCGGTTGCCCCACAGGGGCGAGGAAATGGCACATTTCTTATTTTTGCCATGCTTTTGCATGGCAAAAATAACGGTCACACAATCCTGACGGACTGTGTGACCGTATTTATATCAGTTGTTTTGCCTACGCTGTTTGCGTCAACTTCTTATTGGCGCTGATCGCGGATGGCAGCCTGCGCGGCAGCCAAACGCGCAATGGGGACTCTAAACGGGCTGCAGGACACATAGTCCAGACCCACCTTGTGGCAGAACTCCACAGAGGAGGGATCGCCGCCGTGTTCGCCGCAGATGCCCAGATGCAGCTCCGGACGGGTGGCGCGACCCAGCTTGCAGGCCATATCCACCAGCTTGCCCACGCCCACCTGATCCAGACGGGCGAAGGGATCGCTCTCGTAGATCTTGTTGTCGTAGTAGGCGGGCAGGAACTTGCCGGCATCGTCGCGGCTGAAGCCGAAGGTCATCTGGGTCAGGTCGTTGGTGCCGAAGGAGAAGAACTCGGCTTCGGTGGCGATCTGATCGGCGGTCAGCGCGGCGCGGGGGATCTCGATCATAGTGCCCACCAGATACTTCATGTTCATACCGGCGGCGGCCAGCTCCTCGTCAGCGGTCTTGACAACCACGTCCTTGACGAACTTCAGCTCCTTGACCTCGCCCACCAGCGGGATCATGATCTCGGGAACCATGTTCCAGTCGGGGTGCTTCTTCTGGACGTTGATGGCGGCGCGGATGACGGCACGGGTCTGCG
>OKVK01000814.1_pt1 | contig 18675 bp, 16 predicted proteins | sample 1604771 | NCBI WGS metagenome assembly OKVK01 (sample SAMN01760906, study PRJEB22395) | human gut metagenome | reverse complement strand
CGTGGACCGCCATTGGTCTGGCCATCGGAACCTATGTGAACTGGCTGGTAGTAGCGCAGAGACTTCGACATTATACACATGTGTGTAACAATTCTACGACGCTTCCGTTATTCTTCTCCAACCGTTACCGTGATGAGAAAAGAATTCTGTCCGTGATTGCAGCAGTACTGATTATTATTTTCTTTGTACCCTATACTGCATCCGGATTTGCAGCCTGCGGAAAATTATTTTCCAATTTGTTTGGTGTCAGCTATCTTCCGGCTATGATTATCAGTGCGATTGTAATCGTAGCGTATACGACACTGGGTGGATTCCTGGCAGCAAGTACAACAGATTTTGTGCAGAGTATCGTAATGACTCTGGCAATTGTTGTAGTATTTGGATTTGGAATTTCCAAAGTGGGAAGTTTTGATGCAGTTATCGAAAATGCGCAATCAATGGCAGGATATTTCAGTCTGACACAGATCTATGATCCTGTAACGAATTCCGCATCACCATATGGTCTGTTGACGATTTGTTCTATGCTTGCATGGGGACTCGGATATTTTGGTATGCCGCATGTATTACTTCGTTTTATGGCTATTGAAGATGCAAAGAAACTGAAACTTTCCAGAAGAGTAGCAACTGTGTGGGTAGTTATCTCCATGATTATTGCTGTATTCATTGGTGTGGTTGGAAATGCAATGACAAAGGCAGGTGTGATTCCGGTACTGGAAGATCCGGAGACGATCATCCTGGTAGTGGCAGATCTGATTTCCAGACATGGATTCCTGGCAGCCATTGTAGCAGGACTGATTCTGGCAGGTATTCTGGCAGCAACGATGTCTACTGCAGATTCTCAGCTCCTGGCAGCATCCTCCAGTGCTTCCCAGAACATTCTGAAGGAAGTCTTTGTTAAAGACATGAGCGAGAAGACCGGAATGGTAGTAGCACGTGTGACGGTGATGATTATTGCAGTTATTGCCATGTTTATTGCGAGAGATTCTGACAGCTCTGTATTCCAGATCGTATCTTTTGCGTGGGCAGGATTTGGTGCCTCCTTTGGACCGCTGGTACTTCTGGCACTGTTCTGGAAGCGTTCTACTCTGCAGGGAGCCTTAAGCGGAATGGTATGCGGTGGTGCCATGATATTCATCTGGAAGTTCCTAGTTCGTCCTATGGGCGGTGTGCTTGGTATCTATGAGCTGCTTCCGGCATTTCTTGTGGGACTTGCAGTAAACATCATTGTCAGCTTGCTGACACCGGCTCCGTCTCAGGAGATTCAGGAGGAGTTCGATAAAGTAGCAGCAATGAAATAATTATATATAAAAAACGTAAAATAACCCCGGATCCGAATAGATCCGGGGTTTCTCTTTATGCTCGTACAGATGTTATACCGTATGGAATTTGGCAATGTAGACAGGATAGGTCTCGGTGCCTTTCATTTCTTTACCGGTGGTTACGATAACATTTTTATCTGTGATCAGATACTCAATGTCAGCGCCTGCTTCAACGACGGTATCCTGCATGAGGATACAGTTCCTGACTTTTGCACCTTTGGCAATCTTGACACCTCGGAACAGAATACTGTTCTCAACCTCGCCCTCGATCAGGCATCCGTCAGCAACCATTACATTGTGTGCAGAAGCGCCTTCCACATAGCGGGTCGGTGTATCATCACGGACCTTTGTATAGATCGGAGACGGAGAGAAGAGTGCATCCAGATTGTATTCATCCAGAAGCTTCATGTTCTCGTCGAAATAAGTCTTGATACTGGAAACGCATGCTACGTATCCGTCGTATTTATAACCCTGAATATTCAGTTTGTTGATCTGTGGAATCAGCACATCCCTTTCGAACCACTCCTGACCAAGAAGAGAAGCTTCTGTAATCAGGTCAATCAGAAGTTCCCGATCCATGATAATAATATTCAGGGAAAAATTCTGGATTCCTTCATCCTTGGAGTTTACAAGAATTTTGGTTACTTTGTTTCCATCCAGCTGCAGGGTATAATAATATCCCTTGGAATTATCACGTACTTTCGTGAACCCTTCCGGAATCTCCTGCTCATGATATACGATGGTAATATCAGCACCGCTTTCTGCATGTTTTTCTATCAGATCGGTAAAATCAAAGTTGACAGCCAGATGGCAATCTGCCAGTACGACATATTTTTCTTTATGGCCTTTCAGAAATTCAAGTACATTGGCTAACGCACCGGCACGTCCTCTGTAAGGTTTGGAGGATTTGTCTGCATAAGGCGGGAAAATGCTTAAGCCGCCGTTTTTACGAACCATATCCCATGCACGACCAGAACCAAGGTGGTCGATCAGGGACTGATAATTATTGTTGACAATAACACCAATAGAATCGATTCCACAATTGGACATACTGGAAAGGATAAAGTCAATCATACGGTAACGGCTTGCAAAAGGAATGGAAGCCATCAGCCGCACATTTACCAGATCCGGTACAAAAGTATCATAGCTGTTGGGAAAGATGATTCCCAGTGTGTTCATGTTGGAGTTTACCATTGCTCTTCACCGCCTTCTACATTATTTCTGACCATGGCTTTGGGTCCGATCACAGCCCCTTCACCAATCGTAATACCGGAGCCGACAGTAGCTACTCCATGCTCATCACCTTCAGGCATGGCTCCAACCACGGCATTCTCCTTGATCGTTACATTTTCGGCAATAATACAATGGCGTACAACGGCACCTCGCTCGATAGTGGTACCGCCCATGACAACGGCATCTTCCACAACAGCACCTTCCGCTACTTTGACACCGGCGAAGAGAACGGAGTGTTTTACAGTTCCCTTGATACGGCATCCGTCAGTGATCATGGAGTCATGTACATCTGCAGAAGCACTGATCTTGTGTCCGGTCATGCCGCTGTTGCGACTGTAGATCTTCCAGTTGTTATCAAACAGGTTGATACCGCTGTGCTCTGGATCCAGAACCTCCATATTAGCTTCCCACAGAGAAGAGATGGTTCCGACATCCTTCCAGTATCCGTTGAAATGGTAAGCATACATCTTGCGGTTATCTCTGAGGAGATTCGGGATAATGTTGTTACCAAAGTCATTTTCGGAGGTTGGATCCTGCTCATCTTCTTCCAGATATTTGCGAAGGATATCCCAGTTGAAGATGTAGATACCCATGGATGCAAGATTGGATTTCGGATTCTTCGGCTTCTCCTGGAACTCCGTAATCCGGTCATTTTCATCCGCTACCATCAGACCGAAACGGGAAGCCTCGTCCCATGGAACTTCCATGACAGCGACACTGAATTCGGCACCTTTTTCTTTGTGAAATCGAAGAAAATCGCTGTAATCTTGTTTACAGATCTGGTCTCCGGATAAAATGATGACATATTCAGGATCATAACGTTCAATAAATGAAATATTCTGATAGATGGCATTTGCTGTACCTTTGTACCAGTCGGAGCCGGATGCTTTTTGGTACGGCGGAAGAACATGAACACCACCATAAAGACGATCCATATCCCAGGGCTGTCCATTTCCAATATATTCATTAAGAACAAGCGGTTGGTACTGGGTAAGAATACCTACCGTGTCAATACCTGAATTAATGCAGTTTGAAAGCGGGAAATCGATAATACGATATTTACCGCCGAATGGAACTGCAGGTTTTGCAAGTTTTTCGGTCAGTGCATAGAGTCTGGAACCCTGGCCACCGGCCAAAAGCATTGCGATCATTTCCTTTGCCATAATACTCCCCTCCTGAAGTGATATCTCATATACAATATTACTACAATGCCGAGAAAAATGATAGATGTTTTGTGCAAAATTTGCATATATTTCATGTGAAATAAAATTTGCAAATTTCGACGTTAAAAATCAGCTAAGAAAAATGAATAGGAATTAACATCACGTTAAGATCGGCACTGACATATAGAAAGAAAAAAATACCTGTGATATGATTCCGATGATCAGATTTTAATGAGAAAAGAGGAGTGACTATGGGTAATTTAGGAAATATGCTGCTGGTAGCATTCATGGTAGTTTTGGGAGGCGTTCCCACAATCTATATTCTGGTGAGTCTGCCGGTAATTCTTGTTCAGAAAATTTACGGAATCGTAAAAAATGGAAAATCATTCTTTGATTAGAAAAAGAGAGGCTTTGTGACAGAGCCTCTTTTTTCTCAGATTGACATCAAGGGTGTTGCTGGGATATGATAAGGTCATTAAAAACGGAGAAAAAAGTATGGAAAAACTGAAGAGCCAGATTACGGTCAAAGATACTCTGATTACCATCGGAATTCTGGGTGCAACATCCGTGGCAGTTTATCTTCTGCAGCAATTTGTAAGTTCCAATTCAGACAGCCATGTGCCGCTGCTGTTTGTGCTTGCAGTTTTATTTATTTCCAGATTTACAGATGGATATATTTATGGACTTGTCGCATCCATGGTAGCAGTAGTAGGTGTTAATTATGTGTTTACCTACCCCTATTTTGAATTTAATTTTACGATTACAGGGTATCCGCTTACATTTTTGAGCATGCTGGCGGTTTCGATCAGTGTCGGAACACTTACGACACAGATCAAGCAGCAGGAGCAGATTAAGTTGGAAGTGGAAAAGGAGAAGATGAGGGCCAATCTTCTGAGAGCGGTTTCTCATGATATCCGGACTCCGCTTACCTCTATCGTCGGATCGGCTTCCGGTATTCTCGACAATCATGAGATTTTGACAGAAGAGAAGAAGATGGAGCTGGTACAGGATATCAAGGATGAGGCACAGTGGCTGATCCGGATTGTGGAGAATCTTCTGTCTGTCACACGAATTCATGGAGATAATACGCAGATCAAGACAGAAGAAGAGGTTGTGGAAGAGATTATCAGCAGTGCAGTGATCAAATTTGCAAAGCGGTTCCCGGATGTAAAAATAGATGTGGAGATGCCGCAGGAATTTCTTATGGTGCCCATGGATGGAATTCTGATTGAGCAGGTATTGGTCAATCTGCTGGAAAATTCGGTACTGCATGGAAAGACAACAAAACTGATCCGGATTGTAGTAATTCATGAACCCGGAAAACTTTTAGTTGCTGTGGAGGATGACGGCCAGGGAATTAAGCCGGAAGTGCTTCCAGAGATGTTTGAAGGGAAGATCCATTCTGAGGAGGATGGAGAAGAATATGATGCCAAGCGGAATATGGGCATTGGGCTGTCCGTGTGCAAGAGCATTATCACGGCACATAAGGGCGGTGTGAAAGCGGAAAACATGAGCGCAGGCGGTGCCAGAGTGATGTTCTGGCTGCCTATGGAGGAGGACGAGACAGATGGAGATTAAAGACAGAGTCCTTGTCATTGAAGATGATAAAAGTATCCGGAATTTTATGAAGACGATTCTGGAAGCAAATAATTATGAAGTGATCATGGCGGTGAACGGGGCGGAAGCCTACAGCATGATTACATCCCAGTGTCCGGATGTGGTGATACTGGATCTGGGTCTTCCAGATATGGACGGCATGAAGATTTTAAAGAGTGTCAGAGAATGGTCCGGTATGCCGATCCTTGTGGTATCCGCCAGAAGTCACGAGCGGGATAAGGTGGAAGCACTGGATCTGGGAGCTGATGATTACATTACAAAGCCTTTTGGCACTTCTGAACTGCTTGCCAGACTGCGGACTGCGATCCGCCATGCAAGGGTTTCTTATCTTACACCGGAGGGAATGCAGACAGGGACTTTCCGTTCCGGTGATCTTGTGATAGACTATGATAAACACCGGGTTTACGTGGGAGAGCAGGATGCGGGTCTTACGCAGAATGAATATAAGATCGTGAGTCTTCTTGGAAAGTATGCGGGAAAAGTACTGACCTATGATTTCCTTATCAAGGAAATCTGGGGACCAAACATGAAGAATGATAACCGGATTCTGCGCGTAAACATGGCAAACATCAGAAGAAAGATAGAACATAATCCGGCTCAGCCTCAGTACATATTTACCGAGGTGGGTGTTGGTTATCGGATCGTGGATCCAGACTAGCGCGCTGTGAGTATGATGCCGGAATGTGGATTTGGGGATCATAACCATGAACGAAGAACAGAAGAAAGAGCGGACGCTGGAGATCATCAAGCGCCTGAAAAATGAATATCCGGATGCAGACTGTACGCTGGATTATGATGATGCATGGAAACTGCTGGTCAGTGTGAGGCTGGCAGCCCAGTGTACCGATGCCAGAGTAAATGTAGTAGTAGAGGATCTCTATAAAAAGTTTCCGAGCGTGGATGCACTGGCAGCAGCGAATGTGGATGAGATCGAGGAGATCGTTCGCCCATGTGGACTTGGTAAGAGCAAGGCACGGGATATCAGTGCCTGCATGAAGATGCTGAAAGAGGAGTACGGTGGGAAAGTGCCGGATGATTTCAACAAACTGCTGGCATTACCGGGTGTTGGCAGAAAGAGTGCCAATCTGATTATGGGAGATGTATTTCACAAACCCGCTATTGTTACGGATACCCATTGCATTCGACTGGTGAACCGGATGGGACTTGTAGATGGTATCAAGGATCCGAAGAAGGTGGAGATGGCGCTGTGGAAACTGGTACCGCCGGAAGAGGGCAGTGATTTCTGTCATCGTCTGGTGAACCACGGAAGAGATGTCTGTACCGCCAGGACGAAACCTCATTGTGAAAAGTGCTGTCTCAATGACATCTGTGAGAAGGCAGGAGTGGAAAAATAAGAGAAAATGAAAGGCCAGGCTTTAAAAAGCTTGACCTTTTTTTCGTTTCGCGTCAGTATAATAAGAAGAAATAGTTTGAGGAGCAAAATATTATGTTTGTATTAAGAAGAATCTACTGCCGCGTATTTCAACTGGCATTTCGTGCAGCACTGCCGGTGCTGCCTTATCGCAACCCGAAAATCATCCCTTCTGATGCCGGCATTCCTGATGTTTTGAGAAAACATGGAGTCGGTTCCGTCATGATCGTGACGGATGCCGGTATTCGTTCCCTGGGTCTGACTGCGTTCCTGGAAAAAACGTTGAAAGAAAATGATATTTCCTATTGTATCTATGACAGAACGGTCGCCAATCCGACCATCTGGAACGTGGAAGAGGCGAAGGATCTGTATCTGAAGGAAGGCGCTCAGGCAATTATTGCATTCGGAGGCGGTTCTTCCATGGACTGTGCCAAGGCGGCCGGTGCGAGAATTGTAAAACCGCATCAGAGTATCAGCCAGATGAAAGGACTTCTGAAAGTACACAAAAAACTGCCATTGCTTATTGCAATTCCGACCACAGCAGGAACCGGAAGCGAGACGACTCTGGCTGCAGTCATCACGGACAGTGAGAAACATTATAAATATCCGATCAATGATTTCAGCCTGATTCCCCGATATGCGGTGCTTGATTATCATGAAACGGTCGGCCTTCCGAAGATGATTACGGCAACGACCGGTATGGATGCCCTGACCCATGCGGTGGAAGCCTATATCGGAGGTTCTACGACAAAAGAGACGAGAAAGATGGCAGAAGAGGCGGTGACGCTGATTCATCAGCATCTGAAAAACGCATATGATGACGGACATAATAAGGAAGCAAGAAAAGGCATGCTTAAGGCTGCTTACTGTGCCGGTGTGGCATTTACCAAGTCCTATGTAGGTTATGTCCATGCAGTGGCACATTCGCTGGGCGGACAGTATGGCACTCCGCACGGACTTGCCAATGCGGTTATTCTTCCGGTGGTGCTTCGAATGTATGGACCGGCCTGCGAGAAAAAACTGGCATGTCTTGCAAGAAAAGCAGGGGTTGTGGATGAGAAACTGAATGACAGAGAGGCCTCCAGAGATTTTATCCGGTGGATTCAGAAAATGAATGATTCCATGGGAATACCAAGGACGATCTCCGGTATCTATGAAAAAGATATCTCCATGATGGCGAAACATGCTGATCAGGAGGGTAATCCGCTGTATCCGGTACCAGTACTCATGAACCGTAAAGAACTGGAGCAGATTTATTACAAAGTGAAAGGATAGGAGTATCGCATGTCCATGACAATAGAAGAAATGATAAAAAAACAGCAGGAATATTTTGCAGCAGGAAAAACATATGAGCTTGCGCAGCGTATTCAGGCATTGAATCGGCTTGAGCAGGGAATTTTAAACTGTGAGCAGGAGCTATATGCAGCACTGAAAAAGGATCTGGGAAAATCCAGAGCCGAAAGCTACATGTGCGAGGTGGGACTGACGCTCTCTGAACTTCGTTTTGTGAAAAAGCATGTGCAGAAATGGAGCCGGGAGAAACGGGTTCCTACCCCACTGGCACAGTTTCATGCCAGAAGCTTTACTGTACAGGAACCTTACGGCGTGGTGCTCGTCATGTCACCGTGGAATTATCCGGTGCTTCTTACGCTGGAACCTCTCATCGGTGCGCTGGCAGCAGGAAACTGCTGTGTACTGAAGCCGTCTGCTTACTCACCGGCAACATCTGCGGTGATGAAAAAGATGATTGCAGACGTATTTCCCGAGGAGTATGTAACGGTTATAGAAGGTGGTCGCGAGGAAAACCAGAACCTTCTTTCTCAGAAATTTGATTATATTTTCTTCACCGGCGGTGTGCAGGTGGGAAAGATGGTCATGGAAAAAGCAGCTGCAAATCTGACTCCTGTTACTCTGGAGCTGGGAGGAAAGAGTCCCTGTATCATTGATAAAAGCGCCAATCTGAAACTGACGGCGAAAAGGCTTGCTTTTGGAAAATATCTGAATTGCGGACAGACCTGTGTGGCACCGGATTATGTGCTGGTGCACGAAGCGGTGAAGGAGGAGTTCTTAAAGCTCCTGAAATCGGAAATCCGTGCCATGTACGGGGAAGATCCTCTGAAGAATCCGGACTATGGAAAGATGATCAACCGGAAACATTTTGACCGGGTATTGGGACTTATGAAAGAAGAAAAACTGATTCTGGGCGGAGAAAATGATACGGCGTCATTACGGATTGCCCCTGCTGTTATGGATCAGGTGACAGAGGATGACGCAGTCATGCAGGAAGAAATCTTTGGACCTCTTCTGCCGGTACTGACTGTTGGATCCATGGAAGAAGCCATTGCTTTTGTAAATCGCAGACCGAAACCGCTGGCACTGTATCTTTTTACAGAAAATCGGGAAACAGAGAAAAATGTACTGGAATATACTTCCTTTGGAGGCGGCTGCATCAACGATACCATTATTCATCTGGCTACATCCCAAATGGGATTTGGCGGCGTCGGAAACAGTGGAATGGGCTCTTATCATGGAAAGAAAAGTTTTGAGACCTTCAGTCATGAGAAAAGCATCGTGAAAAAATACACATGGATGGACCTGCCTATGCGTTATCAGCCTTATACCGGATGGAAAGAAAAACTGGTGCGGATGTTTGTGAAATAGAGGCTGCCATTGACAGACTGCCCCGACTGAGGGTATGATAAAAAAAGAGAAACTGGCACTGGGGGCGCCAACAGAAGGGGGATAAAAAATGCAGGTAACGATCAAAAAAGGAGTTCCGGAAAGACTGGAAGATTATGTGGATGTGATGCGTGACAGTGCGCTCTGGGATCATTATTATGTCCCGGATGAGAGCCTTTTGAGAGATACGCTGGCAGAAGGACTGAGAGATGGAACGGTATTTATTGCAGAGACCTCTTCCGGAGAGGCGGCAGGTCTGATGATTTGTGAATGGAAGGGAATGTTTGGACTGTGGCCCTATCTGGCACTTCTTGGCGTGAAGAAGAATTATCGGGGAATGGGCATCGGACATCAGTTCCTGGATACATTTGAAGCAATCGGAAGGGCAATGGGAGTCAGAAATCTCTTTATTTGTGTCAGTGGATTTAACCCAAGAGCCAAGGCTCTTTATATGTCAAAAGGTTATAAAAAGGTGGCTTTGATCTCAGATCTTTATAAAGATGGCGTAAATGAAAATGTGCTGATGAAAAAGATTGGCTCATAATAAATAATTCTTGACCTTTCGTTGAGAATAGGGCAGAATTGTAAAAGTATTTTAAGAGACTGGACATAAACGAAAGATAGGCTCTGCCCGGGGATAAATGCGGACAGAGCTTTTCAATGTCCGGCAAAGGAGATTATGGAATCAATGTTGAATCAGTTTTCAAGAACAGAACTTTTACTTGGAAAAGAGAATATGGAACGCCTGGCAGATGCCAGAGTAGCTGTTTTCGGTATCGGCGGCGTGGGTGGATATACCGTGGAGGCGCTGGCAAGAAGCGGTGTGGGCACCCTGGACCTTGTCGATGATGATAAAGTGTGCCTGACCAATATTAACCGCCAGATTATTGCAACCCGCAGTACCGTTGGAAAATACAAGGTGGATGTGGCAAAAGATCGCATTCTGGATATTAATCCCCATGCGGTGGTTCATACTTACAAGACGTTTTACATGCCGAACACGGCAGATCAGTTTGATTTCAGCCAGTATGATTATGTGGTGGATGCCATTGATACGGTGACTGGTAAAATTCAGCTGGTGGAGCAGGCGAATGCCTGCGGCGTACCGATTATCAGTTCCATGGGAGCCGGCAATAAGCTGGATCCGTCTGCTTTTGAGGTGGCTGACATTTACAAAACTTCTGTCTGCCCGCTGGCAAAGGTGATGCGCCGGGAACTGAAGAAGAGAAGAATCCGCCACCTGAAGGTGGTATATTCCAAAGAACAGCCCTTGGAGCCCATCGACGATATGGCGGTCAGCTGCAGAGAACATTGCATCTGCCCGCCGGGAGCTGTGAGAAAATGTACGGAGCGACGGGCTATTCCGGGAAGCACGGCATTTGTTCCGTCTGTGGTAGGTCTTATCATTGCCGGTGAAGTCGTCAAAGATCTGACCGTGAACCGGAAGGAAAAAGCACTAAAACAGCCGGAGGCCACGGTAACAGGAGGTCAGGAATGAAAGTAATTACCATAGAAGAGCTGGAAAAGCTGGCTCCCGGAGAGGCAACCATCGTGGATGTGCGTCCCGAAGAGGAATTCCGGAGAGGTACTTTTGAAGGAGCCATTAACATTCCCATGAAAGAATTTTCAGACCGGATGGATGAGATTCCAAAAGATAAACCGGTCTGGTTACTTTGTCATACCGGAGAGCGTAGTGTGGAATATGTGGAGCTTCTCTGCCTGTCTGGCTATGATGCAGGAAATGTGGAAGGGGGGTACCGTGCATTCTTGCGCCTTCAGCTGGGAAGATTTATTTCCGAAGAAGACATCATGAAGGAGAAAACCAAAGAAATCGAGCGGAGCCTCATTAAAAAGTTCAGAAAATCCATCTGGAGAGCTTTTACCAAAGCAGTACAGAAATACGATCTCATCCAGCCTGGGGACAAGATCGCAGTCTGCATTTCCGGCGGTAAGGATTCTATGCTTATGGCAAAGCTTTTACAGGAACTGCAGCGTCATGGAAAATATCCTTTTGAACTGGTATTTCTGGTCATGAATCCGGGATACAATGCGGATAACTGGAAGATTATTCAGGATAATGCGAAGGTTCTGGGCATTCCGCTGACTGTTTTTGAAAGTGATATTTTTAACATTGTAGCAGAAGTGGATAAAAATCCCTGCTATTTGTGCGCCAGAATGAGAAGAGGCTATCTTTATTCCCATGCGAAAGAACTGGGCTGCAACAAGATTGCTCTGGGACATCATTTTGACGACGTGATTGAAACCGTACTTATGGGAATGCTCTATAGCGGAAAAGTCGAGACGATGATGCCGAAGCTTCACAGTAAGAATTTTGAAGGTATGGAGCTGATCCGGCCTATGTATATGGTAAAAGAGGCGGACATCAAGGCATGGCGTGATTATCACCAGCTGCATTTCATTCAGTGTGCATGCCGTTTTACTGAGAACTGCGCCACCTGTGGAGGAGCAAAGGGCTCAAAGCGGGATGAAATGAAAGAGTTGGTTGCAAAATTCCGTGAAACCAGTGACGTGATTGAGTATAATATTTTCAACAGTGTGCATAATGTCAACCTGCGGACCATTATCGGTTATCACAAGGATGACATGGAATATAATTTCCTGGATGACTATGACGATTGGGGGAAGACAGGTCATGGAGAAAATAGCACAGAAGTTTCTGGAGAATCAGAATCTTAATAAAGAAGAGTTCATAAAGCTGATCCGGTGTGCCCATGATCCGGAGGTAAGAGAGCTTCTGGCAGAGTGTGCACTGGAGCTCCGAAAGAAATATTATGGGGATAAGGTCTATACCAGAGGTCTCATTGAGTTTACCAATTACTGTAAAAATGACTGCTATTACTGCGGTATTCGCAGGGGCAACCGGAATGCGAAACGCTACCGGCTGACAGAAGAGGAGATCCTTGCCTGCTGTGAAAATGGATATGAGCTGGGATTCCGGACCTTTGTACTGCAGGGAGGGGAAGATCCGTATTACAGCGACGAACGGATGGAACACATTATCCGAAGGATAAAAGAAAAATATCCGGAGTGTGCTGTGACCTTGTCAATAGGGGAACGTTCTATGGAGAGTTACCAAAGATTCCGTAAGGCCGGGGCAGACCGGTATCTTCTGCGTCATGAGACAGCGGATGAAACCCATTACCGGACGCTCCATCCGGAAGAAATGAGCCTTCAGAACCGTATGGAATGTCTTAAAAATCTGAAAATCCTTGGGTATCAGGTGGGGGCAGGATTTATGGTGGGTTCACCTAACCAGACCGAAGAATGTCTGGCAGAGGATCTTCTGTTTCTTAAGAAACTGGAGCCTCAGATGGTGGGCATTGGTCCCTTCATTCCTCACCACGATACAGCATTTGCAAAGGAACCGGCAGGGAGCGTGGAACTGACATTGTATCTTTTGTCTGTAATCCGGATTTTGCTGCCGAAGGTACTTCTTCCGGCAACGACGGCCCTTGGCACCATGGATCCTCGAGGAAGAGAAAAAGGGCTTGCAGTGGGAGCCAACGTGGTAATGCCGAATCTGTCTCCGGTGAAAAACCGGAAGCAGTATGAACTCTATGACAATAAAATCTGCACCGGTGAGGAAGCGGCAGAATGCCGCGGCTGTCTTTCCAGAAGAGTGGAAAGTGTAGGTCTTCATCTGGTCAGCGACCGCGGAGATGCAGTGGAATAACGATTCGCGTAAACAGCGAAGCGAAAGGAGAATGCAATATGAAATTCACATATCCGGCAGTGATTGGAAAAGAAGAAAATGGTTCCTGGAAAGCAGTACTTCCGGATCTGGCCTGCTGTGAGGCGGAGGCAGAAACTCTGGAGGAAGTGATTGAGAAAGCCAATGCAGCCCTTTACGACTGGATTGAACTGGAACTTTCCGAGGATGAGGTGAATCTTCCCCCGATTTCGGATCCAAGAGATCTGGAACAGCATCTGAAGGAGGGGCAGCAGGTCAGACAGATCTGCGTAAATATCCGTTTGTTTGATGGATGGGATGAGTAAAAATTATGAGACTATTGGTAGCGGAAGACGAACGGGATTTAAATGAGATTATCCTGCAGAAGTTAAAATCAGAGGGATACAGTGTGGATGCCTGCTATGACGGGGCAGAAGCCATGGATATTCTCTCTTATACAGAGTATGATGCAGTACTTCTGGATATTATGATGCCGAAAGTGGATGGATATCAGGTACTGGAGGCTCTGCGCGCGTCAGGAAAAGAGACTCCGGTTTTGTTTCTGACGGCGAGAGATGCCATTGAAGACCGGGTAAGAGGGTTGGACAGCGGAGCCTGCGATTATCTGGTAAAACCATTTTCACTGGAAGAACTGGCGGCAAGAGTCCGGGCGGCACTCCGCATTTCTCATGGAAAATCCACCAATCTGTTGACAATTGATGATCTGACGGTGGATTGTGGATCCCATCGTGTGACCCGCGGTGGAAAACTCATCGAACTTTCCGCAAAAGAGTATGCACTTCTGGAATATCTCATGCTGAATCAGGGCATCGTGTTATCCAGAGAAAAGATAGAAAACCATATCTGGAATTTTGACTATGAAGGCGGAACCAATGTGGTAGACGTTTATATCAGCTATCTGAGAAAGAAAATCGATGGTGGACATGAAAAACGTCTGATTCACACCGTACGTGGCCGCGGCTACGTGCTCAGGGAGGAAGCATAGTGAAAAAATGGTCCATCCGTATGAAGATCACATTATGGTTTGCAGGGGCACTGGTTTTGATGGTGGCTCTGACTTATGGTGTTCTTTTATCGGTCAGTCATCAGGTGATTCAGAAGACCGTCAGGGACGGACTGATCGAGACGGTGGAAAATAATGTAGATGAAATTGAATTTTATGAGACTCTGGATGAGATGAATCTTGCCGGCGATGTAGATCAGTTTATGGCCTGGAAGGACGGATATCTGGAAGTAGATGACGACTTTCTGGATCAGGTGAACGGGATCTATACGGCATTGTATGACAGCAGCCAGAGTCTTCTTTATGGAGAAAATCCGATTGCCATGGAAAGTCTGGAAATACCGTTGGAAAATGCAGTAATCCGGAAATTGAAAGTGGAAGGTGTGCTGTATTATATCTTTGACCGGGAGCTTGAAGGAGAAGGTCTTGACGGTCTCTGGCTCAGAGGCGTAGTATCCGAAGAGCAGACCCGTGCGGAAATGTCTTCAATTACCCGGCTTTCCCTAGTGCTTATGCCGGTTTTGCTGATATTGGCGGTCATTGGAGGCTACATAATTGCAGGAAGAATGCTGTGGCCCGTCCGGAAAATATCGGAGACTGCGGAAGAAATCTGCAATGGAAACGACCTGAAAAAGAGGATTGATGTGGGAGAAGGGCAGGATGAACTGCATCAGCTGGCAGCAGGATTCAATGGTATGTTTGAGCGGCTTGACCAGGCCTTTGAGATGGAAAAGCAGTTTACCTCAGATGCTTCCCATGAGCTCCGTACACCGGTGGCAGTGATACTTGCCCAGTGCGAACTGATGATGGGAGAGGAAAAAAGTCCGGAAGAATATCAGCACGCGTTGAACGTTATTGAGAGGCAGAGCCGGAAAATGTCAAAACTGATTCAGGATCTGCTCATGTATACCAGACTGGAACTGAAGACAGATAAATACAAAAAAGAACAGGTATCTCTATCAGAAATTGCAGAATCTGTATGCGAAGATATGGCGCTGATCCGTAGAAAGGGGATTACCCTTACCAGGCAGGTGCAGGAAGGAATTACCTGTTCCGGAAATCAAATGTTATTGACGCGGCTGCTTGTGAACCTTATTTCCAATGCCTATCGTTATGGAAAAGAAAATGGTCATATTTTGGTAAAGCTTGAAAAAAACACGGATGAGATCAGACTTTCCGTGGAAGATGACGGAATTGGAATTGCACCGGAAGAGCAGGAAAGAATTTTCAGAAGATTTTATCAAACTGACAGTTCCAGAACCGGAGAAGGAACAGGTCTTGGACTTTCCATGGTGCGGCAGATTGCTGAATTTCATGGCGGAACGGTTCAGGTGGAAAGTGTTCCGGGAAAAGGAAGCATTTTTACGTTTCTAATGTTTCTCTAATCTTTGTATTGTATGCTGTACCCATAACAAAGAACAACTGTCAGGAAAGGGGATTACAGTATGAAGAAGAGAACCATTATGACTACCGCCTGTGCAGCTGCAGCATTGGCACTGCTTGGAACAGGAACCGTATTTGCAGCGGGAAGTATTGCAGAAAAGTCATCCATAGGAGCGGGAAATGCCATTAATTTCGCATTTGCGGATGCCGGAATTGATCCGGTAAGCGCCACAGATGTGGAAGCAGACTTTGATTATGAGCAGGGACAGTTCATTTATGATGTAGAATTTACTGCCAATAACACAGAATATGATTACTGGATCAAAGCATCCAGCGGTGCAGTTGTAAAGAAGGATGTAAAACTGCTTCCGGGAGCCCAGACTACGGCAAAGGAAGAGAAAAAAGAAGAGGCAAAACAGGAAACCGGCAGCAATGCAGTAAAAGAAGAGATAAAGCAGATTACGCTGGAAGAGGCGAAAAACAAAGCACTTGCAGATGCAGGACTGAAAGCAGCGGAAGTGACATTTACAAAAGAAAAGGCTGATACAGAAGACGGTGTGCTGGTTTATGAAGTAGAATTTTTTAAAGACAATACAGAATACGAATATGAAATTGATGCAGTGAGCGGCAGCATCAGAAGCAAGAGCAAAGAGACCGAGACAGTCGTACAGAGCCAGCCACAGCAGTCCAGTCAGTCCAAGCAGGAAACGAAGACGGAAGTAAAGCAACAGCCAAAGCAGGAAACGAAGACGGAAGTAAAGCAACAGCCAAAGCAGGAAACAAAGACAGAAGTAAAAACGGCGGCTCAGCCGGCGGCATCGAGCACCATCAGCGTTGATAAAGCAAAAGAAACCGCCACCAGTCATGCAGGATTGAAAGTGGCAGACGTGACGTTCTCCAAGGCAAAGCTTGATAATGATGATGGAAGGCTGGAATATGAGATTGAGTTCTTCCGGGATGGAGTAGAGTACGATTATACCATTGATGCAGTGAACGGTTCTATTCTGGAATGCGATTCGGAATACCAGGAGGCAGATGATGTCAATGATGATTTTGATGATGATGACCATGATGACGACTGGGACGATGATGATGATCACGACGATGATGATGATCATGATGATGACGACGATGATGATGACGATTGATAAAAACAGAAGTTTGTACACAAAATGACACTTTCAATGCGAAAAAGTACAAAAAAGGGTTCTCCATAAAAGGAGAACCTGAAAAGGGAGGATGCCGGAGACTGCTACTCCGGCATTATTATGAAAAAGTTTATTTAAAATGTTACTGGCTGTCTTTGTTTTGATGGTTTTATTATATGCAATAATCGTGAAGGAATCATGTGCATATCGTGAACCTTTTTTGAAGGATAAATGAACAAATTATGAACAACACCATATTTTCATGAAGATTTTTCGTTTGTGTGAGAGTTTGTTTTGTGCATGGAATCTCATGTAAAAAAATTACAGTGAAATGTAAAAAAACTGAAAATTCTACGGATCTATTTCAATAGCATTGACATCCGAAAAAAAGAGGTTATAATACAAATCATCAGAAGAAGATACGACTTCTGATAATTGAAAAGCGGAAACCAGTTATCAAGGGAGATAGCACTGAAGATCAGTACTGTCTCTTTATTTTTTGCTTTTCTCTATCCCCTTAGTAGTATATATATTCAACGCAAAAACTCTCAGGTTGTCCGGCCTGAGAGTTTTTGTGTTATATCTATTATTTTTATTTTGCCTTCAGTGCGGCTGCTACGAATCCCTTGAACAGCGGATGTGGGCGGTTTGGTCTGGATTTGAGTTCCGGGTGAGCCTGTGTGGCAATGAAGAACGGGTGATTCGGGAGTTCGATGATCTCCACAATTCTTCCATCCGGAGACAGTCCGGAGAGGGACATGCCATGATCTACGAGAGTGGAACGGTAATCGTTATTTACCTCATAACGATGCCGGTGACGTTCGTGGATCAGTTCTTCGCCGTACAACTCATAGGCCTTGGAGTTTTTATCAAGAACACATGGGCAGGAGCCGAGACGTAAGGTTCCGCCGATATCCTCCACGCCGTTCTGATCCGGCATCAGTGCAATGACCGGATAAGCGGTGTTCGGGTCAAGCTCGATGCTGTGTGCGCCTTCCAGACCGACTACGTGGCGGGCAAACTCTACGATGGAGAGCTGCATGCCGAGGCACAGGCCGAGGAATGGTACATTGTGTTCGCGGGCATACTGGATAGCGGTGATTTTGCCTTCGATTCCGCGGTGGCCAAAGCCCCCCGGCACGAGGATACCGCTCACGTCAGAGAGCAGTTCGTTCACATTTTCAGGAGTTACAGTCTCAGAGTCAATCCATTTGATATTGACTACGGCGTGGTTGTCAATGCCGCCGTGTTTCAGTGCTTCTACTACAGAAATGTAGGCGTCATGAAGCTGGATGTATTTTCCGACAAGGGCAACGGTCACTTCGGTGGTCGGATGACGCAGTTTGTTAACCATTTCGGTCCAGTCGGTCAGATCTGGTTCCGGGCATGGCAGATTCAGGCACTCGCAGGCTACCTGAGCAAGATGCTCCTGCTCCATGGCAAGCGGTGCTTCATAAAGGTATTCTACATCCAGATTCTGCAGTACGTGATCCTTCGGCACATTACAGAACAGGGAAATCTTGTCTTTGATGCCTTTTTCCAGCGGGAGTTCTGTACGGCATATGATGATGTCCGGCTGGATGCCCATTCCCTGCAGTTCTTTGACAGAAGCCTGAGTCGGTTTGGTCTTCATCTCACCGGATGCTTTCAGATAAGGAATCAGGGTTACATGAAGGAGAATGGCATTGTCGTGTCCTACCTCATGCTGGAACTGGCGGATGGCTTCCAGGAACGGCTGGCTCTCAATATCACCGACGGTTCCTCCGATTTCGATAATCGCGATATGTGTATCTTCGGAAGTGAAATTCCGATAGAAACGGCTTTTGATCTCATTGGTGATGTGTGGGATAACCTGCACGGTTCCTCCGCCGTAATCACCACGGCGCTCCTTCTGAAGAACAGACCAGTAAACCTTACCGGTTGTTACGTTGGAATTTTTATCAAGACTCTCGTCGATGAAGCGCTCATAATGTCCCAGATCAAGATCGGTTTCGGTTCCATCGTCGGTGACGAACACCTCACCGTGCTGTACTGGATTCATGGTAC
>OKVK01000805.1_pt1 | contig 18806 bp, 12 predicted proteins | sample 1604771 | NCBI WGS metagenome assembly OKVK01 (sample SAMN01760906, study PRJEB22395) | human gut metagenome | reverse complement strand
ATGATGTGTATTTACCATATTGGACAAACTTTGAGAAAATGAAAAAACATTTTATAGCTAACAATGAAAGCATTGAACTTTATTAAATTTCGGAGGGATAACAATGACAGGCTTTAACTTTGGAGCGATGCTCTCACAAAACAATCAAATAAAGCAAATACCTATTGATATGCTTGTACCGTTTCACAATCATCAGTTTTCTCTTTATGACGGTGAACGCAGGGACGATATGGTTGAATCAATCCGGAAGAACGGAGTAATGACTCCGATTGTGTGCAGACCCAATCCTGACGGGTCAGATACATATGAAATTCTCATCGGTCATAACCGGTGGAATTGCTCTAAAATAGCAGGCTTTGAAACAATACCGGCTATTATAAAAGAACAGCTCACAGAAGACGAAGCACAAACATATGTTGACGAAAGCAACCTTATTCAGAGAGGCTTCAATGACCTCAAAGTATCTGAACAGGCACGAATTATTGCAAGACGATATTCCGAGATGTTTTCACAAGGCAAACGAAATGACATAATCAATGAGATTAAAATGCTGAATGGCGAAGAAACTTCTTTCGGCAACAGCCGTGAAAAGGTTGCCGATGAGTACGGATTAAGTCGGAATACCATTGCAAGACTTGTGAGAATAAGTAAGTTGTGTGATGGCATTCTCGGTTGGATTGATAAAGGTCAGCTTGCCGTCAGAGCAGGCGTAGAGTTATCATATTTGACCGCAGATGAGCAGTCGGAATTATTCGAGATTAACTCGGCTGACAATGATATGCTGATGAAAATATCAGAAGCTCAGGCAAGAGATTTACGGATTTTGTCAGCTGACGGTGTACTTGACGAAGATAATATCTTGAAGGTTTTATCTGCCAAAAAGAAAACGCCTGACAAAAAGGTGTCTATAGCTCCAACACTCTACAAGAAATACTTTGCAGGTCTTAGCAATGAGGAAATCGCCGACACAGTTGCAGCAGCTCTTGATATGTTTTTCAAAAGCAAAGAAAAAGGCGATAACAATGACTAAAGCGGTATTATTTCAGAAAAGCGGTCAGCCGGTATTGTTTACCGATTATGCGGAATATGATACCGGTACAGGATACATAGTAGCCGAAAATAAAGAAATAGGACTCTGCTATATTTGCAGAATCCTTGATAAATCAGAAATATTCAATTATAACAAGGCTTTACCTCTTGTAGTCAAAGACAAAGGTTTAAAAGAAGTATCCGTAATGGTTGTAACGGATAAGTATAAGAGTATAGCCGATGCAGAGAAACACTATCCAAAATTGTTAGGAGGAAATAATTATGACAATTGAATTTTTTGAAAAAATGTGCAATATAGATTCCGATAAAACATATGTGAGCAAAGCAAAGCTCAATGGCACAGAGCTTCCGTTGTATGCAGTTGAAGAAAAAATCAATATTTGTAACGAAAAGGAATACAAATACTACAGCTACAATCAGAGAACCAATAACTACAGTATGAGAAGCTTCTTGTGGGACGAGGCTGAATATATTGAATTTTTGTATAATCACAGGACAGATGAGCTTCAGAAGCTGATTGACTCAGGAAAGCTGTACAGAACAGTAATGCAGAGAGTACACAAGGCAAACAAGCTTATTGACAGCACATTGCACGAATGGGAATCACAGGACGAAGAAATTATTCTTGCAAAAAAGTCAGGAAACAACGAAAAATATCGCAAGCTCCTTAACGGCTTGCGAATGACAGCCCGAACAGAAATTTACAGGGAATATTTGTTCAGATGAGGAGTGTAAGAAATGTTAGTTATGATTAATTGTATTCTCGCTTTGATTTTATTTTTTGTATTAGATGAAGTAAAAAGCAGTCAAAATATTGTTAATTTTAAAGACAATCGTGATTTACAAGGTGGTTTTTACAAAGCAAGCAAAATTAAGGCTGACGATTGCGAAATAATCTATACTAAGGATACTCCGCACATAGATATTATAGTAAAATCAGCTGACGAAAAAGCAACTGAAAATCCGCTTACTTTTGAACCTCTTTTGTCGCTCATAATTTCCGCCACAGGAGAAAAGTATAAAATTTATATCCCTGAAGGCTCGATTACAATAGAGTTTTCAGTCGATATGGAATAATGAAAGGAAAAACTCTATGAAGTTTATACTGAATTTGAAATTAAAAATAATAAAATTTATAGAAAGGGTGAAGAAATCAAACCCGATACAAGCGGTACAAATGGAAAGGTTGTAAGCGGAACGTCGGCACACGGCTTATGGTTTTCAGCTTCAACAAGTACCGAAAAAATTACAATTTACAAAAAGGACATCATTGACCTTGCCCCAAACGCCCACGAAGTTTTTATGAGCTATATAATTTGAAAAAACAACAAAAAGGCAGATAACATCTTTTTTGATGCTATCTGCTTTTACTTTTGTCCTTGTTATGTTGTGATTGATTTTCTTGTGTGTGGGATATAATTTTTGAGTTTTGATTTATCTGCTTTCTCGATAGACGGTATGGTCTTAAATTCGTTTTTAACCGGGTTTTTGCATAAGAAAACCTTTTTGATGATTCTAGTATGTACTGTGCTAAATCGGGTGATTTCCTCACTTGTTTAAGGTAAAGTATAAGTCATACTAACGCTTCAACCGAAACAGCAGATGGTATATGTTCAATTATCCACTCATATTCTTTTATATTGCTGTACAAAGCACCTAAATCAGACTGATTATCGCAAAGAATAATCTTTGTGTTGTATGAGCATAAGTCTTTATACATCTTTTTTACGCAGTCTAAAGCAGACTTAGAGCGGAGATATTTCTCGTACTTTGCCATAACAGCATTTGCATATTCTACCAAAACTTCACATTGAGCGGTTACAAGATAATTAGTTTTCATATACATACTCCTTTCAGTCTGAGCAATAATAATTAATTGCAATTTGTTTTATCCGATTGAAAATACTCAGTTTATTCGGTTTAATTTTAAGATTATCAAATGATTCATTGTTGGCGAAATAATAATTGCTCAATGCTTCAAGAAAAGCAAGCTCATCTATGTTGTCATAATCAGAAAGCATATCGTGTACTTGTAATTGACATCATAAATATCACCACACTTCATTTTCTTTACATATTATAATATGTCAAAATCGGCAAATTTGCAAGTTTTAAGGACAACAAAAAAGAGCCGTTCAGAGCCATCTGAACGGCTGCTTTTTAAATTAAATAAAAAATATTTATCTACGCTATTCATTCCTCAATAAAAGGGAGCAACTGCATATAATGCAGTTGCTCCCAAAATCGTTACTTTTTGTCGCATTCTCCTGATATGGTAGTCAGACGGTAGCGAAGCACAACACTAAGATGAGTAACCAACATCGTTCAAATACTATTATATGTTATAACTAAGAAAAAAACAAGTGTTTTAAAAAGAAATTCAGAAAAGAATTTCTAATTTTAAAGTGAAGTAACAATATAAAATGTCACTTTGTCACTTATAAGATTATGAGCTAATAAATTTTGAACGGTTTTTTTGTCAAGTCCACCTGTTCCGCAACCAAGTAAAGGTATGGCTACTGAATTTATGTTTAAGTTTTCAGCTACCGCTACTATCTTTGGAATCAGATCTTTAATTTTTTTGATTTTTGCTTTGCTACCCGGAGTACGCATAGTAACTGCGTGTATTATTTTTTTACACTCAAGATTTGGAGCATCAGTCACAAAAACAGTTCCGGGTGAATAACCAAAAAAGGAGTGTGCCTTACATTTTGCTCTTGCAAGCCGTTCAACAGCACCGCAAGATGCAAATTGAATGCTCTCTGCAACTCCTCTATGTAATTCATTAACACATCTTTTACCTCCCATATAACCAAAACCGTTGGATGCATTTACAATAGCATCTACATCAAATTTTGTTATATCGCCTTGTGCGTAAACTATCATAATTCAGGTTCACTCCTTTTAGGCTCTGGTTTCATAACTGTTTTATTCTGAACTTGCTTTGAAGATTTGTTCCTGCCGAGGATTTTATCCTTACCAAAGTAATGTGTTTTGGGCTTTGATTCTGTTTTTTGGTGAGCAAGCTCAATGTTCAAAATCTTTGTTAATTCAGACAGGCGTGCTGACTTTTCCTGCAATTCCGCTTCATATTCAAAAGGCTTTTCAAGCAGGGCAACACTTGTTTTGTAATCAAGGTCAAGCTTGTTAAGAGAATTCTGACTGTAATCAAGAACACTTTCGGTTTTGTACAGCAACCCCTCTATTTTACTGAGGTTATGCACAGCAGAAACACCGAGCTGAGCAGAATATGAATATTTACCCTTGATTGTAACTACAATGTCATCATACACATTTCCGTTGTTTATAACGCTTATATCGAATCCGCAAATGTTGCCAACGCTAACCTGCTTCTTTCTGTTGTCGGCTATTCTTACCTGAGCAACAGCAGTTGTAAGAGCTTTGGCAGCATTTTTTCGTTCCTCATCGTTCTTCAGGTTAAAAGTCTGAGAACCTAAAGTTAATTTGCAAATAAGTTTACCGTCCTTATCGACAAATGACTTAACATTATCGATATCGGATTTTATGTTGCCGATAGTACAAAGGAGTTGCTTGCGTTTTTCGGGATAAGCCGCAACAGCATCTTCAAGCTCATATTTTGTATTGTTGTAATCAGCTTTGAGAGAGTTAAGCTCCTTTACTCTGTTATCAAGCGTGAGCTTCTCACGGATACGGTCATCGCCGGTACAGAGAGCCTTAATTTCGCCATATGAAAGAGCCGCTTGGTCAACATCGGCACACTTGCGTGCAGGAGCTTTGTCAGTCATAACCTGACTTATAAATTTTTGCTTGGTTTCGAGGAGCTGATAGCTGTACGCATCAAAAGTGCCTTTGGTAACATATCTGTACAAATGCACTTTTTCGTTAATATTGCCCTGCCTGACCATTCTGCCACGCCTCTGCTCGAGGTCTGCCGGTCGCCACGGAACATCTAAATCGTGCAGAGCAATGATTCTGTCCTGCACATTTGTGCCTGTTCCCATTTTGCCCGTTGAACCGAGTAAAATTCTCACTTCACCGCTTCTGACCTTTGAAAACAATTCAGACTTTTGAGCTTCGGTTTTTGCATTGTGTATATATGCTATTTCAGTCGCAGGGATGCCCTTTGCAATGAGCTTGTCCCTTATGTCGTCATACACGCAAAACTTGCCTGTTTCCTCAAGAGAGTCAAGTTCCGCAACACTCTTGTTATCGTTTTGCTCTTTTGAGGAGTCATTGCCTGTGTTTTTTGACGGCACACCGAGGTCACAAAAAACAATTTGAGTAAGCTTGTCTTTTGCTGTGTCTGTATAAATGTCAAATACATTGTTTACACACACATTCAGCTTTGTATTTGGATCATCCTCAAAATCGGGACTAATAAGTCGGGGGTCAAGACCGAGCTTTCTGCCGTCACCGGTAATTTTGAGCATATTATCCTGTGACGGATCTACGGAGCCTGAATTAACCTCATCTGCTCTGTCGGATAATTCATCGACAAGCTCCTTTTGAAGCTCTGTAGGCTCTACATCAACAATGTGAAGCTCACAATCAGGCACTTTAAGTTTAAGAGTTTCAGCCGTCTTTACATCGGCTACCATCTTAAACATAGACATAAGCTCAGGCAGATTGGAATATTCCGCAATCCTTGTGCGTTCCTTAAACTTGTTTCCTGCCGGAGCTAACTCGTATTCTTTCTTTTGCACACCGAATGCAGAAATCCAATTATCAAAATTCTGCATATTGTTGTGACTTGCAAGAAAATCATAATTAAGGTATCTCATCATTGTGTGAAGCTCTGTAACGCTGTTTGACAACGGTGTACCTGTGGCAAATACAACACCCTTGCCGCCTGTCTTTTCGTCAAGATAACGGCATTTTGCAAACAGCTCTGTTGCCCTCTGAGAAGCTCTTGAAGATATACCCGAAACATTTTGCAGCTTTGTTGCACAGTACAGATTCTTAAATTCGTGAGCTTCGTCAACAAACAATTTGTCAATTCCAAGCTCCTCGAAATATACGGTATTGTCTTTCTTACTTGATTGAAGCTTCTCAAGCTGATTTTCGAGATTCTTTTTTGTACGCTCCATTTCCTTAACGGTAAATTTATTACCGTCCTGAGCTTTCATCTCAGCAAGACCGGCAACAATATCATCAATTTGAGATTGTAAAAAGGCTTCCTGCCTTTCAGGAGATAGGGGCAGCATCTTTAATTGCGTATGTCCGATAATAACGGCATCATAATTGCCAGTTGCAATTTTTGACATTAACATCTTGCGGTTTGATGATTTAAAATCATCCTTTGTTGCAACCAATATGTTTGCGTTGGGATAGAGCTTCAAAAAGTCTGCTCCCACCTGTTCTGTCAGATGATTCGGTACAGCAAACAAGGATTTGTGACACAACCCAAGCCGTTTACATTCCATAGCAGTAGCTATCATTTCAAAGGTTTTTCCTGCACCTACCGAATGAGCAAACAGTGTGTTGCCTCCGTAAATAGCGTGAGCAATGGCATTTTTTTGATGTTCGTGAAGCTGAATGTTTGAATTCATTCCCGGAAAATTAAGGTATGAACCGTCATACTCTCGTGCGTGGACGCAATTGAATGTGCGATTGTATGTGTCAACAATATCTCTGCGGCGGTTAGCATCTTTAAAAATCCAATTCTTAAATTCACGGCGAATGGCATTGGCTTTTTGCTGTACAACCTGAGTCGCTTCTACATCAAGCACTCTTACAGGCTTATTGTTTTTATCACGCTCAACAACACCGTATTCGTCAACCTTGTCTTTATACACTTTCGGTTCGGATAAATTGAGAACGGATTCAAATATCTGATATGCAGATAATCCGCTTGCACCGTAGGTCTTTACAGTAGTTACCGACAAATCCGCTCTCTTATTCGTGATATTCCATCTGCCGGAATACTCTGAATAGTCAAGCTCTATTCTGTCGGATTTAAAAAATCTTGACACATAATCCGATTTAAGGCTTTGCGGTGTTTCAAAAATCTCATACATAAATTGCTCATAGTATTTTTTATCAATCCAAGTAGCTCCGAGGTTAATATCAATATCGCCGGCTTTCAGAGGAGTAGGCAATACTTCCTTTAAGGCGACAACATTTGATTCATATATGCCGTTGACCGAAGCGTATGCTTTTGCCATGTCAAGCTTTGCATATATATCTCCCGACAAATATTCGGAAGCAGTTTGATATTCGTAGTCCTCATCGCCTGTATATGACGGTACGGCAAATATTTCACCTTTTTCTCTCAGCCCGATTTTCAAATCCTCGGGCGACACATCCGTAATTTGGCTCATATACTCGAAGTCGATAACACCTTTTTCTGCAACGCAGACAGCAAGAGCTTCTTCAGCCGTATCAACATGATTTATTGTTGCTGTCGGCTTATTTACACGCTCTGTAAATATATCGGACTTCTTAACAAGTAAATTATTATCTTTGGCAAAATCGGCTTCGAGAGAAGCAACAAGCGGATATGCTCCGTCAGAGTTTAACAAGCTGTGATTGTAACTGCTGTGAAGCAAGCCGTACTTACTGTAGAAGCTGTCATAACAGTTGTTGAGCTTTTCCTGCAATTGAGCTATCTCTGAATCCTTGTTATCGTACTGCTGAACATCAAGCAATTCACGCAAAGTGTCACGAATATCAATAAAGGAATTGATGCGTTCGTGATTTAATTTTTTCCCAAGTGCTTTGTCTGCGGAAACATTAACTATTTTACCGCTCTTATCAGAGCCGTAAAAATATATTTCGCCGTTTCGGCGATAAAAGCTTTGTAAACGCAGTTTTAAAGGTTCGGCTGTTAAACGTTCGGAAACCGGAATCAGCTTTTCTGCAGAAGCGGAATATTCAAAATTGATATTCTTTACCGCCGAGGAAAGAAGCTCCGACAATGTTCTGCCGTCATTAAACGGCACGCACATCGTATCGTCTGTTCTGCCGAACATTTTATTGCCTTCAACAACTTCGCCGAGTATCATTTCGGGATGCTCAACAAAATAATTGTTGACGGTTAATCCGTTTTCAAGCTGTCCTGTATGTACCCAAGACGGTTCAATTTCTGACTTTTTTTCTCTTTTTTGGAGGAATATAATGTCAGCTGTAACCTCCGTTCCTGCCGATTTAAAGGCGTTATTCGGCAATCTCACAGCACCTACCAAATCCGCTCTTTCGGCCAAGGTCTTGCGGAAAGAGCTGTCCTTTTTGTCAAGCGTACCTTTGGAAGTTACAAAAGCCACAATGCCGCCGTCACGCACTTTATCAAGTGATTTCAAAAAGAAATAATCGTGAATTTTCAGATGTTTTGAGTTGTATTTAGAATCATTAACACTGAAATCGCCGAAAGGAATGTTTCCGATTGCAACATCGAAGCTGTTGTCATTGAAACGAGTATTCTCAAAGCCGTCAATCGTAATGTCAGCTTGCGGATACAGCTTTTGAGCTATTCTGCCCGATAAGCTGTCTTTTTCGACACCGTACAAATTCACCTTATCACGAAGTTCTTCGGGAAGTCTGCCGAAAAAGTTTCCTACGCCCATTGCAGGCTCAAGTATGTTGCCGTCCTCAAATCCTGCGTTACGAATGACCTCATATATACTGTCAACGATTGCTGTATCTGTGTAGAATGAATCAAGCACAGTTGACCGTGCTGCGGTATATTCTTCATCCGTAAGCAAACCCTTGAGTTCAGAATACTCATTTTTCCATTTATCATTATCAGACTCAAAAGCATTGGCAAGACCGCCCCAACCGCTGTAAAGGAACAACTGACCTTGTTCTTCAGGTGTAGCCGCTCTGTTTTCTGCTTCCGTTTGCTTTAAAATCTTAATGGCAGCAATGTTATTTTGAAACTTTGTTTTTGCTCCCGTGACAGCTTCTCTGTCCTCAATTACATAGTTTTTGGCTTTTTCATCATTTACGCTTGTTTCGGTCTGCTCTGAGCTTTCGACCATATCAAACAATGTAGGCGGTTCAGCTTTTTCTGCTCTTGACGGTGCGGCATTTTCAACCTCCACGGTAAGCTCGTCAACGCTCTGTAATTTTTCATTGCTCCTGACTTCTCTTTCTTTGCTTTCCGTTATCGGTAAATCTGCGGCTTTCTCATTTTCACCTTTATCAAGCTTTATATCGGCTTCGAGTATTTTTACAACACCTGAATACTGCGGATATTGATTTAAAAAATCAATAATTCCACCGTTACCGTCCCCGATGTTCTGCCGTTCGGTGTATTTCGTACCGTTCGGCATATTAATAATAAATTTCGTTTTTTCATAACCAAGATGAATATTGTCAAGTTCACCGTTTCTGTATGCTTCTGTAACCGCATTTTCACTGCCGTATTCCTCAATTTCAAACTGTCTTTGCTCAACCCATTCGTCATCGGCATTTTTCATAAGTGTGTCAAATTCAGAAACAGAGTATGTTTTGCCATTCTCAAATACCGGACTTTCACTCCAATCACAAGTAATTGTCGGACGAATATTTCCCTGTTTAGGCTCAGTCTGCTCAGGCTCGTTTATCGGGACGATTTCATTTTCTGAATTAAATTGATTAACGATTTCTTCTGAGCTGACATTCAGAGCACTGGCATCGGATTCTGCGTCAGCCATAACCTGTTGAATAAATGGATCACTGTTCAGCTTATCTTCATCGACAAGCTCACCGTTGACTATCCCTGCGTCCTCAAGCTGCTGACGAATAACTGCGGGATCTACGTCGTCAAGCTCGTCGTGTTCCTCATAAAACGGTGCAAGCTCATCATCAGATAGGTATACAAGGTCATCAAATGATAAAGAGTACAGGCAGTTATCAATCATATCTTTAAGACTTGAATATGTTTTCTCTTTAAACAATTTATCGTCAACATAAGTTTCAAGCCTATAGTCAACAAGATTTACAACAGCTTCAACAGTATGCTTGCTGTCTTCTGTTGTTGTGTATGCCACTCCGACCTTTTTTAAGTCTGAAAAATCCGCTTCTGAATCAAACTCGTCATTACAATACAAATTTATAAGCTGCTTTGCATAAGCAAGCACAGAGTCACGAACAATATTGTCAATCGTAGAGTGAGTGTATGTAGCAAAATCAATCTGATTGTTGTGAAGTGTATTTTTTAGTTCATCATCAATTACTATACTTTGTTCCAAGTTGTGTATTCTGCCTTCTTCTTCAAAGGCTGATTTATCTCGTTCAACAAAATAATTGAAATTATCATATAGAGTATAAATTTTCTTAACATTTTCACAATAAGTAACATAATCATTTGTACCTTTATCTTCGTTAAGGTAGGTATTATTAAGCAAAACAGGTGAGTCCGTCAAGATAAAATCGACTTTACCATACAGACGGTTAATACGCTTCACTTGTTCCTTGAGAATATCAAATTGATGTTCATAATGTCCGTCAAGCATAATAAGATTGTTGTCATATACAAGCTCTTTGGCATATTCCTGTACATATTCCGTAACAAATCCTTGCTTTTTCAATTTTTCGGCTACTTCAAGACAAGATGTTGTTTTTCCTGCACCCGGTCCGGCAAAAGCATTGATAACTATTGTATGCTTGTCTGACACATTGCTCGTAATTTTTTTCTGTTCAGATATGAGTTTGTTAAACTCATTCGAAAGATCTACAAGTCCCTCATATTTGATATTCACAGTAAATCCTTGTGTTTTAAGAAGTTCAGTATTATCATTCAGTTTAAAATTAGGGAATCCGACTGTATCAACTGAAGAACCGTTAATGTTTCTTGTTGTAGAAACAAGGTCGAGAATATCTGCAACGGTTTTTGCGTTCTCACCTCTGACTTCATAAAAATCACCGACCTTTATAAGTTCTATTTTCCGTACTTCAGGTAATTTGATTTCGGGAACTACTGCAAGCTCAACGAGCTTGTGCTGAATATCTGCATTAAGACCTTCGGCAAACTCCGTACCGCTGTAAAACTTTTTAACAGCGGTTCTGAAACTTTCGCTGCCGATATCAATTAACCTTTGTTCGCCTGTTGTATCAAGAAAATCAAAGAATCCTGAAAAATCATCTCCGTATTCTTTGTTAGCTTCCGCTATCTGTTTGTAAGATACCTCGGTAATTACAAACTGACCGCCGGAGTATGCGTCAGGATTATAGTACATATATGTAATACTTTCGACTTCGGACTCTTGAAAATAAAGGGTTTTCTCAAGAGTGTTAAAGTCGGGTAAAGCAGGGGTATATGTACCGTCAGAAATCATACCTTCCACTTCACTTCGTGTAACACCTTTGACCTTAGTTACAAGATTTATAAGAGAATCATAATCACTGCGACTGTATGCACCTATGAAAGTTTGCATTTCCGTAAGCGAAAAAGTATAATCAAGCAAATTGATTGTGTCGTAATCTATACCCATATCAACCATATCTCTTATAAGTTCTGACTGGGCATATGAATACCCATGATTTTCAATGAGCTTATCGGCAAGATTTGTGTTGATGAACGACTGTTTAATTTCGTTGAAATCAGCAGTATTCGCAAGAATCAATTCAGAATCCGAAAGACCTGAGTATGTCTTGACAAAATTCATAGATAACATATTTAACTGTTCAGGCTTAAAGTCAGAAGTATCTTCAAACATCGTACTGAATGTGTCAATCAGCTCCGGTTGGTTGTTGAGCAGTTCAACCGTAGAATTCAAAGACTCCAACTGATGTGCTTTATAGTGCAGTACCGAAAGAGCATTAAAAAGATTTTCCGTTTTATCTTCTTTGGAAACTGTCACGCTGTTTTTAACCGTTGCAGACGGTTCGTTTTTTTCGACTGCTTTATCATTGTACAAAAGCTCTCTTTGCTCACGAATTTCGTGAGCAATTGCGTTGATGGCATCTTTGTATATATTGTCAACCGTAATAGTTGTATTTTTACCGAATATTCTGCCCGAAAACGGAATATCCTGCTCTGACAGTCTTTGAGCAACCTTGTAAGCGAAATCAGTATTATATTTGCGATACATCTTATCACCAATATCATTGTATTTGGTTGTTCCGATGATATTGTTTGTTACATATTTCCTGTTGTTGGAATCGACTATTGAATCATAACTGATATTTAACTTTTCAAGATTCGGAACAGTAGCTCTGCCAACCGCAACATATGATTTGTTCTTGTTAATATAGCCACAGTAATTAAGTCCTGCGTTTTCGAGAGCATCGGTTATGCTCTCAAACTGGCTTTCAGAAGCTATAATAACCTTTTTATACTGATTCGGAGTGTTGCTGTTCCATATCTCATTTCCATATAATTTAATCATTTCATTCACCTCTAAAGCAAAAGGAGCCGTTACACTAAATGCAACAGTCCCTAAATAATATTCATAATTCCTGTTCTTTCGATTTAGTGTTGTTAAGCTGTTCGTTATGTGTATGTGCAATTTTGTCCGCATTCTGTTTTATCTGACTGCGAGATATTAACGGCTTAATCTGAGCTTTCGACCTGGGTTCTTCAATCTTCTCAACCCGATTGCCTCTTTTGTCAAGCTCATATCCTGCGGCAAGGTCGTTATAAATATCAATTATCCGTGTCTTACTTGCTGTTATGTACACGGTATCTTCTTCTCTTCCGTCAGGATGATATAAATCACGCTTTTTTTCGCCTGTAACAGCATCGTATGCTTTTGCATTACTTGCTTCAATCGTGTGATTGCTTACACGATAATTCTTACCGTTTAGCATAAAATAATAGCTGTCATTGCGAAGACTTCTGTCAATACCGTTTTTGTTGCAAAAATCTTCAATTTCAGTCATCTTGTTTTTAAACTCTGCCTTTGCGGATTTACTGGGATGCCACTTCCTTTTGTACATATGATCACCTTTCCTGTTTTGCTTCCCGTCCCTGTTCACGATGTTCTGATTTTGCAATCTTGTCCGCATTCTGCTTTATCTGACTGCGAGAAATCAGGGACTTTTTCGGTTGCTTCGGTTGTTTCTCGGCATTATGTTCCTTATTTGGAGTTTTTACCGCTTTGTCATACTCCTCTTGTTTATTGCCGTTATTGATAATACCGTCAATGCTGTCATAATCGTCCTCAATCGACATTTCGGCATTTTTGAGATAATTTTCTTCGGTCACAGCTTTTGCAGCTGATAAAACAATTACATCAGCCTGCTTTTTTAAAGCCTGTGGGTTGGTGGTAAACTCATCAACAATGTTCTGACAGCTCTTGCTGATAATATTGTCAGCTTCCTTATCGGGCATAGTTTTAACCGATTCAAACTTATCTGACCACTCATTAAGAGCCTTGAGCTTGTTTATCAGCTTAGCTTTCTTGTTGGTGAGCTTGTCGATTTGTTTTCGCAGTTTGAGTTTTTCGGACATATAATGAGTTTGACCGTATGCTTTTATTGCAGCATCGAGTTTGCTCTGAGTAGTATCAAACTTTTCAGAGGTTGTCCTCATTGCCATTGTCCCGTATTCCTGCATACCTTTGACAAAGTTTTCTTTCCTGCCGTCAGGGGATTTCATATTGTCAAGAAATTTATTGATTTTTTTGCAGTTCTCAGCACGGCTTTGTTGCTTCAAAATCTTCTGCTCATTCGATTTGATGTTCAGCTTATGAGAATGGATTTTCTCATTGATATTTACTATTTTCTGTCGCCTTTCAGCCGATAGAACAGACAATGCTTTATACACAGGCATTGGTACAACATTTCTCATTGATTCAACCGTTGAAACAAATTCAGCACTGCGAACCTTTTTTATGTTGAGTTTTTCGATTTTTGCATTGAGTTTATCGTTTTTTAGATTAAGCTCATCAATCTTAAGATTGCACCTGTCATACAGCTTTGCAAAAATCGGTATTGAAAATTCTTTGCTTTTCGTTTGTTCAAGCAATTCGGGTTCGGATTTTGTCTGTTCGGGTTGGAGATTGTCATTATTGACTTCTTCATCTCGCTGTTTTCTTTTATCGGTATTTGGATTATTATCAAAATCATTTGTAATATCAGGCATTTTACTTCCTCCTTCGTTTATTTTTTATGGACACAGCAATTACTAAAATTGCCAAAATTGCGGTTATAACAATTACTGCAATAATAAAATCAAAACTTCCGTTATTGTTGTTTTCGGTTTTTGTTTCCGTATCAGATGCAGCTGTATCCTTTACTCTTTCAGCAGTCACAATAAGTCTGTGACTGTTTACACCATACGGATAACAAGTTATAAGACTTAATAAGTCTTTTTCTTCGTCAACTGACAGTAACGATATGTTGTCGGGCTTAACAATGTTTTTTGCTGTTACAGAATAGGTAAGCGTTTCATCAAGGACGGATACCTTGATTTCATCACCAACTGAAAGCTCATTGAGATTATCAAAAAAGATTTGTGTAGGATATCCTGTGTGAGCAGACAGTACCGAATGATTGCCCACACCTCCAATAGGAAACGCTGTATTTGGCAGATGAGCAACACCTTTTTCCAACACTTTGTCTGTATCACCGTGGTAAATCGGCAGTTTAACATTGATTTTTGGTATATCAATGTAACCTATAAGTCCATCGCCAAAATTAAGAATATCGTCATATCCGTCAATCACGCTGTCTGTATCGTAAGAAAAGCCATTGACAAGCTCTGACAAATTGTTGTTATATTCAGCAGCAGCCGACAAGTACTGTGACCTGTCGGCTGCTGAAATGCTGTCAAGAGATGCGGCATAATTGTTAATTGTGGATGCGGCGAAAAAACTATTGACAGCATTTGATACAGAAGGGTACAGCACAAAGCAGAGTGATGCAGTCATAAAAATTATTCCTATTATCAAGGTGCATTTGCTTCTGCATTTTTTCAATGTGCTGTACTCCTTTCTGTTTAATGTGAAATTACTTGTTTGTAGCTCTTACTTTTCTGCGAATGAGCAATGTTGCAATACCGCCGAGTGCAAAAGCTGTGCCGAGAATGTAGAACATAACTGTTCCTGCACCACCTGTCTGCGGTACAACAACCTTTGTATCCTTAACATCAACGCTTGCTGTGCCGTCTGTCGGGCAGTTTGTGATGTATGAACCGTCAACAAATGTTGCACCGTATGTAACATCAATTGTTACCGGAATAACCTTACCGTAGATGTTGTATCCTGTAGGAGCTTTTGTTTCGACAATATAATATTTACCGCTTGCAAGCTTGATTTCTTCTTTACTTGTGTTGTAGTAAGTAACCTTGCCGGTCTTGTCGGATACACCGCTTGCAATGGCATTTGTAAGAGCAGTTGCATCCTCTTCTGTTTTAAAAAGGCTGAATTCTGCACCTTCGAGAGCCTTGCCGGCTGTATCTGTCTTGTTAGTTGTTACTGCAAAAGTATAAACATAAACTGTATTACCGTTTACTTCTGATTCAACACCGTTCTTGTTAGAATAAACGAGCTTTGTTTCTGCATTTGGGTTGCCTGTCTTTCCTGTTACAGCGTACTTATTGAGCTTAGCTGAATAAGTTACAGATGTATAAGTAACACCCTCTGCATAAAAGTCATTTTTCTGAAGATAAGTGTTTGTGAGAGCTACATTAAATGTTGTAGCTTTACCATCAACTTCTGAGGTTACATTGAGAGTGTAATCAGTTGAAACAAGGTCAGCAACCTTACCGCCCTGTGCGTTGAGAAGTGCAACCTTTACGCTGTCTTTATCAAGAGTAAGACCGGCTGACATTTCATCATATACGGTATATGATTTAAGTTTCATTTCGCTTGAACCGGCAGTCGATGACTTGATTTCAAAATTCACTGTGTCACCAAGGCTTACATCGGTAAAATTAACATTATCCTTTGTGCTGTTAGTGATAGTCTTGCCTGTTACAACATCACCGTCATTTACCTTTGTTGCAAGGTCAATATCATTGATACTGTAAACCCAACCGTTATTGTAGTATGGGAGCGATACAACAGAGTTTGTAACACTTCTTACACCGGCAGGAAAGTTCGTAGCCTTAATGTAGTACAAACCCTGAGCAAGGCTTGAAAAAGTCTTTTTTACAGATGTTGCCGAAGTAGTAAATGTGCCAACGGTTGAAGCAGTTGACGGGATTGAAGAAAGACCGTCAAGAGCTGAGAGAACATTCGATGTCTTACCGCTTAAAATCTCATCAGATATTGAAGGAATAAGTGAATCATAGCCTGTCTTGTATGGATTTTCAGTAGTTTTGAGTTCTGCCACCTTGTACACCGTGAATGTATAGCCGGGCTTAGAACAATTGAGCGTGAATGAAACCTTCTTTGTTTCATCAAGAGCATTTGCGTTGGTTGCAGCACTTGCAAATGGAATTGCAGTAAATACCATCATAACGGCAAGTACCATAGCTGTCATAATTCGTGTGATTTTCTTTTTCATTTTTGATTTTCCTTTCGTGATTTTTTATATTTCTTGCTACCGTGTTTACGGTAGTCATAGATGAAAAATATAGCCAATGCTCCGAGTGCTACAGAAGCAAAATAAAACGGAGCAATACCACCGCCACCTGTTTGAGATAACACAGATTTGTTATCGGCAACGGTTAATGATATATTAAGTGTGTTTTCATTGTCGGCTGAAATTGTAAATTCAACCTTTTTACCGTATGGCATATAGCCTGACGGAGTTACAGACTCAACAAAATAGTAATCTCCTACCGGCAGTTTACGGATTAACAGAGTGCCGTTTGTTGCCATACAGTCAGTTGCAGATTCAGATTCAGAGAGGTACATATAACTACCTGTGCCGTTTTGAATGCATCTGACGGGTGTGTCATCTGACTTGTAGAGCTGCCAACCTGATCCGCCAAGAGCTTTTGTGCCGTCTGTTTTTGTGAGCTTAACCGAGCCTGTTTTTACAGTATTTTTGATACTTGCAAAGGTTACGGTATCAGTATCAAGCGTGACGGTTACACTTTTGGGCTTGTTGTATTTAAACGGCAGGGAGTAAGTGCCGTCACCGTTAAGCTCACCGAGTTCGGTTACTTTATATTTGAGCAATTCGTCATTGCTGTTATAAATCGGCAAGTCTGAGATTTCAGGACTTAAACCTTCAAGGTTTGTGCTTACTTTTTCGTTAAACCCTGTATCAGCACAGCTTATTTCAAAATACAAACCGTCCACAACATCATCTTCAGATGTTTTTTGAACCTGTAACGAACCTGTTTTTACGGTGTTCACACAATCATATGTATAGTTGTATTCATCGGTATCATAGATTGTAAATTCAACTGCATCTTTCAGTTCATAACGGCTCGGAAACTTGTATGTTCCGTCTGACTGTTTGATGCCGATTTCGGTCAGTCTGTAGGTGATTGGAAAAGCATTTAGGTCAACTACATATGGCAGAATTCCGTCAATTTTATTACCGTTGACATCATAGAACTGCTCATTGTTCGTACTCACTTTACCGTTTTTGTCGGTAGTCAAAACGATACTTGTAATCTCGTTTCCGTCTGCATCATAAGCCATAGGGGTAGGGATAAGGTCATCATCGAACTCTCGTTCGTCATCAAAAGATTCGAGCTTAAAACTCAACCCTTCGATAACTCCGTCCTCGGAAGTCTTATTGATGTTAATACTGCCGGTTGCAGGAGCGTTGTACATGGAATAATTAAGAGTAGATGTTGTTCCGTATTTGTTGGCAGTCTTACACTCTGATTCAGCCTTTTCAAGGTAATTTTCGGGGAAGTAGTAACTGCCTCCGCCGAGAAAACCTTTTTCAACAGCTTTATATTTTATAGGGATACAAATTGCTGAGTTCGGAACGGTCAGACAGCTTTTGAGTTTTTCGCCGTACCTGCTGTAATAATTAGCTGTTCCGCTTGAATCTGTGACTATAGACCCGTAGTATTTACCGTTTTCGTCCTGTACCTCAAACCAAACTCCAGACACTTTACCGTTGTATGAGCTCTTTTTAACAGTTAAATCCGTTTCGGGAACTGTGTTTTGAAAACTGAATGTAACGGTTTTGCTTTCGTCAAGCGTTAAAGACTTACCATTAGCATTTGATTTTGCTTCTGATGATTTGCCATAGTAGTATCTTGAATAAGCATTCTCACAATTGCTGAATACGGCATTTGAAACACCTTCATAATATGAGCCTTTGTAGCTGATTGCATTTTCTTTCTTTATTGTCCAAGTGTAACCGCCATAGCTGTGAGATCCTAAAGTAGTCTTAAAACCAAGCTCCTTGACGGTGTAGGTAATCTTGTTGCCTTTATCGTCATAAACCCTTAAACCTTTAACTGTAGCTTCACCGTTTTTGTCGGTTGAAACTGCGTTGTACTCGTTGCCGAGGTTATCTGATATTGCAAACCACAGATTTGAAACAATACCGTCTGTTGATGACTTCTTGATTTTGAGGTCAGCTTTTATGGCATCTTCATAAATCGTCTGAATAACGGCTGTTTCAACGGTTGAGTTTTCCTCATTTGCAATGACAGGATAAACAGTATCGTCAAGCTCATAGCCTGTCGGTGCGGTTATTTCTTTGATGTAATATGTTTTGCCGACATCTACTGATTTTGCAAAAGTACCCTTGCCGTCAGCATTTGTTGTGAGCTTGTCATACAAGCTTGCACAAGCTGAATCAGAGTACAAGCCATATACTGCACCGCCGACACCTATACCTGACCGATTAAGTTTGTGTATGCCGATGTATGCCTTTGCCGGCATTTCATCAATCGGCACATTGATAGGGGTGTTTGTGTCCTGTGCAATACCGGCAATCTCTTCATTGATTACTCTGTAGAACACGACATTACTTAACGAGTATCCGTC
>OKVK01000798.1_pt1 | contig 18943 bp, 7 predicted proteins | sample 1604771 | NCBI WGS metagenome assembly OKVK01 (sample SAMN01760906, study PRJEB22395) | human gut metagenome | reverse complement strand
CTGTTTATGATTATATTAATGGTTACATTTATTTCTTTAGTAATAATAAAGATTGGTTTCAAAATATAGGTTCTATTATTATTGAATCTCCATTTGAAATTCCTTATCTTGTTCCTACTGAAACTGTTGAAAAAACTAAAGATGTAAATTATGACCCTATTGATGATGAAGCTAAATACGATGATGATGAATTTCTTATTCCTGAAGATATGATTGGTGCTCTTAAAGAGATTGTATTTAAACGTAATCTTATTGAAGTTCCTCGTCAAACAAATGAAACTCCTATTGATAATTTTGTAACTAGATAAATTATGATTAAAGATATAGATATTAGTCATTATTATAAAAAGTTTATTGAAACTTCTAATGACGATATGGCAAAATATAATAAAGAACTTGAAGTTATAAATAAGATGAAAGCTGATTGTCGTGCTTATATTAAAAGTAAAAATCAAGTTATTAAAGATGATTTAAAAATTAATCTTAATGAATATGGGTTTCAATTTCTTAATGATAATGTTGAATTAATTAATAAGTTAGAGCAATTAATTAATAATCAACTTAGTTATACAGTTGGAGAAAGACGTATTGTTCTTCTCCAACTTTTGCGTTATTGTAACTTAGCTAAAAAAGCAAATGATTATATTGTTGCTCTTAAACTTGCTACAAGACGTTCTGAATTAAGTCTTTCTGATTATAAAAAGTACATTCATAGATATTATAGTTATGGTGTTCATAAATGTGTTCTTGAAGGTTATGCTTATCATTTTAAATATGAAATTGGTGATTTAGTTATTAATTTCTGGAGATATAGAGATAAACCTAGAGATACTTATGTTGATTGGAACGCTACTAGACTTAAAAAACAAGAAATTATTGATGCTGGTCTTAAACCTTATGATAAAGAAGAAGCAGAAATATATAAAATTCGTGGACTTAAGTATGATGGTATTCCTTATGTAGTTTATAAAACTAATAAAGAGTTTTATGAAATACAACTTATTAATAATGGAACTCATAGTTATAGTGCTATTAAATTTAAGTATGCTAATTATATTAATAGAGAACTTAGAGGTAAAGATGCTAAACAACTTAATTCTGAATGTAAAACTGTTGATGATATTTTTAATCTTAAATTAGGATTAAGAAGTAAACTTCTTGTTTATCTTGAACGAGAACCTAATGCTCCATTTAAATATATTAGAAATGTTAATCAACAAAAGTATGAACGTGGAGCACATAATAATGGTAATAAAACTAGATATAAAAACTAATATTATGGCAAATAATAAAACGATTACGATAGAACATATAATTGGTAAACTTGATAATGATTTCAATCCTGATGGAAGTGATTGGATTCCTAGAGTTCCTGCTTGGTGTGTTGATGCTATGAATGAACTTAAAGTTCTTCGTAAAGTTGATAAGAAAATGAAACTAACCGTCATTAATAAGATAGCTAAAAGTAAATGTTGTCTTATTGATGACGGTCTTAAAGTATATGATAGTAATGGTTGTGAAGTACCTAGAGCTGATACTAGTAAATATAGATGTGGTGATACTGAATCTGCTCCATCCTCTACGGGGGGTCAAGCGGAGGACGAAAGTCCGGAGCGTGCTACTAATAAAGACTATCTTGGTATGCCCGATGATTGTTGTCCTAATGGTTCTAGAACTAGAGAAGTTATTGATACTGGTAAAGTAGGATGTAATCCTGTTGTTTATACAGTTCATAATAATACTGAATGTCCAAGATGTCAGCATGAAGTTCATTCTCATTGTCAGACCCCCCGTGGGGGATATGATAAGTCAAATCATAATTATATTCTTATTGGAGGTAATACTATTGAACTTAATTTTAATGATACTTGTATAACAGTTATTTATAAAGATATTGAAACTCAATATAGTGATAACTATCATTGTGAGATTCCTGTTATACCTGCTAATGGTAAATTAATTCAAGGTCTTACTTATTATTGTATGGCTCGTATGCTTATGAGAGGATATAAACATCCTGTGTTTAATCTTTCTGCTAGTCAATATGGAACTAATCCTTTCTATCTATGGGAAAGTATGAAGAAAGATATTAAGACTAGTATTCTATTAGATGAACAAAGTGATGATGATAGTGGTTGGAATGAGTTCTTTTATAACTTTACTTTTCCTAAATAATTATGAATATACAAAAGAAACTTAGTCTTAATAAACATCCAGGTGATTGTGTACCTTATTCATTAGTTGCTGCTAAGAACGTTAAAGTAAGTAATGATGATAGGATGATTATTAATGAAGAAGGACTTGAAGATTGTAAAGCAATTGCCAATTCTATTCATGAAGATGGTATTAATAATTTTAAAATAGTTGGTGTTATTCCTACTAGTACTGAACTTATTTTATTTATTGTTAATACTGATTCTAATGAATCTTATATTTATAGATATAATGAACAAGCTGATAATTGTTATAGAGTAAATAGTAATTGGAAATATAATGATGGAAAGATTAAAGGAACATATACTTATAATGTTAAAAATCATCTTATAGTAGCTATTGCTGAAAGTGATGCTTCTATTGATGTTCCTCTTAAAACTATTAATATTGATTTAGATTCTGACCGTCCTGATTCTGAAATGTCTGTTATTCCACAAATAACTTTACCTACTATTAGTGGTTTAAATTATATTAGTGGTGGAGCTTATAAAGGATTTTATTTTATATTTATTAGATATAAGATAGATAAAACTAATTATACTAAATGGTATAGTATTGGATTTCCTATTTTTAATGATGTTATAATTCCACAAGTTATTAATAAAGTTTGTTTTAGAAAAACTAATGTTTATGAACCGAAAGATGAACCAAACGGTTATTGTTATGGTAATACCGATTCATTTAGTGATTCTAAAGATATATGTAATCAAACTTTTGAAATAAATATTAGTGGAGGTCGTTCTGGTCTTTATCAACTTGGTTTTATTGTATGTAAAAAAGATAGTACTCAAGCGTTTAGAACAGATGATTTAAATAATAATATTTTTAAATTTAGTAGAGATATTCTTGTTGAATATAATGTTGCTGATTTAACTACTGACTATTATAATTATTATAATGTTGGTAATATCATTAATTATAAGAATAGAATATATATTGCTAATTATAATGAAAAAACTGATAACGATGATAGAACTTTAAATAATGGTAAAACATTAGAAGAGGCTGTTAAAGATATTACTATTAAACTTCGTAATAAAGCTATTAATGCTTATTATAATGATTATACCACTGTTAATGCAGTTAGTGAAAAAGGTCCATATTTTAAAATGGCTAGCCTTCAAATTACTGGTACTGCTGATTGGCAAATTAAAGATATTAATAAAGTATTCAATAATAATCAATATCCTTTTCGTACTTTTAGAACTTTATTTAATGATACAGTTATACAAGGTATTGCAGCACATGAATATTTAAAAATTAATTATAATGCTAAAATAAAAGTAGGTAGTAGAGGTAGTCATAATCTTAAAGAATATCTTGCTTGTCATTGTTTTATTATTCCTACAAGTTATAAATATGAAAATAATCAATCTGTTTATACTTTACCTAGTACAGTTAAAATAGCTTGTTATGTTTATAATGGAACTGGATTTACAGAAGATGCTGTATTTACTAGTGGACAAGTATTATTTGGTGATACTATATTTGATATTGATAATTGTAAAATGAGAATTGCTCATTCTACTATTGAACCTAGTTATGATTTTAATGAACGTAAAAAGAACGATACTCTTATTCCTGGAGAAGTATATAATTTCTTTATTCATTTTGTTGATAAATATGGTGATGCTAGTAGAGGTTATAAACTATCTAATAAAGATAAGTATATAAATAATATTGTTAATGATGGTTCTCATTGTACTATAATTACTTTTAATTGGAATAATCAAGGTAATGGTAATATTCCATATTGGGCAGTTATTAGTGGAGATATTCCAATATCTAGTATTAGTTCTAATGTTAAAAGATATATTGCTAATCATAAAATTGTAGTTTATACTGCTGAACCAATAAATAATCCTACTACTAATATATTACTTAATAGTTCTGGTGAACTTGAAGCTACTAATAAAGATGAACTATATACTCTTATATCTAATTACTTTATTGATTATCAAGATAAAGATAAATACAATGATTTATATGTTTATCAAGTTATAAATAGTGGTAGTTATACTCCTTGTAGTAATCAAGTAATAGGTGCTATTGGTGTTGATAATGAAGCTAAATTTGGTTATTACGAAAATATTAATGGTGATGAACTATTTAGAATACCTGATTTAATATTTGATGCTGAAGCTATTGGTGGTGAACATACTAGAGATTTTGTGTATAATATGAATAATACTTTTAATAAGTTTTATATTCGTGCTAATATTGATACTACTTTATGGAATCAAATTAAAGAATTAGGTTATGTTGGATGGTTTATTAGTTATGAAAAAGTTGAACCTATTACTAGATATACTGGATTACTAACTAGAAAAGATTATTGTAATATAGCTAGTAATGTTACTTGGCAAAATAGTAGTTGGAGTACAAAACCAGGTTTTGTAGCTAATAATTTTACTAGTGATAAATGTTATCTATATAGTGGTCGATTTGATATTGATGATAGTATTAAATATGATTTTAATATTATTCGTATTGATGGTAAATGTAAATTTGAACCTTATAAAGAAAAACATGATGTAGTTGATATGGTAGTTAATACTACTTATCCTTATAGTTATAATATGCCAGTTATAGGTGTTATTAGTAGAAATGAATATAAACCTATTAATAATTATAAACTAGTAGTTGCTGATAGTGTTACTGATAGTAGAGCTGGAAAAGGAACTGCTCTTGAAATAGATGATTATAAGGAATTACTACTTGATGCTGAAACTATGTTTCTCGCAACAGTTCTTAATTGTACTAAAAATATTTATACTAGCAAAGAAAAAGAACTTGTAAGACTTAATGACGTTTGCTATAATGGTGGAACTTATTCTATTGAACATGGATATAATGGTAGAATGACTTATGATGGCGTTCTTATTTATAATGATAATGGAGTTATAATGAACGAAGGCAATTATAAATTATATACTCCTACTAATAATCAATATTATTATAGTGGTGATGAACCATGTTGGTTTGATATTCCATTTAATGTTTATATTCAATTTCCTCTTTATAATGATAAGTTCTTTGAAAGTAAACGTTTTAATAATGAACCTAGTAAGATAGCTTTTAGTATTAAAGAAGATACTGACAAGAAAAGTGTTGCTTTTGGTATATTTGTAGAACCTAAAAATAGTGTTGATTTATTTAAAGACCCTATTGGAAATGTTGACCAATATGTTCCTAAATTGTTAACTCAATATCGTAATGATATTATTAATATTACTCGTTTTGATAAAACTATAAGACGTAGTAATGTTATTCAAGATGAAAGTGAAGTTAACGCTTGGCGAATATTTCCTATTGAAGGTTATAAAAATATTACTGAAAATAAAGGAAGTATAACTAATTTAGTTGGAATTGGATATTATCTTTTAGTTCATACTCAACATAGTATGTTTATGTTTGATATAAGTGCTGCACTTAAAACTAGAGATGAAAATGTTCAATTATATCAACCTGATGCTTTTGAAGTTGATTATAAAGAAGTCTTTACTAGTGATAAAGGTTATGGTGGACTGCAAGATGATTTAGCATATATAGTCGGAGAATTTGGTTATATTTTTTATAACGATGATTTTCATAAACTTTATCAATTTGATGATGGTCAACTTAAAATAATGGATGAAGATATTAAATTATGGCTAGATAAATATCATCCTAATAAAGTTAGATTTGCTCATGATAAATTTAATAATCGTATTCTAATTAAATTTGATTATACTTATGATAATATTAATCCTAATACTAAAGAATCTATTATAGAATCACATAATGAAGTTATTAGTTTTAATTATAAAATAGGTAGTTTTATTAGTTTACATGATTATTATTTTAATAATGCTTGGTCTACTAAAACTAAATGTTATTTTCAAACTGAACATAATGATGATAGACTTAACTGTCCTCTTCATGTATTTACTCATGAATATAATTATGGTAGATTTAATACTCACATGGGCGATGATAGTAGAAGTCTATATTTAGTATCTAAACAAGAAGTTGGTGATGAGCCTATATTAGTTCATAATAGTTATATTGATATTATAGTTAATGAATCTTATGAACTTATTAAATTTCTTGAATTTATTAAATATAAAGTACGTAAGATATATATTCCTATTTATAGTGATAATATTAATAATCCTGTTGATTTAAGAGAACATCCTTATGCTGGAGATATACTTCGTATATTTAATGAAGATAATGATACTGATGATATAGATATTAATATTGATAAACTTAATGAATTTAATAAGTATAAAAAACCTTGGTATGAACTTACTCAATATAACTTTAATTATTTCCGTAATGCAATTAAAGAACATCCTAATACAGTAAGTGATAAACTTCGTAGAGTATATGGTAATTATTTTGTAGTTCGTTTTATATTTAATAATTCAGATAATAAGCACATTGAATTTGAAAGTCTTGAATGTGCTCAAACTCAATTTAGAAAATTATGATACAGTATAGAGATAGACAAAGACAAAAAGCTTTTATTGGTGCTATTATTGGTGCAGCTGCTAGTATTGCTGGTGGTATAATTAAAGGTAATAAACAAAAGAAAGCTCAAGAAAAAGCCCAAGCTGAAGCTCAAGCTGCACAAGACCATAAAGATGCTTTACAAAATGCTCAAGCTTTAACTAGTGCTTATGCTAATCAAGATTATGTTGGTCAATATAATGATAAGCTTACTCTTAAATGTGGTGGTAGAGTTCGACGTAAAGCTAATTTTGGTACTGAGTTTGCTCAAGCTCTTCCCGGTTTAGGTAATCTTGCTAGTTCTATTACAGGAGTTCAAGGACTTGGTGAATTAGGTACTGCAATAGGTCAAGGTATTTCTGATAATCAACAAATTAATGAAAATAAACGTATTGCTCAAGAAGCTGAACAGCGTAAACAACTTCAAGCTGGTCAACAGCAACTTAATATTACTTCTGATAAAATGACTAATCCAATGACTATGTATCAACGTTCTAGTTTTATTAATAAATATAAATGTGGTGGACGTAGAAAAGCGTGGATTGGTGCTGCTATTGGTGCTGCTGGAAGTTTAATTGGTGGTATGTTTGGAAGTAAAGGACAACAACCAATTCAAGTTAAACAAGCTGACCAAGCTAGTTATAGTGCTCCTAAAACTGGTCTTGAACGTCCTGAATGGATTACTAATGGTACTGTTCAACAACCTGTTATGCCTCAATCAGTATATCGAGATAGGCTAAATGTATATCGCTGTGGCGGTCATAAACGCTAATCTTTTGCTCTCTGTTGAATTATTATATATAGGTATGAACTATTAATCGACTGATAGGCTATCGTTCAGCAGAGAGCCTTAAAATCAATCAAATTACAATTTCTCATTATATTATATAAAATGCCTAGAAAAGATAAAGTTATTCATATAAGTAATTTACCTAGTACATTTAGAGGTAATGTTACTCGTAATGGAAGATTTATTCAAAATGGTATTCCTCCACTTGGTGGAGCTTATGATAAAGTTGCTAAATCTACTGGTTTAATAAGACTTGGTAATGAATTTCTCTATAATGGTGTAAATAATTTAGTATCTAAAGATAATAGAGAAAAATTAATGAATAATACTGCTGGTAGACTTATTAATTATGTTAAAGATTTTAATAAAGAATCTTTTCCTAGTGATGATGAACTTGGACCAACATTTCCATTTAATATTATTCAAACTCCTAGAAGTAATGGAAAAAAGCTTCCTCAAAAGCAATATGCTATTGGTGGTAAAGTACCAAATGTAGTTGCTGGTGGCATTGCTCAACCTCTTGGTAATAATTTCTTTTATATGAATGGAAGAAAACATAGTCAAGGTGGTATTGATATTGGGCCTAGTGATAAAACTGGTATTGAAGTAGAAGGTGGTGAAGTAGTTGAAACTAATGGAAATGAACTTAAAGTTTATTCTGCACAACCTATTCTTAACGGTGCTAGTCCTGCTAAATTAGTTATGGGTGGAGCTAATCCTAATAAAGTATTTAAAGCTCAAGAAGATTTTAAAGATAAAAATAGAATTAATGATGATGGAACTAAATATAAAGAAGGTGGCAAAATTTATCAAGCACCTGATGAATATAAAAGACAAATCGCTGAAAGTGGTTCGATAATTATTGGTGGTTATCCTACAATAGCTGGTAATAGAAATTATAAATTTATTAAGGGTTTGACTAAAGCTTCTAGAATAGGTAGAACTGCTACTAATTTTATTAATTTAGGTAGACAAAAGATTTATGATTTAGCTAATAAAATTGATAATACTTGGATTAATCAAGGTATTAAAGAAGTTTATAGAACAACTATCGGTAAACATGGTAGTAATATTCCTAGAACTGTTGATTATATAAATAAAAATAATATAAATGAAAATAAAAAAGCTATGGGTGGATTAAGTAGAGATAAAGATTATGGTTCTAAAAAGAAACCTTATCCTAGTGTAGCTAAAAAAGATTTTGCTGGTGGACATAGAAGTTATCCTATTCCTACAAAAGCAGATGCTGTTGACGCTTTAAGACTAGCTGAACTTCACGGTAGAAGTGATGTTAAAGCTAAAGTTTATAATAAATATCCAGAACTTAGAAAGAAAGGTAATGTTGGATTAGTTGTTAGTATTAATGGTAATGTTAAGAATGGATTAATTCATTCTCCATCCTCTACGGGGGTTCTACGCGATAAATTTGCTGTTGGTGGAAATCGTATTAATCGTCATGGAAGAACTTGGGAATATGATGAACAAATTGGAGCTTATGTTCCTATAACTAATAGAACTATTAATAGAACTTCTGCTTATTCTATTAATAAATCTGCTAGAGGAGAAACTATTATTGGAAGTGATTATACTTTTAGAAATGGAAGATGGTCTAAAAATAATAATGTAAATACTAATACTAATAAACCTAATATTGATAATGGAAATCGTCGTCCTCAATATTATGCAGAACGTAGACTTCCTTTATTTGAAGATGGTGCTGGAATTACTAGCGGTTTAGTTAGAGCTGGTTGGAGTCATGGAAATAATAGAGTTATTAGTACAAATAATACTAATATTCCAAGTTTATCTGAAACTAAATCTAGCGGGAAGACCCCCCGTGGAGGACGAAGTAAGTCAAGTCAATCAACTCAATCTGTTCCTACTAAAACACCTCCTACTACTGTTTATAATCGCAATTTACCTAAAATAGAAGCTAGTATTCCTACTACTTTACCTGTTTCTACTAATATTCCTGCTAAAGGAACTACATCTTTTGATGGTAAAGGTCAAGGTAAATTTAAAAATCTTACTACTGCTGATTGGATTGGACTAGGTAGTGATGTAGCTGGTAGTTTAGCTAGTTATTTTTCTAGTAGAAGAGCTATTAATAAAATGAGAGGTCCAGGCCAACCTACTCTTATTAGTGCTAATAAACTTAAAACTAAATATAATATTAATCCCCAACTTGATAGAATTAGAGAAGATAAATTTGAAGCTTATCGTGATATTGATTCTAATACAGCTAGTAGTCGTGTTAGTTTAGCTCGTAAACAACGAGTTCGTAATGCTGCTGGTCAAGCTGCTAATGAACTTTATGGTAATAAAGAAAATATAGAAACTAATCTTATTAATCAAGATAGACGTAATCAACAAAGTGTTCGTCAATTTAATGCTCAACAATACAATCAATATATAGATAGAAAAACAGCATTTGATAATGGTATTAGAGAAGCTAAAGTAACTAATATTAATAATTTATTTAGTGGAATTAATGCTGGTATTCAAGATATGATTAGTAGATATGAAAATCGTAAAGCTTTAAATAATACTATTGGTGCTATGAAGGCATCTGCTCCTAATGTAGATGATAGAATTATGAGAGATGCTGGAGTTGATTATGATGAATTTATTATTCGTAAACGTAGAAAACTTGGAGGAAAACAATCATGCCGATAAACTTTTATACTCCTATTTTTAGACAACAAGTTAATCCTATTGACTTAAATGTCTTAGCTAGAACTTATAATACTCTTGAACAAGGTCATCAACAAGCTATTCAAACTAAATCTCAGATTGATGCTCAACTTGCTCAATTAGATTTAAATGAAGCCGAAGATGCTTGGCGTCAAGAACAACTTAATAAAGTTCGTAATGCTCTTACCGAAAATATGCAATATGGTAATGCTTATTCTAGTCTTGATGATATAGTTGGAACTTATGGAGATATAACTTCAAGTCCGGGAATGATTGGTCGTTTACGTGCTCAACAAGATTATAAAGCATATATAGATAATCTTGATAAACGTACTGATTTATCTGAAGATTATAAGAATTATTATCGTACTGTTAATAAATATAATTATCAAGATATAACTGATAAGAATGGTAATGTTATTGGTGGAAGTAAATGGACTCCTATTGATAAAGAAGTTTCTGAAATTCCTATGAATCAGATACTTAATCAAGCACTTCAATGGGCTGCTAAAGAACAAAGCGGAGGTAGTCAAACAAGATGGCTTGATGCTAATGGAAAAGTTACTGATGATATTACTAAATCTGTTACAGGAGAGATTTATTCTCATACTAAAGGTGATTGGCAAAGATTAAGTAAAGCTAAACTTGCTGAAGCTGTTAAAGCTGTTATTGAAAATACTCCCGGAGCTAAAGCTAGTCTTGAACAAGATTATAAGATTGCTAAATGGAAATATGACCAAAATGGTAGTAATCCTGATATAACAGATAAAAATGGTATTCTGCTTACTCCTGAACAATATCTTGCTAAACGTATTGACCCTTTCTATAATGCTGCGACTTTTTATAATCAAAGTAGTAATACTACTTATGGTGAAGCATGGAAAGCTCAATTAGCTTTAGCTAAACAAGCTGGACTAGGAAGTACAACTCAAAGAAAACAAGCTATTGATAATCTAACTTATAAAGGTACTCCTGTTCGTATTGATAATTTTATGCCTGCTCAAGCTCAAGCTGAAATTACTAGTAATAGACAATCAATAGCTGGATTGCTTAGTAAATATAATCCTGATATTAATATTAATTTAAGCACTGCTAATCCAGATGATATTAGAACTAGTATTATGACTAATATTACTAATCCGTCTGATAGAGCATATGCTCTTAGTTATCTTAATGATATTATTGATAATCAAGAATATATTAATAGTCTTAAAGTTGGTAAATCTCAAGATAGTATTGATGGATTTGATACATATAATTCTATTATTAGTTTAAGCGATTTACCTAGTAATAAATATTCAGATAGATATAGCAAATATGTTAATCAAATATTTGGAGATAGTTCTGCTATTAGACAATACTTTAATAACGATGATGTTTATAATTCATTTATTAATGCTATTGGAGGAGAGAAAAAAGCTTCTAGTCTTGGAGTAAGATTTGGTTCTGATGGTAATGGTTATAGATATGCTGAATTACCAAAAGATTATCATAAATCTATTTATAGTTTTGGTAAAGCTGTTAAAGAAGCTGAAGATACTAGAAATCCTTTAAATGCTTTTCTTAATTCTGCTAAGACTAGATTTTTTGGATATGGTGATAAATTTGTTAGAGTTGATTCTAATGGTGAAGAGCATCATGCTGGGTTACCAACAGGCAATAAAGAACCTTATATTGGTTTAATTGATTATGTTGATTCTCTTAAATCTAAAAATGATGCTGTTCTTGATGGTGGTCAAATAACTTCTTCTACTATTGGTATATCTGCAATGACTCCTGAACTTGCTGAACTTAATTTTGTTATGAGTTCTAATCCAGAAGCTGCTAGTAAATATTCTGCTCAAAAGAAACAATTAGAAGAACAAGCTATGTCTGCTATTAAAGCTGGTATTGATTTAACTCAAGGAGAATCTTATATTACTAGTGAAAATGGAATATTTGAACCTATGACTTCTGAAGATAGAAAAGCTTATACAGCTTATCTTAGAAGTGCTAAAGAAAATGAAATTACTCCTACTATTGTTCGTGACCCAAAAACTGGGGATGTTGGAGTTCAAATTAATATTGCAGGTTACTATGATACAGAAGGTAAACTTAAAAGAGAACCTATTACTTTACTTGTAGGTAGTGGTGCTATTGATAGTTCTATTATTCAATCTTGGAATCAAGATACTAGTTGGAGAGCTGCTGGTAAAGTAGAAAATTATTATAATGCTAATAGACCTATTTCTCTTACTAATAATGCTGCATTTACTGGAATTGATAAATTTAAATTAGTACCCAATGGTGAAGGTTTTAATTTAATTAATTCTACTAATAATCAAACTATTGGTTTAGTAAGTAAAGAAAATGCTGTTGATATTGTAGATAATTTATCTCAATGGGAACAAACTGTAACTGCTGTTAAAGCTGGTATGGCAGTAGATGAAAATGCTGTTAAGGCTATTCAACAAAATGTTGCTACTAAACTTGCCCAACTTAGTGGCAGTTCAGACCCTTATGTTGTTCAATATTACTATGATGAATTAACTAATAATCTATATTAATATGGATGTATTAAAGTTTCTACAAGGTGGTAATAAAACACCTAATCCTGAATATAATCCTAAAACTAAAAAGGGGGCTATACAGCCTCCTACTTTAGTTGATTACAACCCCGGCACTTCTATTAGTGACCGGGGTCGTGGTCATTTATTTAGTCGTATTGCTGGACAATCATATAATCTTAATCAATATGATATAGATAAATATGCTCCTTATGATGTTTATGTTAATCCTGTTGATGACCCAGAAAAACTTGATAAAGAACGTGCTGTTAATCAAAGTAATTGGGAACAAGGATTAAGAATGATTGGGCAAATTGGTAATGAGATTACTGTTGGTACAGCTATTGGTTTTGCAGATTTAGCTGATGTTTTCTATAATATGGTTAGTAATAGTCCTAATGATTATCAATCTGAAATAAGTTCTGAACTTGAATCTTTAAAAGAATCTATTAATGAGCGTTTAGCTATATATAGAGAAAATCCTAATGCTGCTTTTGATATTGGAGATTTTGCTTGGTGGGCTAGCAATGCTCCTAGTATAGCTAGTTCTTTAACTCTTATGGTTCCTAGTACTGGTCTTGCTAAAGGTGTTTCTTTATTAGGTAAAGGTATAAAGTTTAATAAATTAGCTAATAAAATGGCTAATGCTATTAATATGACACAAAAGAGTAGAGTCATTACTGGTAGAATAGCAGAAGCTACTGCTATTGGAGTTCCTTCTCGTTATCTTGAAAATTATCAAGAAGCTAGACAAACTTATAATGATATTGAAGATTATTCTAAAACTCAACTTGCTAATATGAATGATAAACAAAGAGAAGAGTTTTATAATAATAATCCTAAATATAAAGATATGTCTGATGAAGAAGTAGCTAAAGATATTGCTAAAAATAGTGCTGATATTACTTTTGCTGAAGATTGGGCTAATGTTCTTTTTGACGTATGGCAAGTTTATAGTTTAAAGAACTTATGGAAAAATGCTTTAAGTGGTAATACAACTAGTTCCAGACTTAGAAATTTAAATATTTCATTTAATAGTAATATTGATGATGCTGCTGCAATTACTAATGCTTTAAGTAATAAAACTACTAAACAAGCTATTACTAGTACATTAAAAGATGTGGGTAATGATATTCTTCATGGTGTTAGAGCTGAATGGACAGAAGGGGTTGAAGAAGTTATTAATTATATAGCTAGTCAAGATGGTTTATATAATGGTAAAAAAGTATTTGATAAAGATATTCCTCAACAAACTATTAAAGATTATCTTCAAGACCCAATGTTATGGGAGCAAGCATTTTGGGGTGCTCTTGGTGGTGTTACTTTTAGTAGTGTTATGAATAAAGCTGGTGAATTTATTAATAAACGTCTTGATAAAGATTGGACTTCTGCTGAAAAACAAAGAGAAAACGAAATTCTTGGTCGTACTGCTACTTTTCAAGCATATCAAGAAAGACTTAATAGTATTGCTAATGGTAAAAATCCATTTATAACTATTACTGATGAAAATGGTCAACAGGTTAATCCAGATATTATTACTGGTACTGAAGAAGAACTTCGTAATATAGCTGAAAAAGAATATATGGATAATATTATTATTAATTCTATGAACGCTGGTAATTTAGGACTTCTTGAAAGTTCTATTAATAGTAAAGAATTTAATGATAGTATTACTAATAAACTTGGATTACAACAGCAAGATAGTATTGAACTTATTAATAGATTTAAAACTGAAATTAATAATCTTAAAAATGAATATAATACTACTTTAAATAAAGTTAATAGACTTGGTGGCGGATTTGAAGTTGGTCGTATTATAGCTACCCAAATGGTTCATGCTCGTAATCGTCAAGAAAATTATAATAATCTTCTTAATTGGGCTAATGATGTTTTAAATCAAGATATTACAAATAATCATATTGAAGATGTTGATATTAATTCTGCAAAGAATGGTATTTATCAACATATTATTGATAGTATTCAAAGAGATATTAAAACTATTCAAGATAACGTTGCAATTAATAATTCTGTTAAGCAAGAACGTATTGCTCAATTAAATGAACGTCTAGATGCTATTAATAAACTTTATACTCCTATTGATATTGAAAATAAAAATGATGTTCAATCAGCTGTTCAATTACAAAAACAATATAATGAAGTATTTAAAGATTTAGCAGAAGTTGTTAATGCTGAGATTAATGTTGAGGTTAATAAAAATCAACTTAATTTATCTGATGATAATATTAAATCTCGTATAACTTATCTTAATAACTTCTTTGATAATAGTCGTAAAAAAATTGTTAATAAAGCTATGGACGATTTACGTAATGCTTATAAACAATATGGTAAAGAATATGTCAATTCTGTTATTAAAGATGCTAATAATGGTAATAAACCTAATATAGATAAAGTTATTAGAGATGCTTATGCTGCACTTGATTTAAGCTCTAAAGGTAATGAACATCTTAAAACTACATTAGAACAATTAGCTGAAATTGCAGAGATTGAAAACGATGTTAATAATACTTCTAAAGAGGAAGAAGTTGCTCCTGTTAATCCTGATGTTAATGAAGTTAATGAAACTGATGTAGATGATACTAACTCATCTCCATCCTCCACGGGGAGTATAGCGGAGCGAAGCGAAGCGGCTCCTAGTGAGCCTACTAATACTGAACAACCTCAATCTCAAACTGAACAACCAATTTCTCAAGAACCTATTAGTACTCCTAAATCTGAAGTTAATAATAATCTTCCAGATGATGATTTTGAACGTGGTCAAATAGGTACTGATTTAGTTTATGAAAGTATAGCTGATTTAGAAGATTCTTTAGGACATGAATCTACTAGTAGTGATTTACTTAATGCTAGACAGTCTTTTATTGATAAACTTAATCAAGCTGGATTTGAACAAACGGAAGCTACTGACATAGTTAATAATATTATTGACGGTCTTACAGGCGGTAGTTTATATAGTTCTGTTCAAGATGATAGTACTAGACGTTTATTACTTAATGCTACTTATGCTACTGTTACAGGTAATGAACGCAATATAGAAGCTATTATGGATGATTTTGCTAATAGTGTTGATAGTGAAGGTAATACTAGAGGTAAAATTGTTAATGGTAAAGTCTATCTTAGTATTGGTCAATTAGTTGCATATATAGATAGTGTTACGGGTAATAAAATTATTAAAAATTACTTGTTTAATCAAATAAAAAACTATCTTTACGCCAGCACTAATAATCAAGGTAAATATCGTACTACTGATGAATCAACTATTAAAAAACTTAATGCTAGACAATTTGTTCAATATGTAGATGGTATTGCTAAAGAACGTCTTGAAAGACTTCAAGTTGAACATACTAATAATGTTAATCTTAAGTATATAGTAGAGAATGAAAATGTTAAAGCATTTACTAGTATTAAGCAAGGTGATTATTTAGAAGCCATATATAATGTTAAACTTAAACGTATTGATATATTTGCTAATGATACAATTATTGGTTATATAGGAGTTCCAAATATTGATAAGTTTGGTAATTATGATATGGTTAATCAAGGTTGGAAATATAATATTCATGCTGAAAATGGTCAAGTTATTTCTCCGTTTAAAGATGCTTTAATTAGTATTCTTGACGGTGACAGATTTGATGAAGAATTTATTGGTCATTTATATGAACTTGCCGTTAAAGAAGAAGTTACAAATAAAGAACTTGATACTTTATTTAAAGAATTTGAAGTTAAATATCCTGATATTGTTAAAAACTTTACTACTCCTGTTGCAAGTTTTGATTTAGCTGGACATCTTGTTAATCTTACTAAATATATATTTAATCAACCTTATGAGAATAGTCATGAAGCTAGTATTAATCGTTGGTTTAATAATCTTCTTAATAGTTATGACCAAGCTATTACAATAGTAAAAGGTGATTTTAAAGGTAAGATTAGAGCTGTTAATGTTAAATATGGAGTTCTTAATACTATTGATGATGCTAATGGCGAATGGAATGATGTACAAGAAACAGTAGTTAATTATAATGAAGATGTTAATAAACTTGGTGTAGTTGTACAAGGTCAAGTATATCTTAATGGAGAAAGTAAACCTACTATTATTGAAAATCTTACTACTAATGGTATGCCTGTTATTAGTATTCCAAATAGTGATGGTACTTCTCTATATGCTTTTTGTAAACAAGTTCCATTAAATAGTAATCTACTTAAAGGTGATGCTCGACGTATTATTAATTCTATTAAGAATGAAGTTAATAATCTTTGTAGAGATTATATTAGTGGTAAAATAAGTTTTGGTGAACTTAAACAAAGTCTTGGAGATATATTTGGAAATAATAAACTTATTAACGGAGATAGAAATACTGGACTTCAAATTAGTATTAATCCTACTAATATAGGCTTTTATGTTAAAGGTGCACATTTTAATGGTAAGGATTATGCTTTTACTATTAATTCTGATGCTGGTAATTATAAACGTAATATTATTATTAATTCTCCTTATGTTGTTAATAGTGCTTTTAAAATAGGTAAAAGTTATGGTATTAATGCTAGTACTATTGATGAATTAGATAATGCTCTTCGTCCTGTTATTGATGAAATGTTTAACTATGCCCAATTTGCTATTAGTAAAGATTTTATTAATGATAGTACAAAAACTAATGATAAAACTAATAAATATATTTATCGTGAAAATGGTAAAACTATTATAAATATTGATGGTAAAACTTATAGTTATAATAGTTATCAAGATTTTATTATTAGTAATGGTTTAGTTAGAACTAAATTAGCTAATACTAATACTAATGAAACTGCTGGTAATTGGCAAATAGATATTCATTCTAAACTCGATATTACTTATGAACTTGAGGGTAGACCCCCCGTGGAGGATGGGTCAATACCTGAACAGCTATCAGAGTTCATGCTAGATGATACTCTTAACGCTATTAATTTTAATGCTTTTGAATCTGCTATAACTGCTAAGAATTTAACTCGTGGACTTAAAAAGTATTTTGCTAATGACCAAACTGCTATTGATTATATTAATGCTCTTCAAAAAATTGGTATTTTACCTAAAAATATTCAAGTTGTAAATAGTATTACTGATAATAATGGTAATCAAGTTAATGCTGTTTATCATCGTGATACAGATACTATTGAACTTAATAGTTCTGCTATTGCTGGTCAAAGAGTTTATCGAGTTGTTAATATTATACTTCATGAAAGTTTACATAGACAACTTTATACTAAATATAATACTGAACAAGCTCTTGCTTTAGTTAAACCTATATATGATAAATTTAAAGCTTGGCTTGATACTCAAGATGATGCTACTAAAGAAAGACTTAAACCTTATCTGTTTGAGAACTTTAATACAAGTGAAGCTCTTGAAGAATTTCTAGTTGAAAGTATTACTAGTAATGCTCTTATGACTGCACTTAATGAAATTAAATATGATAATAGAAAAGTTAATAAACGTAAGACTTTATTTAGTAAACTTCTTGAAGTTATTGCTGATATGTTAGGTATTAAAATTAATGAAGATAGTTTATTAGCTGCTGCTAGAGATGCTTATAAAGCTATTAAGAAAATGCCTAAAGAAAGTAATCAAGAAGCTATTCAAGGAACTTTTCAGTTTGAAGAAGAAACTGCTAGTACAGAACAAACTGAAAATCCTAATGAAGATAACAGTCAAGATTATAATTATAATAATGATAATCTTAATGATGGACTTGATATGTTTAGTAGTGTTGATGATGATATAGTGTTGAATATGGCTGAATTGACTAGCCGTTTACCAATAGACCAACAGCCCGAATTTGCCACTTTGCTTGACACAGGGCGCATCAGTTTTAGCTGTATGTAGAATTAATCGAGCAAATATAAAAGTCGCTTAAAACGAAAGAAAACAGCCTCTATGACGATGTAATAAAATTTTACTTTACATTAGTCATAGAGGTATTACTATTAATGAATTTAAACTTAAATATAAACTTATGAGTTGTGGAAATATTAAACTTGTAGGATATAATAATCTTAATAACATTATTATTAAAGAACATGGTTCTAATAATGCTGATTATTATAGTCTTATAGCTATGGTTGAAGACCCAATCTTTAAGAAGATTATAGCTGATAGAGGTATTAATGTTAAAACTTCTGGAAGACAAGCTTATAATGCTCTTCTTGAAGCTAG
>OKVK01000790.1_pt1 | contig 19052 bp, 15 predicted proteins | sample 1604771 | NCBI WGS metagenome assembly OKVK01 (sample SAMN01760906, study PRJEB22395) | human gut metagenome | reverse complement strand
ATGTATATTTATAAACAAGCAAGTTGATATTTATTCACTTGCGAAACTTCAGTTAGTTTATAATCCATATCGCTTAATCTTATTATAAAGCGTTTGGCGGGAAATACCTAACCTTGCAGCTACCACCGACAGGTTTCCCTCACATTCCCTGATGGTTTTCTCTATCATTCGGCTCTCCATCTCGTCGAGCGTCTGAACCTCTTCCAGGGGCTTCTCTCTTCTCTGCTGGTTTCCGCCGTCAATATCTTCGGCAGAAATCATTCCGCCATCAGATAGAATCACGGCTTTCTCGATGGCGTGCTGAAGTTCACGGATGTTGCCGTACCATGGCAAACTGGTAAGTTTTTTCTCAGCTTCTTCCGAAAGACGGAGATTCACCTTATTATATAAATCGCCATATTGACGGAGGAATCTTTCTGCCAGCGGAACGATGTCTGATTTTCTCTGTCTCAGGGCAGGCAATTCCAGATGGATAGTGTTGATGCGGTAGAGCAGATCCTCTCTGAATTCGCCATCGTTTACCATCTGCTGCAGATTGCGGTTGGTGGCGCAAACCAGTCGTACGTTGATGGGAATCTGCGTACTTCCGCCCACTCTTACGATGCTTCTGCGTTGCAGGGCGGTAAGGAGTTTTGCCTGAAGACTGTAGGATAAGTTTCCTATCTCATCCAGGAAGATGGTGCTGCCGTCGGCAAGCTCAAACTTGCCCGGTTTATCCACCTTAGCATCGGTAAAGGCACCCTTTACATGACCGAAGAGTTCGCTCTCGAAAAGAGTTTCCGTAATGGCTCCCATATCCACAGGCAGCATCTTTTTCCCACATCTTGTGGATAAACGATGTATCTCGTTGGCTAACACCTCTTTACCTGTTCCGTTTTCGCCTGTAATGAGATGTTTGCATCTGTTGCGGCAACTTTTTCCACAATGCTTCTCAAATTGTTCATAACTTCGCTATCTCCCCAATACATAGCACTTTGTGCATCTTTTCCACAAAGTTTCCCACCTTTTTTGCCAATAGCGTTATCCACAGCCTTGTTCTTATCCCTAGCCTCCACCAGCGTACGGATCATCTTCTCGTTTTCAAAAGGCTTCACGATGAAGTCGGCGGCACCTTCCTTGATGCCTGTTACGGCAAGTTGGATGTCGGCATAGGCGGTAAAGAGCACCACCTCGGTTTTCGGGCTGAGGCTCTTGATTTCCCTGAGCCAGTACAATCCCTCGTTTCCCGAATTGATTCCGCTGGAGAAGTTCATGTCGAGCAGCACCACGTCGGGATGCTCCTCTCTCAGCTTGGCTGGGATGGAGTTAGGGTTGGCGATGGTGATGATGCCATCGAATATGGGTTCCAGCAGCATCCTCACCGTAGTAAGAATGTTGCGGTTGTCATCAACAATTAATATTGTTCCTTGTTTCTTAATCATTGTTCGTTTTTTTTATGATGATATTTTCCTTGATGTCCTGTTTCTATCTTTTGTCTTCCAGCAGAAAAGCCATGTAGAGGGGAAGAATGAAAGTTTGTGGGGCTGTTCCCACATTTACATCTCCCAGTTTGATGGCTTGAGATACGTGATACTTTTCGGGGTTCGAAAGGATGGTCTTGGCACTTTTAATGTTTCCGTTGCTCGCCTTTACTTCTACCAGCGTGCATTTGCCTTCGTATCTTGTAACAAAGTCGATTTCCAAACCCGAGTCCTTGCGGAAATAATAGAGCTTGCGATTCATCTTGCCAAAAATGTCGGCTACCAGATTTTCAAAGATGGCTCCCTTGTATCCATAGAGATTGCCTTGCAGAATGTCAGCTGCCGTTCCTGGTTCGAGCATACTGATGAAAAGTCCTGTATCTGCCATGTAAACTTTAAACTGGTCGGGAATGGAGTTGCCATCAAGTGGGAGTTCGGGCGCTGACAGGTTGTAGCAACGGCGGATAATGCCAGCATCTTCTATCCATTGCAAACTGCCCTGATAGTCACGTCCTCTTCCGTTGGATCGTACTGTGGCGTATGCGAATTTCTTGTTTTCCTTACTCAGTTGACGTGGAATTGACTCGAAGCATTCTCTGATTCTCGACTTGTCTGCTTGTGGAGCATATTTCAGCATATCTACTTTATATTCTTCGATGATAGCTTGCTGCATCCGTAGCACGTTTTGCATATTATGAGTTTCCATAAATACGCTCACGGCTCTTGGCATTCCGCCAACAATGCAATATTGCAGCAGCAGTTGGCGCATTCTTTCGTGGATGGCTTCTTGTACTGGAGTCTTTTCTTCCAGGCAGCGATGCAGGTAGTCGATGGTCATTTTCTTAATGCCATTTGCCCAAAGCCATTCCTCAAAATCCATTGGATACATGTCTATGATAGTCTCGTAACCAACAGGAATTGGAGCCTCTGACGAAGCATTGGTATGGTAACCGCTGACTCCCAGCAGGGAACCCGTACCGATGACATCGTATCTGCCATCAGTCTTGAAGAATTTCAAGGCTGTGCGGGCACGTGGGCATTCCTGTATCTCGTCAAAGATGATGCAGGTCTTGCCCGATACGAAATTGGCATCGGGTATTAAGGTAGAAAGTGTCATGCAGAGAAGATCGATGTCCAGGCCACCATCAAATACCGACTTATATTCTGGGTGCTGGAAAAAGTCTAGATACACAACATGCTCATAATTCTTATGGGCAAAATCGAGTACCGAGAATGTCTTTCCGCATTGGCGACATCCTTTAATGATGAGAGGCATTTTGTGCTCATCACTCTTCCATTCTTTGAGATATTTCTCGATTTTCCGTTTAAACATCTGTTTTCTAATGATTTATGATGTGTTACTCTTGATGCTGTGCACGTTTTCCAAGGGACTTTTCTTGAATTCGTGCACGTTTTTCAAGGGACTTTTTGTTCTATTCTGCCACTTTTTCAAGGGACTTTTGGTTGCAAAGATAGGATAAAATACTGAGAAACAATAAAAAAGAGACGAAAAAATGCCGATAATGGCGCCAAAAGTTGCTTTTCCGGCAGCTTTTGGCATCCTTATCGGCACTTGTTTATTCAAAATTCTGGTTTCTGATGCAGAATTGCTTATTCCAAAAGGGGAGTTACAGCTCTATCGGAACCACTATCTTTATGCTGAAGTTGCGGCCCATATTGTAAACACCTCTTCTGCCTGTAACCTGGTTTACGTCAAGATACTTCAGACGGCTCAGGTGGTTCTGGTAAGCACGGTTGGTAAGGTTCTCGCCCGAAAGATAGAGCGAGAGAAGGCGCTTGCCATGGAGCTTCACGTCGGTACCGGCATACATATTTAATAAGGTGTACGATGGCGTAGCGGTCTCCGTATCGTTGACTGCGAAATAATGGTTCTGGCGGAGATTGCAATCCATCTGTAGCTTTACGAAGAGATGGTCGAAAGTCTTGCCGTCGCAGACAAACTCATATCTTACATCCGAAATCCAATGGGGGGCTGGGGTGAATGGCAGATACTTTGATTCGGATGGCTGATGCAACTGAACCGAGTTGACATACGAGAAGGCGTTGCCGATATGCAGATGCTCCACAGGATGGATGTCGATGCTTGCCTCACCACCCAGAATACGGGCGTCGCCCGAAGTAAACTGATAGGCTGGCGTGTCGTCGATGAGGACAGGCTGATTGTTCTCATCTGCCAACTTCTCGCTATAGATGTAATGGTTGATGCGATTGGCAAACAGCGAGAGCTCTGCCGAAATGATAGGCGAAGAATAATCCAGACCAAGGTCGAATTGCCAGCTGTTTTCCGGTTTCAGACTGGTATTTCCCAATTCGTATCGCTGGGTTCCCTCGTGCACACCATTCGATGATAATTCGCTGATGTTTGGAGCACGGAATCCTCTTGCCAGGTTCAGCTTCAGATTGAAATCGGGCAGGATTTCATAAGCCAATCCGATGCTTCCGGTTACTCCTTCAAAGCTGCGCTTAAAGGCCTGGAAGCGGAAAGCATCATTCGATTCAGAACTATGCGATTCAGCATCATCCTCTTCTCTCAAAGCCTCGCTGTGCAGATGGCGATGATCGTATCTGATGCCTCCGCTCAGATTCAGTTTGCCTATCTCCTTGCTCACCGTGGCAAATAAGCCATAATCGAAGAGATGATAGGCTGGAATCAGGAATTCAGAACCTTTGTTTATCGACTGCTGCCACATGCCGTTGATGCCCGTGGAAAACTTCCAGCCATTCATTTCCGGTGAGAGATAATGCAGGTCGTAATTCACAGTATGGAGCATGAAGTCGAGTCCGCATTCCTTCGGATTCTCTTCCTCCTCAAACTCCTGACGGCGGTTTTGCTGATAACCCAGGAGGAACTTCAGATTGCCGTCGCCCAGGAACCAGGAATTATCAAGTACAGCCTTGTAATGATGAATCTGCTGATAAGGCATCGGCTTGCCGTAACTCTTGGCATCATAGCCATCGGGAATTTCCAGTTCGCCCGTTTTCTCATCTCTTTCTCCCTCTACGATGCCCGGAGTGAGATGATAATAATCGAGTGTGAGATGCGAATGTCCCTGGCGATAGTTCCAGCCGAGAAGCTGCGAGAATGCCTGCTCTCTGAGTGATGAACCGAATACATAACCATCGTATTTATTCTTGTAGGCATGCGCCATCTTTCCGCTGTAGCGGGTGTCCCAGACGAATCCGCCTTGGTTGCCGGCAAAGTTGAGCGAATAATCAAAAAGGCCGTTGTTGGTTTGATAACCCGTTGAGAAATTTGCTCTCATGTCGCCCTTGGCAAGGGTAGGAGTGGAGTGGAAGATGAGGACGCCTGCCATCGCATCCGAGCCATACATAAGACTTGCCGGACCTTTCAGAATCTCTACGGAATGAACCGAAGCGGGGTCGATTTCTATTCCGTGTTCATCGCCCCATTGCTGTCCTTCCTGTCTGATTCCATCGTTTACCACTACCACGCGGTTATAGCCCAGGCCACGGATCACGGGCTTTGAAATTCCGCTTCCCGTGGTAATCTGCGAAACGCCTGGCTGGTGGGCGATGGCGTCGATGATGTTGGTAGAAGGTTGCATTTCGAGCTGGCGGGCAGAAACGAAGGAGATGGGTGCGGGCGATTGCTTCAGCTTCTGGCTGCCCGTTAAGCCTGTTACCACTACTTCGTTCAGTTTCACGCTCGATTCCGTCAGCGGCTGGTGCTTGGTAGAATCGCTTGCCTCTTCTTCATGAATGTTTGCCTCCTTCTTATCATGATTTGCTCTGTTTATAGCCATAGCAGGGGCTGTTGCCGATGAGCACAGACTCATCAGCAATATTGATTTCAATATTGTTCTCATTATGTTATTTGTTACCTTATTCTGTTAATATTCAGTTATTTATATAATAACAGAGAATAAGGTGGAGCACGGGTAGATTTTACCCCCTTCGCCCTGCACAAGCAAGGAGAGCAGAAGGCACGGCGAGGGGAGAGATGGAGCACGGCGATGGCAACCCAAACCACGAGGGATGGAGCCAGATAAGGAGTGCTTTGTAATTGGCAAAGCACACAGTCGTGCATGGTATTCTGCAGGGCTGTCAGATGGCCGTCGTGATGAACATGATGGGCGCAATCGGCACAATAGAAATCAGCATGAGTTCCCTGCGCTTCACCATGATGGTGAAACGTAATGGCCAGCAGCATCGGCAGGTAAACCAATAGCAGCAGCCAGGAAATTCTGATTCTCTTATGCGTTATCCGCTGCATTTAACAATATTTATTTTCTGCAATTATCTACAGTCTTCTGATTTTTCCGTTTGCAAAGTTAATCATTTCTTCCTAAAATGCTGCAATTCCCAATTATTTTTGTATTTTTGCAACAAAATTTTTAAAATAGGCGTACCCGATTCCAGGGGGATGTTGTATTATGAACAAAGTAGAATCATAAAAACAAGAAAAATGATGAAAAGAACGACTTCCCTTATACTGTGTCTTGTCTTGAGCATTTCCCTATTTGCTCAAAGCAGAGGTGTGACCTTTCAGGTGCATAACGAAACGCTTACTTCCGTGTTGAAGAAGATTGAAAAGGCAGGCGAGAAGAATATCCTCTTTGCCTACCAGGCTACCGACCAATATCACGTTACAGCCAATATCCAGGCTAAACGACAGAAGGAAGCCCTGGAGATGGTGCTGCAAGGGAAACCTTTCTCCTTCGTAGAGCACAACACCTATTTTGCCGTTCAATATACGGGCAAGACAACCCGGGTGGAACAGATCAAGGGCAGGGTAGTGGATGAGCACCAGAAGCCTCTGCCTTTCGCCAACGTGGTGTTGATTTCCTCCGTCAGCAAGGCTTATGTGGCCGGTTGTGTAACGGCAGAGGATGGAAGCTTCGTGCTTCCTTATGCCGATAAGGATGTGATGCTGAAGGTTTCTTTTGTGGGCTATAAGTCGCAGACCCTGGCCTGCAAGCCTACCATGCACATCGGTCTGCATCCCGACACCCAGCAGCTGAAGGCGGTAACCATCAAGAGTTCCCGCCCCAATGTGGTGTATAAGGACGGCGCCTTCACCACTCTGGTATCAGGTACCATCCTGGGCGAACTGGGCTCTGCCGAAGATATGATCAGCCAGTTGCCATTCGTTTCGGGCGAAGCGGGCAGTTGGGAAATCATCGGTCGTGGAGCGCCCGAGATTTATCTCAACGGCAGGAAACTGGAGAATCTGAACGAACTCAAGCGATTGAGCGCCAAGGATATTCTGAAGGCAGAAATCGTTACCGTTCCCGGAGCGCAGTATAGTTCCAAGACCAATGCCGTAATCCGTCTGCGTGCCGTTCGCAAGCGTGGACAGGGCTTGAGCGGAAGCCTTTATTCAGAATATTCCCAGGGGCATTATTCGCCTCATGGTTATGAAGATGTGCAGTTGAATTATCGTACGGGCGGACTCGATATCTTCGGCGAAGTGGGAGCGGGATTGGATCGCTCGCACACCACCGCCCATTCCGAAACCCAGCTCTATACCACCAGCGACTGGGATTTCAACAGCCGCAGAACCACGAATACCCTAGGTGGAGAGATTCTTATGAACGCAGGTTTCAACTATGAGATTTCCGAGCAGCAATCGCTGGGTATGCGCTATGAAACAACCAATATGATAGGCAACAACTACACCCACAGCTGGGGAGCAACCGATGTGTGGGAGGATGGCAAACTGACCGAAAGCATGGGCGTAGATCTGTTTTCGAAAAGCAAGCCCCATTGGTCGCATAGCGTGAACGCCTATTATAATGGCGATTTCGGCAAATGGAACATCAACTTCAATGGCGACTTCTATAATAAGGTGAGCCAGAGCACCCAGACGGCGATAAACGACGGACAGCTGGATGCGGAATCAGAGAGCAAGGTGAAGAGTAATCTCTATGCTGCCAAGCTGTTGGTGTCGGGACCTTTGTGGAAGGGTAGGCTTTCCTTCGGAACGGAAGAGATGTTTACCAACCGCCACAACGACTTCACCCAGAGCGGCTTTTCTGCCGATGCCTTCAACCACATCCGCCAGTCTATCTATGCCGGATTCCTGGAGTATTATCTGAACATCGGACGCATGAACTATGGAGCCGGTTTGCGATACGAATACCAGAAGACTGATTATTACGAGAAGGATGTGCTGCAGGCGGAACAGAGTCCCAGCTACAGGGATTTGATTCCCTTCCTGTCCATCGGTTACAGCAAGGATAATCTGAATCTTGCCTTCTCCTATCGCCTGAACAAGTACAGTCCTATCTACGTCATGCTTCAGAGCAGCATCGACTACGACAGCAAGTACGAGTACAAGTCGGGCGACCCTCACCTCAAGCCTCAGAAGCAGCACAGCTTCAACCTCTCAGGCAATTACAAGTGGTTGTCGTTCATGGCCTACTACAATTATGTGCTCGACATGTACATGACCTGGTACAAGCCTTACGATGAGGTGAATCATCCGAGTGTGCTTTTGCAGACGATGGCTTCGGTGCCTCATTCCTATTATTGTGGAGCCAATATCCGTGTGGCGCCTTCGTTTGGAATCTGGTATCCTAACCTCACGGCGAGTGTCTTCTACGATCATGATAATGTAGATCATCTCAATATTCCCGAGTTAGGTAATCAGCCGCGGTTTACCTTCAGCATGAACAACAATCTGAGGCTCCCCCACCGGTGGTTCCTGAATCTTTCGGGCAATGTCAGCACGAAGGCGGCGATGGGAATCGGAAGAAAGAAATGTATGGGCAACATGGAGTTCAGGGTTTCCAAGAACTTCATGAAGAATGATGCCCTCAAGGTGATGCTTGTAGTGCAAGATCTCTTGCATACAGGATATTATTATTTCGAGGCAAACGGCACGCAGTCGCATCGCACGTTTACCCGATACGCAGATAATCAGAAGGTGTTCCTCAATGTGAGATACACATTCAATGCAACAAGAAATAAATATAAAGGTAGTGGCGCAGGACAGAGCGAAAGACAACGACTTTAAGCAGCTATTCCTGGAAATGTATCCTCGATTGGTGCGTTATGCCGTGTCCCTTTTGGGAGACGGCAACGAGGCCCGTGACGTTGTGGGAGATGTTTTCGAGAAGGCGTGGAACCAATTCTCCTCCTTGCAGATGGAAACAAGGAGGAGCTGGCTCTACGCATCGGTGAGAAATGCCTGTCTCAACTGGCTCAAGCACCAGCAGGTGGAGCAGACCAACGTAGAGGCGCTGATAGAGGCCACCCGGTATGATATGAGTACCCGGTATGAGGAACACGAGCGCCTGTTGCAACAGGCGGAGCAGATAGCGAGGAAGCTGAAGGAACCCACCTGCACGATTCTCCGCCTCTGCTATTTCGAGCATCTCACCTATCAGCAGGCAGCCGACAGGTTGGGCATCAGTCCCAACACCGTGAAGAAGCATATTTCCAAGGCACTCGCCATCTTGCGCGAGCGAATGAAGCATACAAACATAGAGAATTAGGAGGAAAAATCATGAATAAGAATCAAGATCAAGAACTGGATTATAGAATGGATTCTGTATCAGAAAATGTTTCTGAGAATGCTTCTGAGAAAGTTTCAGAAAATGTTTCTGATGCCCGGCTTTCCCAGATATTCGGGGAAGCCTTGGGCGATGAGCCTTCGAAGGAAGAAACGCTGGCAGCTTGGGAAGCTTTCGAGAAGAAGCATATTTCTTCAGAGAAGGAACATCTACAGAAGGCAGAAGATGAATTGTCTGAGAAAAAGATAGAGGATGAAATCGGAAGAGAAAATGGAAACGAAATCGAAAGGGAAATCGAAGGTGAATCTTCTTCCAGAAAGGTTTCTAAAGCCCGAATCCTGACTTGGATTACGGCATCTGTTGCAGTAGCGGCAAGCCTCTTCCTTTTTATTTTCCGTTCATCCCAGGAGATTTCTCAGCCTACGGAGTTCTCCATGGAGCTTTTCTCGGAAGTCACTTCTCCCAAGCAGGTGGAGCAGACCCTGAGCGATGGCTATTGCGTGGTTTCTACCCCGGCAGCAACCACCACATTGGTAACGCTGAGCGATGGCACCAGAGTGATGCTCAACGCCAATTCTACGCTCGAATATCCTGCATCTTTCGATGATGCAGAAGTCCGGGAAGTCAGTCTGAAGGGCGAGGCTCATTTCGAAGTAACCAAGAATCCTCATCGTCCTTTTGTGGTAAAGGCAGGAGAGATGCAGACGCAGGTATTAGGTACCGTATTCGATGTGAAAGCCTATCGCAAGGATGCCCCAAAGGTTACGCTGATGCAGGGCAAGGTGAAGGTGAGCAATGCCGATACGGAGATAGAGATGCGCCCGGGGCAGACCGCCACGCTCCAGGCGGATAAGATAGTGGTGTCTAAGGCTTCCCCTTCAGCCTCCGACTGGCTGGAAGGCGATTTCGATATGGATCAGGTTACGCTGGCAGAGGCGATGAGCGACATCGGAGCCTGGTACAACAAGACCGTAGTCTTCCAATCCCAGGCGAATATGGGTAAGCTCATCCACTTCCGCTTCTCCCGCAGGGCAAGCCTGCAGGAAATCATCACGGCGTTGAACGAGATGGGTGTGGCAAAAGTCAGAATAGAAAAGGGCAAGATCATGGTGCTTTGAGCCATGGTCTTGCCCCTTTTCCTATTCCATCTCCCATATTGGCATAACCTCAATCCTTATTCCGTCTCGTTCGAAGGTCTCTCGTTGGGAGAAAGTGATGATTTTTCCCTGTTTGCAGCCTGTAACAGAGGAGGCAGCTATCAAGCCTCCTATCTCTCGTTCTACGTTATCATCATTCAATGTCCAGCAGACTTGTATCAGCTCAGCTACACGCTCGCCCTTTTTCACAACGAAGTCGCATTCCTTCGATTCATAGAAGTAGAATATCCCGTCCTCTTCTCCAAGTGTTCTCTCTAAGTTGAGATAAACAATATTCTCCAAAGCCTTGCCTGCATCTTCGCTCTCAGGTAATAATACGGCATTGCGCAGGGCAATGTCAGCCACATAATACTTGGCAGGAGCAGAACGCTGTTTTACCATCGACTTATCGTATTTTTCCACTTTGCGAAACATGAAAATGTTGCAAGCATAGTCGAGCCACAGATAGAGGGAATCCTTGGAGACCTTTAAGCCTTGCGATTTCAAGTCGTTATAAATATTGTTCACGCTGGTCGGCTTCGTGAGATTGTTCATCACACGCTTTAAGAAATAACGCACCACCGAAGGAGAAGCTCCGATATGATAATGTTCCACCATATCCCTGAAGAGCATGGTGTTGAAGTAAGACTGCAGGATTTTGACTTTTTCCATCTTGCTTTTTTCGAGAACAATCTCTGGAAAACCGCCCTCCTCGCAATATCCTCGGAAGGAAACTGCCAACTTTGCCTTTCCAGCTTCGCTAAATGGATTTGCCTTGATGCCCTTGAACGCCAAATATTCCTTGAAACTCAAAGGATACTCGCGATATTCGTCAGGCCATCCTCGTAAAGCGGAAGCCATTTCTTCAGAAAGCATCTTGGCTGTGCTACCTGTTACAAAGATATGCTTGCAATAATTCTTATACACCCGGAGAACAAAGAGTTCCCATCCCTCTATGAGTTGTATCTCATCAAAAAACATATAAACATCCTTAAGCGATGTATCAGGATACATTTCACGATAAGCTTGCAGCAATTCATCGAAGTTTTCGGGCGACATGGAGAGAAAACGTTCATCGTCGAAGCCTACATAGAGGATGCGCTCTTTTGGAATTCCTTGTTGTAGCAGGCGATTAATCGTAAGTCCCAATAATGATGACTTTCCGCAACGGCGAATGCCAGTAACAGTCACGATGCGGTTTCCATCCAATGGAAGTTGGGTGCTTCTCTCTTGCAAGGCAAAAGGTAATTCCTCTTGGTGCAAGGAAATGATTGACTGAAATGTGCTGCGTAGTTCCATTTGTGTACCTTCTTTATTACTGATTATTTTATTGTTAATATGTAGATACCTACACTCGGTTGCAAAGATACAAACTTTCCTTCTAAAAAGGAAAGAAATCGGCAATTATTTCCTTTTCAAAAGGAAAACTATCTGTTTTTTATCTGAAATCTCTTTTCTACTTTAAAACATTGTACTACCTTTGTGCTATCTTCCTGAAGATTGGGATTTGAGTGAGATTCTATTTTTCATACATTCTCATTGCATCTTGATGCAAGTCGTGTATCTGTTCAGCCAACCATTCTGGTGAGAGGATTCTCAATTGGCTTCCCCGGCTCATTAAATATCCAAAGAAATCTACGGTAGGGCGCATAGTAATTTCGAAATCTGTATAGTTGTCGCCTTTTGCTATAGCTTTTTGAGTAGCATGGAGAGGTAAGTCTTTTACCCGATACTGTTCGTAATCGTAAGCTCTAAATCTAATCCGTTCAACAGTAGTACCGTCGCCAATCAGCACTCCGTAATATTCCTTGAAGTAATCTTGAGCGTTGAAGTCTTGAGCTATCTCAAATTTGATATCTGTGGATTCTATGCTTTTGATTCTATCAAGTGAGAATAGGGCATAGTAATCCTTTACTTCTTGGGTTTCTGCTTCTGTATAATGGAAGTGTCCCAATACATACCAACGTTGCTTATGCAATTTTATGCAATATGGCTCGATAGTATAGCTTTTGGCATTTGTATTGCCATACCTCTTGTAAAGAATGGTTATCTTGATGTTTCGTTTCATGGCATCAAGGATTAGTTTGAGGCTTTCGCCTTCATATGGTACAGTTTCAAGCACAATCCTATCTTGAAGCGATACACATTCGCTAATAATATTGTTGGACGCAAGTGTGGCTAACATCCAGTTTTGTATGGAATCAGACTCTAATGCTTCAGGATTTCCAATAGAATATTTATATCCGTTTTTCCTGTTGCACTCGATGTATATGCCAAAAATGTCTTCTATGGCATCTTTGTGTCGATTGAAGGTTGAACGAGCCAATTCTATTCCTTCGCTCATGTCCGTTTCAAGCCATTTCTTTTGAATATCTGCAAAAGAAATAGCTCGGGCTTTGTTGATGGTGTTTACCAACCAAATGTATTCTTTGAATTTCGCTTGAGTTCTCATGTTATATACGATTTTATCTACATGAAATAACGAGATTTTTGCGATTTTATTGATTTATGATACATTTTTTCTTAAAAAAAAGGACTTGTCCTATGATTTGATATTGGTTTTTCTTATCTTTGTGCCGACATAACAATAATTTCATAAAATATGAACTATGATGAAGTAAAATTACGCCGTTTGATAGGTAAATGTCAATGGACTTTTGCCAAGACAATGCCTACGTGTCCTCATGAGTACATTGTGAGGAATAAATGTGCCTTGTCTGATGAGGAATTCGTCTTTTTTGTACAGTCACAAAGAGAATTTGGTGTTCCACAACAATGGTGGAAATATAATTTTCCTTATCTTCATATTGATGGGTATAAGTATTGGACGATGGGAGATACCATAGAGAATACTATCATTATCAATAGGGCGAAAGACGATAATTCGCAAATACATATAGTTGAACAACAATCAGTTGTACAACAATCCCAAAAGGATAAACTTACGTTGTCTATAACTACTATTGGTGATTTGCTTCTTCGTCAAACGATTTCGAATGGTGGGGAACACATTAATGGTGTGAATCTGTCGATTCCGATCTATCAACGTCCATATAAGTGGACTGCTCGTAATGCAATACAGTTGCTTGATGATATTATCGAAGCGATGAATGACAATAAAGAAAGTTACAGGGTAGGTACTCTGATTCTTCATCGAGCATCAAGCCAAGACTCGTATGATATAGTTGATGGCTTGCAGCGAATCATTACGTTTTCTTTGTTGTTAAAGGCCTTGGGGAAGAACGATATAGCTTTTCTCCAGCAAGAATTATATGATAATGAGTATAATGCCCGTAATATATCCAATAATTATCGAGCATTGGAACGACGCGTCAGCAAACCTGATTTGAAAGAAAGCCAACAACAGAAAGAAGACTATTATGTAAAGGAACGAGAGTGTAGAAGACTGGAAGAATTTGTAGAGAACAGATGTGAACTTATTGTTGTTGTCACATCTGACGTTTCTGAAGCCTTTCAGTTCTTTGACTCTCAGAATGCTCGTGGCAAAGCTCTATATCCACATGATTTGCTGAAAGCTTATCATTTACGTGAAATGATTGGTATAGAGGAGAATGAGGTTGAAAGAATCGTCAAGGGATGGGAACAAATATCTCAAAGTGGTTTGGCAGATTTTTTCGGAAACTATCTGTATCGTATCAAAGAATGGGTAAATGGCAATAGGGCAGAAGTGTTGGATGAACGTAATATCCACATGTTCAAGGGGATTACTCGTTCAGCACGGACTCCTTATGCTCAATTCTATAAGAGTGCTTATTGTTATGCAGATATGGTAAATTCTTCTGCTATGCCATTCGTTTCTGGAACTCGCAATATCAATGCATTTCAATTGGACGCTCCAATTATAGCAGGCAAACCTTTCTTTGAATATACGAAGCATTATTATGCCATCCTAAAGGACATTCAAGATAATAGCAAGTACGAGGGGTTCTATATCAACGACAATATTATAGTGAAGACATTGGATCGCTATTTCAAGAAGGGAGTAGGCAATGGTATTGCTCGGTTGCTGTTTGATACTTCGGTTCTCCTGTATGTAGATAGGTTTTGTCCGGAGTCATATCCAACCAAAGAAGATATGGAGCTGTTTGAGCAATTTGTCGTTTATGCCTTTGTTTGGGCTTATTCGCTTAGAGCGCAATATACAAATCTGGGATGGCTTTCTGCTCAGAATTTCATTATGGGGGCTAATGAGAATTTGAAGAATTCATTTAATATGTACAAGTTGATAGCCAGGCAGGATACTCCCACTACATTACTCAGCGTGTTGGCAGATAAGCTAACCCCTTTGTCTGATAGCGACATAAAGGATGGAAAAAAGAATGGCAGAACAAATGCCGAGAATTTGGATGGACATGATGGCGATGGAGTCTATCTGAATTATCTCTATTTCTTTAAAGTAAATCGTTTTTATAAATAGTAGAAGACAATGAAAGATTTGAAAAGTATTTTGAAAGAGTGTTCTATCAAGGAAATCTATTGTGAAAATCACGGAGCACCTATTACATACGTAATTCCAATCTACCAACGTAACTATGCGTGGGAACGAGATGAAATCTGTGCTTTGATAAAAGATGTCCATGATTCTATGGATATGGGCAAAACGGTTTATTACATAGGTACTCTTGTCACTTATAAGCGTGATGAGAACAAATATGAGGTGATAGATGGTCAACAGCGTTTGACTACGATTTACCTCATACTTAGAGCTTTGGGAGTGCAGAACATTTATAATAGCTTGACTTATTCGGCACGAAAAGCTTCTGCTTCTACGATAAAGGCATTATCAGGGCGTGGAGAGAAAGAGGATCTTGGTGAGATGCCTGACCTTGGTATCAAGAATGGCTTCGATTCTGCAAAAGCAGGATTGAGTGAGATTGTTGGTATGGCTCAAACTGATGTGGATAAATTCAAAGAGTATTTCTTGAATCATGTCCATATCATACATTATCGAGTGCCGAAGGATGTGGATTTGAACCATTATTTTGAGGTGATGAATTCTCGTGGTGAACAGCTGGAGAAGCATGAAATTGTTAAGGCAAAATTGAGTGAGCAATTTATCGGGGATAATACCTCAATGGAAAAGTTCAGCCGTATCTGGGAAGCATGTAGTGATATGTGCTTCTACGTTCAGCAAAAAATGTCTGATATGAAAACTGTTTTTGGTGAGAACATGGATAGTTTCGTCTTAGAGTCGTTTGATGCATTTGCCGACATGCCAGCTAATGCAGGTAATTCTTTGGGTAGAAAAACGATTGCTGAGTTGTTGAATACTCCTGTTAACCCAGTGCCCCAGAGTACGACGTTAGATGAAAATGATAGATTTCAACCAATCATAGACTTTCCTAATTTTCTCTTGATTGTGTTGAAGATTACGAGGATGAAGGAACAAGGATTTGATCCTTTGAAATTATCTCTTGATGACAAGGAACTGCTTCATGAGTTTGAGAAGATTAACATCACAGCAGATTTCGTAAAACGCTTTGCTTATAATCTGTTGAAGGCTAAGTATTTCTTGGATAATTATGTGGTTCATCATACGCTTGGTGAGGACCGTATTTCTGAAAATCCGTGGAAGTTGCAGCGTTACTATAAAAATGGAAATGCTGTCTATCTGAAGGATTTGTCGGAAGACAAACCTGTGCAGGCAGAGCTGGTACAGTTGCTATCTATGTTCGAGGTAACTTTTACGGCGAAGCAACGCAAGAACTACCTGTTCTATTGTCTGTACCATTTGTTTGAGAGCGATAATATTAGTGATTATCTCGTCTTTATGAGAGATTTGGCTGATAAGTACTTCTTTGATGTGTATCTGAATGCGGAAAAACTCAATGAAAGAAACCAGCCAAAGCCTAATAGCTTTGATGACACGATGATACGAAATGGACATCTGAATGTAGAACTGGAAAATGTAGAACGAGACTTTAATCGCATCTATCCTAAGGGAGCGCCCAATATACCTCTCTATGTGTTTGATTATACAGACTATAAAATATGGAGAAAGTATGCGGAGGAACTACGTGGAGGAAAAGCTAAGAAAGGAGATGCAAAACGTATCGGATTCTTTCAAGATTTGGGATGTAGTGATTTTGAATTAGAGGTATTTAATAACTTCTATTTCTCTCGAACTCGTAAGAGCCTTGAACATTATTATCCTCAGGCTAAGGCTGGTAGCGATAAACCTGTCAGCTCAGAAGACATCAATTGTTTTGGAAACTTTGCCATGATTGGTTCCGATGCTAATAGCTCCGGTTCAGACTGGAATCCAATTGATAAGAAAAACCGTTATTTGGATTCAAAGTCAAATCAAGTTAGTACAGCATCTCTAAAGTTCAGAATCATGTTGCAAATATGTCAAGACAATTATGATGATGGGATTAAGAATGAGACGGCTAAACGTCCTTTTGGTTTGGAATGGAATGTGGATGATATGAATGAGCATCAAGAAAAAGTGCTTAAAATCGTCATGAAAAGATAATATAAGATGCTTATTATTCCGTAAATAAGAAAAAGGGACAGAAAATCCTCCCGAAGCCTGCATCCGAAGACCGACGTGTGAGAGGCGTATCCTGTCCCTTTGTGGGTAAGCACAGAAAGGTCAAGGCCACGTCGCACCATACAGGTCCCTACGACCTGGCCCGATATTAGGGTTAACTTTCGACACAATTCTGTGCTTGTTGGTTTTGCTTGATGCGAATGGTCAAGCGAATTTGGTTCTCGTAATGGGCATCTTCGTTGATTTTGCTGATGCGGCATTCAAAGATAGATGCCCACCCCATTTCCAATAATTGGGCAATCTCTGTATTGGAAGTGCGAGGAAGATAGCCTAGCAGATATTCCTCTTTCTCGTTGTTATCTGCCACCTTTGAGTAAACCACAGCGACAGCATTCTTGTCGTATGGGTTCTCTTGGTCTCTTTGTAATTCAAGCAGAGTGCCGACCTTCAACTCTTCCCAAACTTCATTGGCATCATGATATTGGCGACCTGCGAGATGACATTCCTTGAAAAATATCTTTTTTCTCTTCATAACTTTACTATTTTGATTTCTGTGTGCAAAGTTAGCTTGCACTTGTGCCAATTCGTGGGACAGCAAGTCTTTATTTTATGTATTTTGAGGAAATATTTTGAACCGTATGGTTAAAAATGGGCTGAAAGTTCAAAGAGGGTGTGGCAAGAATCAAGATAGAAAAGGGCAAGAGCATGGTGCTTTGAGCCATGGTCTTGCCCCTTTTCTTGTTCTAAAGCTCTAGTTGTTGTCTTGCAGCAGTAGCCATTTCCAGATAGGTACTACCTCTATCGTATAGCCATCTGCCATTATTTGGGTCTGGTAATCACGGGTGATGATGTAGCCGTGATAGCCTGGAAAGGCTTTCAGAAATTTAATCAGTCCTCCTACTTCTCGCTCGTAGGTTGCCTCATCATTCAGATTGTAAGATACCTGTATGGCCAACTGGGCAGAAGGAACGCAGAAATCTATCTCTACGTTCTTGTTGAAATAATAGAGCAAGGTTTCTTCTGTCGTGTTTCTGAATCTTCTGTTCAGTTCTATCGCCACCATATTCTCCAACAGCTTCGTTTCTCCCTGAAACAGAAAGAGATTGAGTATTCCATTATCGGCAACGTATCTTTTTTGAAGTGTTGCCTGTTCTGTCATAGGTGAAACCAGATTCGGAATCGGGAAGAAGAGATACGCATCTTGCATGTATTCCAGGTAATCCTTTAGGGCTGGCAAACTGATGGTGTCTCCGGTAGATTTCACCATATGTTGCAATCTGGTCAGGGATGAAGGCTGCATCACGCTATCGGCAAGTTTTTTAGCCAGAAAGCGGAATATTCTTGAATTGCGAATGCTGTTTCTCTCCACGATGTCGCCAATCAGAATTTTCTGATACAGGGCATTGAGATATTCCCGCTTGTCGGGTTGCTCAAACGATTCAGCTATTCCCCCTTCGTAAAAGTAGGAACCAAAATAGTTGGATACTATTGATTTTATCTGCTGGTTGTATTCCCAGTTTTCACCTAGTTCTACTTGATGATAGGTTAGGTATTCTGCAAAGGAAAAAGGAAAGATTTCCTTCGGAATGTATCTTCCTCCAAGTGTAGAATACATTTCCTTGCCCAGCATCTTGGCGTTGCTGCCTGTAATCATCACGCGATATTGGGAGTCAGCCAGGCGGCGGGCAAATTTCTCCCAACCTTCTATATTCTGAATCTCATCAAGATAGACGAAGGGCTGTTTGCCAGGATATAGTTCCATGTAGGAATCCAGAATAATGCCCAGTTCTTCAGCCTTGAGGGATGACAAGCGCTCATCCTCAAAGTTGATGTAGAGAATATCATGAGCCGACTTTTCTCCTTTGTTGAGTCTAGTCTGAATATCCTGATACAGTAAGTAGGATTTTCCTGCTCGTCTGATACCTACGAGAATATAATTCGACTTGTCGCCGAAAAGGAAATCTCGGTGAACCAGTTTGTAGTTCGGGATGGCTATTTGCTTCTCGATGATGATATTTTTGATAATTTGCTTGTCCATACAGAAATATTTTAAAGTATACTTTGCAAAAATACGAAAATATTTCTAACTATACTTCGAAATAATCCTAGAAAGCGGTTTGTTTAAGGAAAATTAATGTTTTTCCTATGATTTTCTGTTCCTAAGGTGAAAAGCAAATGGATTGGGCTTGCCTTCTAGAAAAGAGGGGATTTCCCTGGGGCTGCGTTCCAATTAGCTTGCTCCAGTTGTTCCAATTGATTTGAAGAATCTCAATCTCAGTCTCTCAGTTAAAAAATAAGGGGGTATCATTTTCCCATTTTTCTCTTTCTTTCCTTTTTTGATGTTTTTATAACTTACTGATTATTAATCAATTATATATAAATATATAATATACTGAAGTTTCGCAAGTGAATAAATATCAACTTGCTTGTTTATAAATATACA
>OKVK01000779.1_pt1 | contig 19221 bp, 6 predicted proteins | sample 1604771 | NCBI WGS metagenome assembly OKVK01 (sample SAMN01760906, study PRJEB22395) | human gut metagenome | reverse complement strand
CAAGCCGAAAAACCTCTACAGCCGTGCCACCTCCCCTTTTTCGAGGGGAGGCAAGGACGTGGTGCGGAGCAAGGGATAGTGCGGGATTGGGAGGGTTGGTGCAAGCGAGGGATGGTGATGAGGCAATCCCTCCGTCTTGACGGCAAAAAGTTTGAGAAATTGAAAAGGCAGGCGTATCGCAAACAGAAAGCAACAAAGCAAAAGTTTGTGTCGTGCCGTCAATCCACCTCCCTTTAACAAGGGAGGCAAGAGTGTTGGTACGGGGAGAGAGGGTGTTGTGCTTTTGAGAAGGTTGTGGGGATTGAGAGGTTGGTGGGTGTAAAGCAATCCCTCCGGTAGTCGCCCGAATTTTTTTCGGGCGACAGCACCTCACCTTTGACAAGGGAGGCAAGGACGTGGTGCGGGGAGAGGGGCGGTTATGATTTTGCAATGGTTGTGGGGGATGGCGGTATTAGGTGCAACGGGAGGGGCGAGCGAGGCAAGTGATAAGTGTTCTTTTGCAAAGATTAGTGGAAGCAACAAGGATTGGTGCAACGGGAGGAGCGAGCTCCTCCCCTACGAAAAGCGAAAGGAATAGAGCGGGTTTGGGAGGGTTGGGTGGGGCGAGGGGTGTGGCAATCCCTCAGTCTTGCGACAGATAAGGTTGAGAGGATATTAAATATACTTGAATCGCTGAGCAAGGCAATTTATGATAAGAAGTAGCCTTGTCGCAATCCAGCTCCCTTTACTCAAGGGAGCCAAGAATGTGGTGCAGGGCGAAGGGATAGTGCTTGGCGATATATTTCACTTGACCGGTGTCTGTAGGGCGCCGGTTTTTTGTATTATGTGCCGCATTTGTGACCGTTCGTGCCGTTATAACAACCGTTCGTGCCAAAAAGTTGAAAATTAAAAGCGAATGAGTTATGATATAATTATAAAATTATAAGGGGAGAAGTATGCTCATCTGCGTTTACGATACCGCAAACGAGGCGGAGATACTGAAAGCGAAAATAACACAAATCGCAACGGCGGCATATCGACGAATTGCCTACAGGGTATGTCAGAGGTATGAGAGCTTTGTGAATGAGTGTAAGACGGCTGACCTTATAATCGTGCTTGCCGACGGAGGGGACGGTATGGAGGGTGTTATTGCGGCAAAGAATGCCGACAGGGATACACCTGTAATATGGCTGTCGGACGATGAGGGATTCGGGGCGCAGTCATACAGGCTTGGCTGTACCTATTTCCACAAGAAGCCGATACCGCAAACGAGGCGGAGATACTGAAAGCGAAAATAACACAGATCGCAACGGCGGCATATCGACGAATTGCCTACAGGGTATGTCAGAGGTATGAGAGCTTTGTGAATGAGTGTAAGACGGCTGACCTTATAATCGTGCTTGCCGACGGAGGGGACGGTATGGAGGGTGTTATTGCGGCAAAGAATGCCGACAGGGATACACCTGTAATATGGCTGTCGGACGATGAGGGATTCGGGGCGCAGTCATACAGGCTTGGCTGTACCTATTTCCACAAGAAGCCGATACCGCTTGAAAAGCTGAAGGAGGCACTGCATAAGTGCAGATGTATGGCATAAGCACGGGTAAATCTACAGGAGGAAAAACATGAAGAAAAAATTTGTACGGCTCATAAGTGCGGTGCTGTCTGCGGCAATGACGTTGACGGCTGTACCGTTATCGGCATTTGCCGAGGGCGAGGCACATACGCATGACGGCGAGAGCAATGTCATCACGACACCGCTTGATTTCAGAGAAAAGACGGCGGACGAAAACGGTGTCGGCTGGAGCTGGGATTATGACACAAAGAAGCTGACGCTTGACGGAGTGAACATTCAGGCGACAACAGACAGTATGAGCGTCGTAACAGTTCCCGACGGTACGGAGATAGTGCTGAACGGTAACAATACTATCGTACAGACGAACACCGGCGACAGCGATACATACGTTCTCAGTGCCGTAAATACGAATGATGTTAACTGTGACGGCACTATGACGATCAGCGGCGACGGTGTGCTGAATGCAGAGAACCGCTCTACAGACAGTATGGCGCGCTCTCTCGGCGGAACAATAATCCTGAACGGCGGTACTGTAAACGCAACAGGTACTGTAAAGACAAATTCGCTTGAGATACATAATCACGGTGTGCTGAACGCAAATGCGACAACTGCATCTTTTGAGGGTGTGGCTGTCAATGTCAGCGGCGGCATTACTGTTGACGGCAACGGCAGTCTTACTGCAGTAGGTTGTGCTAATGAATCTACGTTAAACAGTGCAATATTGCTTACCGGTAATTCCGGCGACAAAATTTCCGTCAGCGAAAACGGCAGTATTACTGTGCCTGAAGGCAATGCAGCAAGAGTCGGAATATACTACAGCGGAAACAACGGCGACGGAATGGATGCCGAAATAAGTGGCGGTAAGGTCACTGCTTACGGTGCTAAGTATGGCATTTACAAAGTAAACCTTATAATGAGCGGTACAGGCTCGGTATATACTACGGGCGGTTCATACGCTATCGGTCAAACTTTACCGGCAATAGACGAGAATGAATTTGTAATAAAGGGCTCGACCGAGTTCAAGGCTTCGGAAAGTGCTGTGACAGGCGAGGTCAAGTATAACAGCGGCTATTATGAGATTGGCGGAGCAGACGCTAAGACGGTAGTTATAAAGCCTGATACTTCTCCCCGTATAATACTCGGAAAGCAGACAGGAATATTCAAGACGGAAGAGTATGAAATAATTGAAGGCATGACTGATACCAAGCTCAAGGGTACGGTTTACTTTGATATTACTCTGAAGAATATGAGCGATGAAGAGTTTGCAGACGCAAGAGGCTATTTCGGCGGCGATGAACCCGATTTATCAGCAAGCATAATCAAGACCGATTACGGCTGGGTGTGCATGGTCTGCGATACCGAGTTTTCGGTTACATACGACACTGATAATACTCTTACAATAAAGTGCGGAGATATTGTATCCAATACCGTTCAGGTAAAGTCGAATGCAAACCGTTTCAACAAGGTTACACAGGGTGACAACACAAACAGAACGGTTTTCTATACAAACACTTCGCAGGAAGAGAAGGACAATTACAAGCTTGTAAGCACCTATACGGTTGACAGTGAAAGCATAAGCTATAACTGGTACAGTACGAACAGTGCATACAGTGCAGATGAGCTCGGTGCGGCAGTATCCGGAAGCAACGGCGAATTCAAGCTTGCGGATAATATTCCTGCCGGAAATTATGTTCTGTATTGCGATATAACCTATTCAGACGGTGACAGCACAGAAACCGTTACAGAAAAATTTACATTTACATATAAAGAATGTGCACATGAAAACGGTTATTCCGACGGTAAATGCACAAACTGCGGAGCGTTATGTGATCACAGCAATATTGATATTGACACGGGTAAGTGTAACAAGTGTGAGCATCAGTTTGTTGCTACAATCAGCACAGACGGCAATGCGCCGACAGGCTATGACACGCTCGCAGACTGCCTTGACAGCATTACTGCCGATACCGGAAACTATGTTAAGATCTATCAGGATATCGGCGATGCATCGGCAACTGCAACTTTAGATACTATAGATGTAAATCACAATGTTATGATCGACCTTAACGGTCACAAGCTGAACAATATCAAGCTTGGGGTCAACAAAGACGTCAAGCTTGCATTAACCGGCACAGCGGGCAGTTATGTTACGCAGGTGTATGTTCGCAAAGGCGGCGGATCATTCATAATTGACAGCGAAGCAAATGTAGAATTTAATACAATTTTTGTTGAGGACAGTGCACGGCTTGCTGTAAACGATGGCGCAAAAGTAACTACAGAGCAGTTGACTGTGATAGCATCCGTGAATGATGACGGAACTACAACGACATCTGTAAAGCTCGCTACGGGAATGAAGTTAGGTGGGCTGACATATCATCGCCAAAACAATTCCGGCGCTCTGAAATTAGGCAATCTTCTTGATGTTACCCGGCAGACACTGCAATGTGACGAAAGCGGCGAGTATCTTGATCTTTATAAAGAATTTGGAAGTAAGGGTTATTCCGTTGCGCTTACTGTTGTAGAGCATACTGACGCTGACCACAAATACGGCAGAGGAACAGGCAAGTGCAAGGAGTGCGGAAAGCCCTGCGAGCATGGCGGTGATATAAACACGGACACCGGCATCTGTTCAATTTGCGGTGCGGTTGTGTCTGTCGCACTCTATACAGACAAGAACGGAAGCTTAAAGTATGTAGATACCGATGAGCTTGACTCGTTACTGAATGAATACAACGGAAGCGGTACGATAAAGCTGTTTAAGGATTATGATAATTCAAAAGCTCAGTATGACTTATACGGAGAACTTACAATTGACTTAAACGGACGCCAATTTAATATCCGGAGTATTACTCCTTGCAAAAACGGAAAGCTTACGATCAAAAACAGCGGCAATCCGGTTATGCTCGGTTGTAATGTATATCCGACAAGCGACCCTTCCTATGCCGGCGGTACGCTTATAATAGACGGCGATGTAGTTTTAGACACTTCGATCTATGTATATGATTCGAGTACGGTTATACTGAAAGACGGTACATATCCTGCCGGACTTTACGCAAGGGACAGCAAGACATTATATGATATGCTCGGAGAGGGTAAGGCTTTCTTTGACGCTAACGGAAATCTTTTCAACGCAAGTGTTCAGGCAGTGATCTGACAGTCAAAGCTCACAGCCATACCTATGTTGACGGCAAGTGCGACTGTGGATATGTATGCCCTCACAGCGATGTTGACATTGACACGGGTAAGTGTACAGAGTGTGAATATCAGTATGCGGCTGTTATCGTAAAGGACGGGGCTGTAGCTTCCGTTTATAAGGAAACTGAGATGGAAGCGGCTTTTGAAGCGGCTGACAGAGAAGCAAACACCGGCTGTATATTAAAAGTATACAAGAATTATACAGGCAGCTATACAACACTCAGCGGTAAGTTCACGCTGTGGATCGCTGAGAAAGCCAATGTAGGTACGTTAACTGTTTCGGGAGATATAACCGTTACGGGATCGGGAAAAAATAATCGTATTTATGGCGATTTCAATGTAGCGGCCGGCGGTAAGCTGACATTTGACGAAAACTGCGGCGCTATGGGAACTGTGTCGGTAGGTGCAGGTACATTTGACTGCTATAGTACATTTGCTATAACACTCAATATAAACGATGCAAGCAGTGACGTAATTCTTCACGGCGGAGCTTTCAAAACAATATGCTATAACGGCGGCGGGGACAGAGCAAACGCAGAAATACTGACTTTGTTGGCTGAGAACCGTATGTTTATGAAGTCTCCCAATCCTGAGCCGATAGACGGCTCAAAAACACTGTTGAAAGACGGTTTTGCAACAACTGTTATTGTAATACCACATGAAGGTCACAGTTACGACAGCACAACGGGCAAGTGTACGATTTGCGGTAAGCGGTGCGGTCATACGGATGTTGACAGCAAAACAGGTGTATGCTCTACCTGCAAATATCAGCTTACTGCGGGCATTTCGGGCGCGGGAACAGCGAAGTATTTTGATAATATAGACGACGCTTTTTCTGCGGCATTATCGGAGGTAAACAGCGGTTGTACGCTTACATTGTATAAGCACTGCGAGATTACACAGAACGTAGAAATCGGCAATACAACGGTTACTGTCGATGTGAACGGATATTCACTCGGCGGAGAGGCAAATATCAATGTAAATCACGGTGGTGTGCTGTACCTTAAGGACAGCAGGAAAAGCACCTACAACGGATGCATAGACGCACCTTTTAGTGTAAACGGCGGTACGCTTATAAACGGTACTGCAGACGGCGGCAGTTCAGCCGCAGATGTACTCAATTTAGTCATTAACAGTGCTAAGTGTGTCGAAATATACGGCGGCATATTTGATAATGTTTACATTTTAAGCGCAAGCGGTGTAGCTTTATACGGCGGAAGGTACAACACCATCTGCGGCGAGGAAAGCAACAGCACACCTGTAAACACTCTGCTTGCAAAGGGTTATGCATTTGCGACCTTAAACAGTGTCACACATCTCCCCGAAAGTATAGTTGACGGCAGTGCGAAGACAATCGGCGGAAGACTTACAAATGTCACGGTTGTAAAGCATACTCATACATACACCGAAACAAATACAAAGTGTGCGTGCGGTGCTGTGCTTTATGCAAAGGTGACATCAGCCGACGGTACTACTAACGAATATTTTGACAGCATTGAGGAAGGCTTATTATATGCCGATAAGGCTGAAAACAAGGGCTGTGTTTTCACTCTTGTAACAAGCGGTAAGATTAAGGACTATGTTACACTGTCAAGCGGTCAGTTTACGATTACCGCAAATAATTACGGTACTATCGGTAATTATTACGGTGGGCGAATAACTATTGACGGTGCAGATGTTGTTGCCAAAGGTCATCTGTTAATCAAGTGCGAGATATATGTGAACAGCGGTTCTCTTACGTTGCCTGAAGACTCAAGTACCCGATTTGGTCAAATTTATATATTAGGCGGTACTGTAAACATCAGCAAAGGCGTAAATGCCGACAATAATGCCGGTGCTGATAATTTGATTATAGCCAATAACGCAACCGACGCAAAGCTTACTATAGGCGGCGGTACTTACGGCCGTATCGTTCTCGGACAGCATAAATTTAAGGACGTGCTTGCAAGCGGTGCGCGTGTGATAAGCTATGATAACCCGTCAGATCCGACTGCGGAGAAAACAGCAACGGCTTTATTATACAGCGATATAGCCGAAGAAAGCTCTTTAGCCTACAGTGACGGACGCTATTATCTGGTCACAAAGTGCGAGCATAAGAATGAGGACGGCAGTTATGCCTTTAATGAGGGCGGTATATGCAAATACTGTAACTCTGAGTTTGCCGCAAGCGTAAGCTATACGGTTGACGGAAGTGCAAAGACAGAGCTGTTCGGTGATATTTATGACGCTTTTGATAAGGCTAATGAGGCAGGTACTGCTACTATAACGCTGTGCAGGGATATTGCAGACAGTGAAATTGCACATGAAATAAATGTTACGGGCAATGTAACGCTTGCACTGAACGGCAAAACATTGGGTGCTACGGATAAAGCAAAAAAAATATATATTTGTGGCAGCACGCTTACCGTGAATGGAAACGGTAAAGTATGGAGCGCAATTGAAGCTAAGCCGGACTCGAAATTAACCATTACAAACGGCGAATACTACGATGTGTATGCCCTTTCAGACAGTGAAGTGGTAATCCTGGATGGTATAATAGACTGCTTATCCGTTTATGGTACGGGTAAAGCAGAGGTCAGCGGCGGTAAATTCAAGTATTTGTTTATGTACAACGGCAAGGCAATCGAATCTGTACTGGCAGACGGTTATGCGTATAAAAATGCTGACGGCACTTGGCTTTCGATTGATGAGCGTGAAAAAGATAGCTATTTGGGCGGTTCTAAAGGAGCGTTATCCGTAGAAGAAGCACCGATAAAGAGCGCAAGTATTGCGTGGGCAGACGAAGGAACGCCTGTTATATACCGTAACGGAGCGAAAAAATTGAAAGTCAATGTTACATGCGATGTGGCGGACACTTCAAAGCGGATAACCTATTCGGATTTCGTAAACGGCAATAATCGCAGTAAAGATTCTAAGCTTTCTGTTAACTGGTATATGGTATTCGGTTATAAAATCGGTGAGATTGTAGCGGAAGACGGTGAGGTTGAATATTACACTGTACTGAAGTGTGACGGATACGAATATAAGTCGAATGTGCTTAAGTTTACACTTGCGACCTGCTCGCACCCTGAGGATAGCTTTAATAACGAAACCGACGGTTTGGTATTCTGCGGTATATGTGATTTATTGATAGAAGCCGAGGTAGTAGATGCTGACGGCAAGTCGTTAGGCTATGCGGGTCTTAATAGAGCCATAAAGCTGGCGCAGGAGAACGAAGGCAGCACTGTAAAGCTGATTTCGGAAAGAGTACCTGCGTCCATTACCGTGACGGGCGGTAAGTTTACTGTTGACTTTAACGGTAAAGAGGCATATTATCAGTTCACTGTCAACGGCGGTGACGTGACTTTCACTTCTTCGGCAGTACAGGACGTGAGCAATCAAAATCTGCCAAGCGGAATCACAGTTAACGGAACTGACGCTGAGGTTACAATTGACGGTAAAATCAAGCTGGGAAGTGTAACAATATCAAGCGGTGCGCTTGCAGTAAACAGTGCCGAGAGTTATATTAAAGAACTGTCAATAAATGGCGGAAAGACTGTTGTAAACGGTGCAAATATTGATGCACTGAAAGCTAACGGCGGAGACACGGTCATCAATTATGTTACAGCCGATTCTTTAAGCGTGAATATCAACGGGTCCGGTAGCCTCTCTATCGTAGCCGGCGAGTTCGGCAGCACCACTTGCAAAACAGACAGCGGTTATACTTTAGGTATGGCAATTGCGAGTGGAAGCGTAGTTTTCGGCAATAATATAAATGGCTTTACTATTTACACATACGAAGCTATTCAGACCATGACCAAAACCGATAGAATTTTTGTTGATAAGTGCGTCCATAAGGGTGAAAAAGGCAGTTATGTGCTTGACGGAAATCCCTGTCCTTACTGCAATGAGGAAATTGTTGCAACTGTAAGCTATACGGCAAACGGCGGCGAAGAGACGGATCTGTTCAGCGATATTTATGACGCTTTTGACAAGGCTAATGAGATAGGTACGGCTACTGTAACGCTGTATAAGGATATTACGGACGATATTACAGATACGATAGCTGTTACAGGCAATGTTACGCTTGAACTTAACGGTAAAAGGCTCTCACAACCCGGTACTGATGTATGGTATTCCATAGAAGTAACGAGCGGTAAGCTGACCGTTAACGGCAGTGGCTTAATAAAACGTGTTGCCGTTCGCAACGGCAGCAATGCGGAAATCAACGGTGGTACTTTCTCTGACTTCATAATTAAAGACGGCGGTAACGCTGTAATTAAAGGCGGTCAATTCTACAGCTTACAGGTTTCAGGCGAAGGCAGAAACGTAGGACAGCTTCTTGCGGATGGCTATGCCTATTGGAATTTTATCGATTCCGGCATCTGGTCTACTATTGCAGAGCGTGAAAAGCAGGATATAACTAATGTAGAAGTAAAGGAAGCGCCGATAAAGAGCGCAACGGCGACAGTAGATAAGACTGTACTGTACCGCAACGGCGGAGGTGCACGGCAGATCTTATTTAACTTCAATGTTAATACAAGCGACGGATACACGATAAGCGATGCCAATAAGGTCACAGTCGGTTTATATGTAGGCGATACCTTAATAAGAGAGCTCGACTTCGTCGGAAATTCATATACGTTTGCAAATGCAGATGAAATTTCCGATACTGACGGCACTGTAAAGGCACATCTTGTTATCAAGTTAAACGGATACGAATATGTGACCGATGATGTCGAATTTGAAATAGCGACCTGTACGCATCCGTATGGCGCATTAACGACAGACGAGTATGATTACTATCGTTGTTCGTTATGTGATGCCAGCATAAATGCGATACTTGTTAAAACAAACGGCGACAAGGCATGCTATACCGACAATGTGCCCGAAGCATTTGAAGCGGCACAGCTTGAGGAGAACAACGGCTGTACATTAGAATTATACAGAGGTGTGAACAGAGACTGTGAGATCACACAGGGCAGCTTTACCGTTTTATTCAAGAAAACGGGAAGTGCATCTGCTGTGATCAAAGTAAGCGGCGGAAATGTCAAGATCACGGGAGATGACGGCTGTACATTATTGAAGTATCCGGGAAGCTCGGTGGGATATCTCATAGCTGTAACGGGCGGCACGGTAACGTTTGATGACATAACTATCAATGATGACAGTATCAGCGTAAGCGGCGGCAAGACTGTTATAAACGGCGGTACTTATAATAAGCTGAGCGTCAGCGGAGGTACGGTCACTATAAACAGCGGTACATTCAGCAGCATAGATGTAAGCGCAGAGGGCAAGGCACTGAAAGATCTGCTCGGCGAGAACAAGGCGTTTACGACAAGCGACGGAAAGCTGTTTGACGCAAGCAAGGTTTCGGAAAGCGATATGTCACTTACGGTAATCGACCACAGCAAGCATGAGTATGACGAAACAGGAAGGTGCGGCTGCGGTTATCAGTGTGCACACAGTGAGATCAATGCGGAAGGTGTATGCAACGAGTGCAATGCAAAGATGTATGTTGCAGTCACTGTAAAGAGTGAGACCGGAACAACGGTAAAATACTTTACAAAACTTACGGAAGCGTTTGAGTTTGCGGCAAAGAACGAAAACAAGGGCTGTACGCTGAAAATGCTCAGAGATTTCTTCGATAGAAATACTGACATTAACGTAAACGGCGGAGAACTTACTGTCGATATGAACGGCTTTGGTGTCTATTTCAATAGCTTTAACGGATCCGGAACCCAAATCACTATACGCAGTGACAGTAAGTGTACTTTTGGGGTTGAAAATGGATTTAGCATGGACGGCGGCACTGTTACTTTCTCGGGAGAGGTCAGCGTAGTTTGCCAGAATGTGAAATTAAATGCCACATATTTCTCCTCCTATGTTGAAACGCTGAAAATTGACACGCTGATTTTAGAAGACGGTGTTCTGCTTAAACAGCTGGCAAGTATCACGAATGCTAATATCGCTAATATAGACTGCTCAAGTGAAATTTATCTTTATCAAATTTTAGCGAGCGGCAGCCGTGTCGATTCTCAGCTGTACAGCGATCTGAAAGCAAACGCTTCGTCAAACTTCGATAACGTAAGAATAATAAGATGCGACCACCCGGACGGTGTGGGCAGAGATAACCGTTGCATATACTGCAATTCATTGATCGCTGCAAGCGTAAGCTATACCGAGAACGGAGCGGAAAAGACAGAATATTTTGTTAAGGAAGATCTGGGAAAGGCGTTTGCCAAGGCAAACAGCGTTGCAAGTGCAACAATAACAATGCTGATGCCTTCCGCTTATGATACAGACTACCTCCCTGTTACAGGTGATGTTACACTTATTGCAAATGGCGATAACGCCATCTTGTATAATACAGTAAAGGTCGCCGATGGCGGTAAGCTGACACTTAGAGGCAACGCCAATATTTTCGCTGTAATTGCCGAGCCGGGCTCCAGGTTGACTGCCGAAGAAGCCACAAGAATCGCATATCTCACCGTAAACGGCGGAGATGTTAAGCTCAGCGGCGGACAATATGATAACATTACGGTAAAAGATGGCAAGATAACAGATATTCTCGGCAACGGCTATGCGTATAAGAAAACAGAGGGCGGTGCATGGCTGACGCTTAAAGAACGTGAGGTGTCGGAAGCAAGCGGTGTTACCGTTGCTAAGGCACCGATAGTACAAGCAACGCTTAGCACAGAAATGAACAAGCTGTATCGCAACAGCAACGCAAATTCCACGCTGAAGTTCAACCTGTCTCTTGCTAACGGCTCGAACCTGAACGACTCGTATGTAAGTAAGAGATACGGTATAAACTCCTATGTAAGCGGAGATATAATTTATAGCAGCTTAAGCGCACTTGTAAAGGACGCTAAATTGTCGGCAGACGAAATAATTGATAAGGCAGGCGACAGCGATGTTGCCGAGATATACTTCGTAGTTACTACCGGTGACGGCTATGAAATAAAGTCGAACACTGTAAGTATAGACCTTGTTGATTGTGATCATTCTCAGGTGGTCGATCCTACAGCGGACAAGGAAACCGCAGGTAATATTACCGAGCCGACATATTGCGAGATATGCGAGAGCAAGTTCAATGCAAAGATAACAAAGGGCGACGATGTCAGGTATTATAACGATCTTGACGAGGCTGCGAAAGACGCTCAGAAGAGCGAAAACGAGGGCTGTACCTTATATCCGCTTTATAACAAGAACGGATACGGCGGTCAGTTAGTCATAACCGAAGGTAACTTCACGCTCAAGTACGCAGTTCGTACAGCGTTCTCACGTCCGATCATCATAAACGGCAAGGCAAAGCTGACGGTTACGGGACGTTGTGCGGTGACAGCGTTTGAGAATCAAGACGCATTCATAGTGCAGGTCGGTGATGTCACATTTGAGGGGCTTGCTACAGGCAGCAATGTGACCATAAACGGCGGAAATGTTACAATGGCCTCCAACAATATAAATTGCCTTACTATAAACGGCGGTAATGTATCCATTTCGTCAGGTGGGTTTGCCGAAATCGTAACTACGGTCAGTGATAAGGTGATAGCCGATTATATCGATCCCGGCTTCTGGGTACAGGACAGAGGAACAAAAGAGTGGATAGATATATACAGTCTTAATAAGGCAACGGCATCATCGACAAACGGACTTACGGTACGGGTGTGCCCGATGCAGATAATCAAGCCGATTGATACTGTATATTACACCAACGGTTATTATCCCGACGGTATACCGTCACTTCAAATAAATGCAGAGCCGTGGTATTCAGGCGAGGTTGACGCAAAAGTTGCTTATCAGTGGATCGCCATTGATGAAAACGGCTACGAAACAGAGATAGAGGGCGCTACAGACAGAAAGCTGTCGCTCGAAAATCTCACAACGGGCAGGTACTACTGCCGTCTTACCTACAGCAATGCTACAACGGCGGGAGTTTCGATGAAGTCGGACGTTGTAACGGCTACGATAACCGAATGTGAGCATTCCGGAGGAGAGGCTACCTGCACCGAAAAGGCAAAGTGTGAAATATGCGGAGCGGAGTATGGTGAACCTCTCGGTCACGACTATGTTGTAATCAAAGTAGTTGAGCCTGACTATCGCAACGAAGGCTACAGCGTATTTGAATGCACAAGATGTAAGGATTCATATATCGGAAACCGTGTTCCCGTAAAGCCTATTCCCGACGTGGAAGAAATAGCGGTTGAAAAGACAACATACAATGAAGTCGATATAAGCTGGAAGAATATAAGCGGCGTTGACGGATATTATGTCGAATGCTATGTCGGCAATCAGTGGAAGCAGATCGGCTTCAGCACGGACGGCGACAGAGTAGCGGCAAAGCTGAGCGGTCTTTCTGCAGGTCTTAAATATAAGGTAAGGATAGCGGCTTATGCAGGAAGCTTCACCGCCAAGTTCAGATGTTTCTATGTTGATACTGTTCCTTCTCCCGTATGGAATATAAATACGGTGAAGGCTACCGATGAAACGGTAAGAATAAGCTGGAGCAGAAACGCCAGAGCGGACGGCTACAAGGTAGAGTGGTACATTAATAATCAGTGGTCCGTAAAGACTGTTACCGGCAACAATAATATATCGGCGGTTATAGACAGACTTTGTGCAGGAACACGATATAAAGTAAGGGTAAGCGCATATAAGGGCGACCTTTACAGTCCGTATACATATGGCTATATCGATACGCTCCCGTCAAAAGTTACGGGTATTACGAAGACAGTAACATCTTCTTCGTTTACGCTTAAATGGGATAAGAACGAAAGTGCGGACGGTTATACCGCTCAGTACTATGCAGACGGTAAGTGGAATGAAAAGACGCTGACCGGCAATAACAAAACTACCGTTACAATAGGCTCGCTTAAGGGCTACAAAACCTACAAGGTCAGAATAAAGGCTTATAAGGGTGAGCTTGAGAGTGCATTCGACGATATTTATATCACTACCGCTCCGACAAAGGTCAGCGGTCTTAAGGTAAAGAGCGCAGTTGACTCAAAAGCAGTAGTTATATGGAATGCGGATGCGAACGCTGACGGATATAACGTAGAATATTATATCGGCGGTAAGTGGGTCAAAAAGACCATAACCGATAATAAGACAGCAAAGGCTGTGCTTGGCGGACTTACACCTTACAGCACATGTAAAGTAAGGGTAAGAGCGTATAAGGACAATCTGTACGGCGATTACAGCTATACTACGGTTACTGCAGTGCTTTCACCGGTAACCAATATCAAGGTTGTATCGGCAAAAAGCAACTCGATAACCGTTAAGTGGGGTAAAAACGCCAGTGCAGACGGATATAAGGTTGAAATTTACAAAGGCGGCAAGTGGGTCAAAAAGACGTTAAAGGGCAGTACGAATGCTACTGTCACTATTGGCGGACTCAGGGCCGGAAGCGTGTATAAGGTAAGGATTGCGTCTTATAAGGGTGCAAATACAAGCACTTATACTTATGCAAATGTGAAGACAGCCAAATAAGCTGACAGTAAAAAAAGAGAACACCGGGCGACCGGTGTTCTTTTTTGTGTATCAGATGCGTTTTTACTATAAGAACAAACTGAGCCGTAAGCAAGAGTGCTTACGGCTCGATTTGCATAGTTATAACGTTAATATCCGCCGTTAACGTAACCTTAGCCGAGCTGAAACAGCCGGAACGGCGAATTTGGTGCGGCTTACTTGAAGTATCTGTTAAGCAGACCCTCGAAAGCCTTACCGTGACGGGCTTCGTCCTTAGCCATCTCGTGAACTGTGTCGTGGATAGCGTCAAGATTTAACTGCTTTGCTCTCTTAGCGAGGTCGAGCTTGCCCTGTGTAGCGCCGTGCTCTGCGGCAACTCTCTTTTCAAGGTTTTCCTTAGTCGATGCACTTACAACATCGCCTAAAAGCTCTGCAAACTTTGCAGCGTGTTCAGCCTCTTCCCAAGCTGCCTTTTCGTAGTAAAGGCCTACCTCGGGGTAACCTTCTCTGTGAGCGGCTCTTGCCATAGCGAGATACATACCTACCTCTGTGCATTCGCCCTCAAAGTTTGCCTTTAAGCCTGCGATGATCTCTTCATCCTCAACTGCCTTTGCAATGCCTACCTTGTGCTCGTCTGCAAATACAAGCTTTTCGCTTTCCTTAAGTTCTATGAACTTGCTGCCGGGAACCTTGCACTGGGGGCAGAACTCGGGAGGTGTATCTCCCTCATGAACGTAACCGCATACCGGACATACCCACTTTTTCATAGTAAATTACCTATCCTTTCATAGTGATAAAATCATTATTTTCTTATTGTTTTTAGCGAAATCAGTAACGTTTACTGATTTGTTGGTTTTATTATAACCGATACTTCGGCGTTTGTCAAGAGGTTTTTGAAAATTTTTTTGTAAAAATTAGGTTAGTTAGGACTTACTAAAAAGGGCGAGGTTTTGGAAGGGTTGGTGAGGGGCGAGTTGTGATTGTGAACGCTTAGAAGTTTTAGGGATAGAAGTTCTATCAACTTCAATCCCCACCGTCTTGACGGCAGACCGACTTAGTAATTATAAAAGTCGGATATATCGCATAAAAACGCTGTAAAATTAGGCTTGTGCCTTGCCGTCAAGCCACCTCCCCTTTTTCGAGGGGAGGCAAGGGTGATAGCGATTTGCTACATTTTGCGAAACCGGCAAAGTGTTTATAAGCCAAGTTTGGCGTTTGCAGTTTATATGCGGTTGTGATGAATTGTAGGAATATTCGTAGGGGAGTGTCTGTGTGTGCTTTTTGGTTTCGCATCCGTGCGAAACTTTGGGCACACACTTAAGGCATCCTTGCCTTGCTTGCACCTCCCGAAACATCATTGCAATTATCAAAAATCAAGTTAATATATAAAAATGAAAATTTGATTGCAATCCGCTATTGATGATTGATAGATTAAAAACGCTGAGAAAATCAATAACTACGGTGCAACGGGAGGGGCAAGCCCCTCGCCCTACGAAAAGTGGGTGGGATAGTGCGGATACAGAATCATATCGGAGAATACAGATGTTAGCATTACGAAAAGTGAGAGGAATAATGCGGTTTTGGAAGTTTAGGGCGGCGAGGGGGATTACCGTTTTCAGCCGAATAAATGCCTTTTGTGCCTTTTTATTGCAATTGCAGTGAAAAACGATTATAATTAATATGTGAGAATATGGTTATAATTACGGCTAAGAGAAAAGGAGAGCTTATGAGAAAAACAAGTGAAAAGATATTACGGGCACTGCTTGCGGTATCGGTACTTGCAACGGCTGTGCTTTCAAGCGGTTGTCTTGACGATGAGGAGGAGATTTCCGACAGCACGGCAAGCGACAACAGGCAGACGAGTGACGGCGGCAATTCGGAAAGCAGTGAAGACAGTGATAATAAATATGAGGGAAGTGTTACGGGCAGTCGTGCGTCAAAGCTGACGTTCAGCGGCTCGGACGGGATAAGCATTACGAGAAAACAGCGTGAAGCCGAAAAGCCTATGGGCGAGGACGGCACACAGACGGTATTCGTGTATATGTGCGGAAGCGACCTTGAAAGCGAGAACGGGCTTGCGAGCGGCGACATTGAGGAAATGATCGCAGGGTCAAAAAGCGAGAATGTGAAGTTCGTCATTCAGACGGGCGGTGCGGGAGCGTGGGCGGATACATACGGCATCTCTGCCGAAAAGACACAGCGTTATGTTGTAACGGGCGGAGAAATAAGCCTTATCGAAGAAAAAGAATCTGTCAATATGGGCAAGGAGGACGTACTTGTCGATTTTCTCGGCTGGGGTATAGAAAACTATGCGGCGGCTAAAATGGGGCTTATCTTCTGGAACCACGGCGGAGGAAGTATAAGCGGCGTGTGCTTCGATGAGCTTAACGAGAACGATTCGCTGTCGCTTGAGGAGATAGACACTGCGCTTACCTCAATATACGATAAGATGACGGATAAGTTTGCGTTCATCGGCTTTGACGCTTGCCTTATGGCAACGGTCGAAACGGCGAATATGCTTGTTCCGCACGCTGACTATATGTTTGCATCGGAAGAAACGGAACCGGGATACGGTTGGGATTATACCGAGATAGCAGGCTTTATGGAAAGTAATCCTACAGCGGATACAGCCGAACTCGGAAAGACGGTCGCTGACAGCTTTATGGCATCGTGCGAGGCTATCGGCGCAGGCGGCGAGGCTACGCTTTCGATAACGGATCTCAGCCGTATAGACGAGCTTGTAAAGACAGTGAATGACGCCGCCGAGGAAATGAACGATATTTCTTCTGACCCTGCACTGCTTGCGAATGCGGTAAGAAGCATCTATACCGTAAGAGCATACGGCAGTAACAACGATACAGAGGGATATACCAACATGGTGGATCTCGGCTCTATGATAGCGGCTGCGGTATCGGACGACAAGGCGGACAAGGTTATGTCGGCGCTTGAAAAGGCGGTAGTGTATAACATCTACGGCGAGGACAAGGACGGCTCAACGGGGCTTTCGACCTACTATCCGTTCGGCGTTTCAGGCTCTGCCGAGCTTGCCACATTCGGCAAGGTGTGCGTAAGCCCGTACTATATGACGTTTGTTGACAGAATCGCATACGGCGCACAAAACGGCAGTACGGACGGGTACAGCGGTGAAAAAACATGGCTTGCGGACGGTGCGGTGTACTGGAGCGACGGGGATTATTCCGACTACGAGAGCAACTGGGAGCATTACAACAACAAGACCGACAACATGGGCTTCTGCGGTGATAAGAGCAGTGTTCAGATAGATGTCGGACCTGTGCTTGACGATGAGGGAACGTTCTACTTCAATGTTACGGACGATACTATAAACAACCTTGCGAGCGTAAACTGCTCGGTTTACCGTGTTGACGAAGAAACGGGTGAGCTTATCGAATTCGGTGTTGACCAGAGTACAAAGGTAGATTTCTCATCGGGACTTGTCGAGGATAATTTCAGCGGTCAGTGGTATATGATCGAGAATAATCTTATCCCTATGTTCATAGTAGAGAAGAACGGAAACAGCTCGGTTTACACATCACCTATAAAGCTCAACGGCAAGGAAACAAATCTGCGTATAGCTATGACGCAGGACGGCAATGCGTATGACATAACGGCGCTTGGAACATGGGACGGCGTAAACGAAAACGGCGAGTCGGCAAGAAGCGTTGTTCCGCTTAAAGAGGGCGATGTCATAGTGCCGATATTCAACACCTACGACAGCGAGGGTAACTTTGCAGGCAAGGCGGAGGGCGATGAATGCACCTACAGCGGCGACAATATGATAGAGTTTGTCAATCTGCCTGCAGGCGACTACAGATACAGCTTTGTTATAAACGACATTTACGGAAATGTGTGCTATACCGGCTTCACGGTGTTTACGACCGACGATGACGGGAATGTGTTCTTTACGCCGGAGGAGTAGTAAAAACAGCAAGCTGTATCGATCACGCATTTTTCTTTTACAAAAAAACTAAGAGGAGAACCCCTATGACAAACCGGATCATCACAGATATTTCAGATTATATCTTTGTGTCAGGAGAACCTCAAAAGGTCGATGCGATTTTTCTGCCGGGCGGCTCACACCCCGAACAGCCCGAATATGCCGCAGAATTATACCGACAAGGTTTGACTGATTGGATAGTCCCGTCAGGAGGAGTAAGCGTTAAAGAGGAAAAATGGCACGGCGTCCGCTCAAAAGCGGAAATTTATAGTGGCGATTACCGGTCAGACTGCGAGTTTTTTACAGATGTACTCGTAAAAAACGGCGTTCCGCAGACTGCGATCATTGAAGAAAGCAAGTCGGGGCATACCCGTGATAACGCATTTCTCTCTCGTAAAGCCGTTGATGAAAAGGGCATAATGATAAAAAGCGGTATAATTGTTTGTAAAGCCTTTCATGCTCGCCGATGCTTAATGCTGTATCAAATGGCTTTCCCGAATGTTGATATGACGGTCTGCCCCGTACATTGCTATAACATCACCAAAGAAAACTGGTATACGACCGAAAAAGGAACCGATCGAGTGCTCGGTGAGCTTGCACGGTGCGGAAATCAGTTTGTCGGCGATCTCAAGACTTATCTTGATCTGATATGAAAATACTGTGCTGCCTTCAGTAAAAACAGCAAGCCGTATCAAGTTTCGGCTTGCTCGTTTGTGATAAAATGAATACAGTCGAAAAGATGGAAGAAAGCTGTACGGGAGAAAAACAGATGAACGGGATAAACGAATGGTATATGAATATTCAGAATATTGTTGACGACATAGACAGGTGTATCAGAAGCGGCGAGGACGAAAAGCTGACGCTCGGCAGGCTGTCGCAGACGCTTGGCTACTCGGAATACTATGTTTCAAGGAAATTCGGCGAAATATCGGGAATGAAGCTCAGGGATTATATGAGATACCGCAGGCTTGCTTTTGCGCTGAGGGAGTTGAGAGATACCGACAAGGGCATACTTGACACCGGCTTGATTTTATGTTATATTATAGATACAAAAAGAGGGAAACGA
>OKVK01000771.1_pt1 | contig 19301 bp, 19 predicted proteins | sample 1604771 | NCBI WGS metagenome assembly OKVK01 (sample SAMN01760906, study PRJEB22395) | human gut metagenome | reverse complement strand
CTCAGTCCTACACAGACACAGCATACCACAACGAGGAGTTAAAGTCACTCACAAGCAAGACCTTGACCGCTGAAAGGCAGAGCGGCGGGATAACACTTCCAATTATCCCTATGGCAGTTATTGCTTCTGCCGCCGTTCCGCCAATCCATACCGTCAAGGAACGAGTCGTATTTTTCCGCGCACAGCGCGAAAAAATCTCCACTCTTAAACCCTTGACCGCCCGGATTTTTGCTGCTGTCTTTTCGCCGCCGAAAACGTGGAACAGAATGAGAGCTGATGCGCAACAAGGGGATAGCCGTCCTGCTATTCCGTAACACGCAAAGCGGTCAAGAACCGATAAAAACCGAAAACGGCATTCTTACGGAAACGGAAACAGAGCCGGAGAGATAGCAAAACGGTCGGTGGCTGATAAGGCGAGCAAGCACAAGCTGTGCTTGCTCGCTCTGAACAACCATAATGGCGACCAGATTTATCGTCTACAACATCATTCTTTTCTCTTAGCCTTTCTGACCTTCCGATACACGGAAAATGCTCCGTAGAGAATTATCACTAAAGCATACGCTTCTATACACAGTTGAAATCCGGGATGCTTATACATAGGCTCCATGGCCATATTCGGCAGCTATCTCGACAAAAACCATACGCTGCTGGGCGAATCCGTCAATGTCATCATATTGGATACCTTTGTGGCGGTCACGGCGGGCCTCATAATCTTCCCCGCCTGCTTTACCTTCGGCGTAGAGGTAAACGCGGGCCCCAGTCTGCTCTTTGACACCATGGCTACCGTGTTCAACCACATGGCCGGCGGCCGCCTTTGGGGCACGCTGTTCTTCCTGTTTATGATATTCGCAGCGCTCTCCACGGAGCTGGCGGTATTCGAGAACATATTGGCCTGCGTGCGCGAGATCACGGGCTGGAACCGCGTAAAGGGCTCCGTCATCTGCGGCATAGGCATGTTCCTGCTCTCACTTACGACCGCGCTGGGCTTTACGGCGCTTTCCGGCTTCCAGCCCTTTGCGGAGGGAAGCTCCTTCCTCGATTTCTGGGATTTCATCGTAAGCACCAATCTGCTGCCTCTGGGCTCCATCACCTTCGCCATATTCTGCTGCAGCAAGCGGTACGGCTGGGGCTGGGACAACTTCGTTCAGGAGGCCAACTCCGGCAGCGGCCTGAAGGTAAAGAACTGGATGAGGCCAATATGCCAGTATGTAGTGCCCATCGCCGTGGCGGTGATATACATCTACGGCCTTGCAACCTTTGCCTGGAAGTAAGAAATATGTCCGCGCTGTTAACTTTTTCTTTCGCTGTGGTATAATATGCGGGTAAGTTTTGTTTCTTAACAGAGGCTTTATATCGCAGGGTGTATTCTGTTCTGGCGATATAGACAAAACTCAAGGAGGAAATAGAAGTGAAACTCAAAAAGGCAGTTTATATCATGGCGGCGCTGGTTCTGGCGCTTGTGCTTGCCGCATGCGGCGCAGACGGCGAGGAAAAGGCGGTAAACGAATTCCGCGAGCTCATGAAGCAGGAGCAGGATATACTCTCCCAAAACAGCGCGCTCTGGGAAAAGGTATTCATGGCGGCGGATAAGGGCATGACCCTGCAGGAGGACGGCAAAAACTACGGCGACTTTCTCCTGAAGACCATAGATTCCACCAAGGACCAGTTTACGGCTGACGAGCTTAGCCTGCTTCAGAAGGAAGCGGAAAAGGTACGCGATATCGAGAACAAGCTGATCGCGCTGGAGGAAAAATATCCCGCAGCGGCTCAAAAAGCCCTGGACAGCGCAATGGGCATGCCCGCAGACGGCAGCATGCAGACCTTCCCCGCCTTTGAAGGCAAGGATCTGGACGGCAATGACGTAAAGAGTAGCGAGCTTTTCTCCGGCAACGCCGTAACCGTCGTCAACTTCTGGTTCACGACCTGCAGCCCCTGCGTATCCGAGCTTGACGAGCTGGAGGCTCTGAACGGCGAGCTCGCCGAAAAGGGCGGCGAGCTCATCGGCATAAATTCCTTTACGCTGGATGGCGGCGAAAAGGAGGTAGCCGAGGCAAAGGACGTGCTGTCCAAGGCGGGCGCAACGTACCGCAACGTATATTTTGCCTCCGATGGCGAGGCGGGCCGGCTCACCACCAGCGTATACGCCTACCCGACGACCTATGTGGTGGACAGGAACGGCAACATAGTCGGCCAGCCCATAGTCGGCGCGATCACGAGCAAAAAGCAGCTTGCTTCCCTGTGGGAGCTGATAAATGAGGTCATAGAAAAGGACGCGGGAATGTAAGCATACCGGCTACGGCTCCCTGTACAGCGCCAAGCCCTCCGGATCGGTGAGGTTATAGGCGCAGAAGGGAACCATGCCGTGCCTGGGATCCACCTCGCAGATATGGCATCGCATGAGTCTTTCAAGGTCGAGGTCATAAGCGTCCTGAAACACCATTCCTGAAACGGCGAAGGTATTTCGCCGGGCATATTCTAAAAATTCATCAAGCGAGGCGGTCTCCGCCCCGCTTTTTTTCTGCGCGGCTTCCGTATCCCCCTCCGCCCAGCTCCACTGTCCGGCGACGGAGCTTCTGGAATCGTCCGAGGTGGTGCAGCAGGAGCCGCCGCGCCTGCCCAGCAGCCGCAGCGAGCCGTCCCCGCGGCGCATATAGCTTGCGTGGAAGGAGCAGTATGGGCTTTCCGCACCACCGCCGCAAAAATCGGCGTACTTCATCATTCCCTCCGTCTGCTCCTCTATGAGCCGCAGCATGCGGGGTATGGTGACAGGCCTTTCCGCCCTTTTCAGGGCGCAGCGGCCGAAATAGCTCAACGGCTGAAAATGCACCCCTCGCACATACGGCATGCGGGTCATGGCGAAGCGCAGTATGCCGCCTGCTTCCTCCTCGTTCACCCCGGGGGCTATCACCGGCACCAGCACTATGCCCAAGCCCGCTGCGGCGCAGCTTTCTATTGCGGCGAGCTTTTCCCTTAGGAGCGGCCTGCCCCGCAGAGCTTCATATACGGCGTCGCTCATGCCGTCGAACTGTAAAAACACCGTATTTAGCCCCGCAGCCTTAAGGCTTTTTGCATAGTCCGGCTCCGCCGCGAGGCGTATGCCGTTGGTGTTTAGCTGGAAGAAGGTAAAGCCCTTTTGCCTGCCCAGCCATATTATCTCAGACAGGTCCTCACGCAGGGTCGGCTCCCCGCCGGATAGCTGTATGTTGAAGGGTCCGCCGTGCGCCATGAGAAAGTCGTACTGCCGCTCTATATCCTCGATATTCGGGTCATCGCCGCACTTCCCCGCCGACGCATAGCAGACGGGACATTCCAGATTGCAGCGCCTGGTGAGCTCCAGCAGCATACAGCAGCCCTTTCTAAGGTGCGCGGAGCACAGCCCGCAGTCGTTGGGGCAGCCCCTTTGCGGCTCTTTGCCGTTCACCGGCGGGTCGATGGCGGAGCTTTCGCCGTTCCACATGAAATACTCCTTTATGCTCCCCTCCCATATAAGCGCGGAAAAAGCCCCGTGCTCAGGGCAGGTCTTGTTGAGATATATACCGTGCTCGCCCACCGTTTTTTGGGCCTCCAGCACCCTTAAGCACACCGGGCATACGCTTTTCGTCCTTCCAAAGCCCATCATATAAGCCCCTTCCCCGACAGTATCTCTATGCACTTCTCAAAGGACAGCGCCATTATCTCCGGGCAGCGCTCCATCTTGCGGCGCTGGTCGCCGCCGAGTATTTCCCCGCAGTCCGTGCCGCCGTACCGCTCCTTCATTTCCTCTGCGAACCAGTGCGTAAAATGGCACAGCGCGGAAACGTGCCCGGGAAGATCGGTGTCGTTTTCCCCGCCCTTGCCCGTTATATAGGATATAAGGCAGGCGCCGCCGCTCATGCAGCCGCAGTCCCCGCCGGAGTAGCCGCCGCCGTTTATAAGCCCGCCCATCGCCCGAACGAAACCATCGTCCTCCTCGCCCAGCAGCTCCAGCAGCAGCAGCGCCATCACCTGTGAGCAGCAGTAGCCCTCCAGGCTAAGCTCCACCACCCTTTCCAGCAATTCCATACCTACTCCTTTCCGCATATAAGCATACGGTATTCGCACTTGCCCCTTTGCTCATGGCGGCATTCCTCGCCGCGCCATACCGCGTCTATATAGTACTCCTGCCACCTTGCGGTCATATCCTCGCTGTGCATTACCGCAAAGCCCGTTTTGCCTGCTATGCCTTCCACGTCCTCAAAGCACACGTCGGTAAACATGAGCACGCCGCCGCCCTTGAGTAGGCGGTATGCCTCCGAAAACGCCCCGCTCACGTCGCCGCCCACAAAAAAAGCGCATTGGCTTATTATGCCGTCAAAGGCCGCATCGGGATAAGGGCAGCGGAGGAAATCCCCCTTCTCGACCATATCGCTGCCCGGCCTTATATCTATGCCCCGGGCGTCGTAGCCCATATCCCGCAGCAGCCCCACGGTTTCTCCCGCCCCTGCACCCATGTCGAGTATCTTAGCGGGCGGGGCGAGCCTTGACAGCGCTATAATGTGCAGCGTGTTTTGTGTGCCTCCGAGATGTCCGTTCATGGGTTATCTCCCTTCTATTTGTCCTCTAACGCCTTTTCCACTGCCAGCACCTTGCCGACGGCAAGCTCCTCCGGAACGTATACGAAGCCGCACACGGGGCAGAGCGGCAGCTCCACGGGAAAGCCGTTGTCCAGATACATGAACCTCGCCCGGCCCTTTTCCAGCGGGACGTTGCACTTTCTGCATTTGAGCTTTCCCCCGGGGTCTATGCTGTAATAGGCTTTCTTCTCCATGCCGCCCCCCCTTAGTTCCTCTTTTCCACCGTCATCCTGTGGCTGTATGCCCTATGCACGGTATAGCCCTCCGCGGTTTCCGTATACGCCGTCCAGAAGGTCACGTTGCCGCAGCGCTTTCGTGCTATGAGCATGCCGCTTTCGGCGTCCTCTACGGCCTCCCCGCTCTTTAGCATATAATCCAGCACGTTGTATATATCCGTTTTCAGTATCATGCGCTCGTCCATCATTTCTAGCGCTTCCTGCGTAAAATCCACCCTATACGGCCTTTCCGTGCTTTCTCCCTCCTCGCCCCAAAGCTCGCTTAACAGCCTGTTTTTAAGCGTAAGCCTGTTGTGTCTTTTTTTGCTTATATCCGGCGGCGCGCCGGCGTCTATTCCGTACACCAGCTCGAGTATGTGCCGCGAATCGGCGCCCTCCCGCGCAAAGCGGTCGCGGCAGGCCATGCAGTAGCTCACATACTGCGCACCCGGCGTTTTCAGGCAGCTTTTCGCCATGTCGCCCGCCGTCTCCCTGTCCGCATAGGCGGTAAGCCCGCCATAGCCGCAGCATTGGGTGCTGTCGCCGGAATATTCCTCCTCGATGAGCTGATATCCCAGCTCCTCCATGATATGCCGCACGGCGGACCGGGTCTCCGGATACCCCCGCGCGCCGCAGGCGTCGTGGAACACGGCTCGTCCACCGCCCCGCGCCCCGTCCGGCAGTCCCCTGTCCCTCAGCACCGTCCATATACCTACCGTCTCAGCCATATCCTGCTCCGAGAGCAGCTTCATGCAGCTTGGGCAGCCGGCTATTATCACGGGATCCTCCAGTGCGGCAAGCTCCGCCGCTATCTTATCCCTGACCTCGCCGTACATCTCGCCCCTTCCCGCCCAGTGTGCTATCGCCCCGCAGCAGCCGAGCATAAGCGCCACGCCCCCCTTCAGCCGGGTGCAGAGATCCTCGTATGCGGCGATTACCGCCTCCGGCGCTATCGCCGCCGCCTGGCAGCCGGGAAAGAACACGTATCTGCAATGGCTGTGTCCGGGCTGCTTTCTGCAAAGATATGCCTCTCCGTTGGAAAAAAGCATATCCAGCAGCGCAAATTCATGGGCCGCCAGCGGCATCTTGTCCGTATCCACCATGTTTTCCCGCGCCGTCCTGCATACATGGGCCATATCGAACCCGTGGGGACAGGTGACAGTGCATTGCCCGCACAGCGCGCAGGCGTTCATCGCCCTGTTGAGCGGGTGGTCCCCCATTATTATCTGCGTATTGTTGTATATCTCCCGGCTCAGCAGGCCGGGGTGCTTGTTGAAGCGGCGAAGATAGGCGCAGCCGCGCAGGCACTCGTCGCAGTGGCACTGCATACACCTGCCAGCCTCCTCAGACGCCTGCTCCCTCGTATAGCCGCTTTCGCAGCCCTTTATCCTGATCAGCCCCCTTGCCAGGTCGGGGTTGGTATACAGCCGTGATGTGACCGGCCCCTCCTCCCCTCTCGCGCTGCGCGGGTCTATGCCCTGGGCGAGCCTGTCCGCCGTAAGCGCCGCCTTCCTTGCCCCGAGCGCCGCCTCCAGCACAGTCTCTCCGCCGCCGGTCAAAAGCCCCTCACTTTCCATGAGCATTATGCCTTCGTCCCGTACGGTGCCGGGAAATATGTCAAGGGCGGCTTTTTCGGACGCGCAAAGCACATCAAAGCCGCCTCTTTTTTCCTCAAAAAGCTCTCTTGTCATCTCGGCGTTAAATTCAAAGGCGATATCCTTACCCCTGAGCCTTTTAAGCTCCGTATAAAAGTCGTCCTCCCGCAAAAACCCGGCGGCGACCCTAAGGTATTCCTCCTCGTCCGCCTCGCCGCATATCGCCGTTACCGGATACCCCTTTTTTTCCAGCTCCCCCGCAAGCAGCAGCGCAAACAGGCCGGAGCCGAACACAGCCGCCTTTTTCTTTTTCCTGACGCGGAATATGCTGCGCTTTTCCCCGGCGCCTCCGGATAAGGCTACGGCGCGCTCTATGTCCCCTATGGCTATGCCATCGCCGAGCTCGCAGAGCCTGCACTTTTCCTCGCAGGGCGCACCGCAGCCCGCCGACAGTATCAGCGGGAAGGGCGCTATGCTCTCATAAATTTTAAACGCCTTTTTAAAGTCGTTCTCCGCCGCCGCCTTAAGCATGGCCTTTACGTCCAGCTTAAGCGGGCAGGCGGCGTTGCAGAAGGGAGACTGATCGTATACACACACTCCGGCGATGCTCTCCATCTCCTCCTTGGATATGCGCTTGACCTTGTATACATGGGTAGAGACTCTTTCGTCTATACGCGTCATATACCGTCCCTGCCTCCCTCCTTAAAAAGCTGCCGTGCTATCCTTCAAGCTCCCTGAGCGCCTCCAGCACCCTCTCGGGTCTTGCCGGCACCTTCGTGATGCGCGCGCCGGTGGCGTTGTATATGGCGTTGAGTATAGCGGGATGGGGCGCCGTTAGCGGGGCTTCGCCGCAGCCCGCTGCGCCGTAGGGGCCGTATGGCCTGTATGTCTCGTTGAAGTGAAGCTCAATATCGTCCGGCGCGTCGTTGGGGTAGGGTATGCCGCAGCGGAGCAGCGTCGTCTCCCTCTCGAGGTCGTCGAAGTCCTCGCTGAGCGCAAGGCCGACGCCCTGTATTAGGCCGCCGTAGAAGTTGCCCTCCACCAACAGCCGGTTCATTATGGTTCCGACGTCGCCCACGCAGGTGAACTTCTCCACCTTTACCTTGCCCGTCTCGGTATCCACCACCACCTCCGGCAGGAATATGCTGTACATATACGTTGCGAAGGGCTCGCCCTGGGCGGTGTCCTGATCCACGGGGTGATCGGCGCAGTATGTGGTGGTCCAGTTGCCGTCCACCTTGGTCTCTATACCCTCCGCCTTCATCTCGTCGTATGTGCGGTAGCTTCCGTCCTCCTTGCGCATTGCGGCGAGAAGGTTCTCCACGACGCTCTTCCGATCTGTTCTCCGCGGCGAGACGGCAGGCGTTGCCCGTCATCACCTGGGAGCGGGAGCCGCCGGCGGGGCCGGAATTGGGGCATATCTTTGTGTCGTTCATTACGAGGCGTATCTGCTCCGGCCTTATGCCGGCCTGTCTCAGCGTCTCGTGGGCGGATACCAGCGCGCCCATATCCGCGCCCTGTCCGTGATCCTCCCAGCAGGTGTATATGCTTACCGTGCCGTCGGGGTTGAGCTCGGCCTGCGCGGAGGAGGCGTCAACGCCGTCCAGACCGCAGCCGTATACGCCGAGCGAAACGCCTATGCCGTACTTATACCGCCCGTCAGACCCGGCGTTCTTCTCCGCTACCCTCTTTTTGCCCGCCTCATACAGCGGGCGCGCCTTTTCAAAGAGCGCCTCCTCGCAGTATACATCTGGCGGGAAGCCTGTGGGTATTGTGGTGCCCTCGGACTCCTTATAGCAGTTCATAGCCCTCATCTCAAAGGGGTCTATGCCCATCTTTGCGGCGAGGCAGTCTATGGCTATTTCCGAGCCCATGAAGGACTGCGGCGAGCCGTAGGCGCGGAAGGCGGAGCCCCATGCGTGGTTTGTGAATACCGTGCGACTCCTGTTGCGTATGGAGCCTATGCCGTAGCCCGCGCCGGTGAATTGGCTCAAGCGCATGGTGAGCAGGTCTCCAAACTCGGAATACGGGCCGTGGTCTATGAAATTATCGCCCCAGAGGGCCAGCAGCTTGCCCTTCTCGTCCGCCGCCAGCTTAACGTGCATGAAGGCGGGGGAGCGCTTTCCGGTGTAGGTTATGTTTTGATACATGTTGAACACCAGGGATACGGGCCGTTTGCATATCAGCGCAGCGGCGCCGAGTATGGCCTCGTTGGTGGGCGAGAACTTATACCCGAAGGTGCCTCCCGCATGGTTCTGTATCATACGCAGCTTTTCCATTGGTACACCTATGCCGCCCGCTATCATTGGCATGTGAAGATGTATGCCTATGGACTTGGAGTGTATGGTGAGCATCCCGTCCTCGTCTATGTAGGCATAGCCGCAGTCCGGCTCAAGGTGCAGGTGCGGCTGGCGGGAGCAGTAGCTCTCTATCTCCACCTGCTGCGAATCGGGTATGCTGTCCCAGTCGAAATCCCCGCCCTTTATGCAGTTCGTCTCAAAGAACACGTTCGGGGTACCGGGGTGTATCTCTATGGCGTCGGGGGCCATGGCGTCTATTGCGTTCATGTAGGCCGGCAGCTCCTCTATATCGACCTTAACAGCCTCCGCCGCCGCCCTTGCCTGCTCCTCCGTCTCCGCCGCGACTATGGCTATGGCGTCGCCGAACTGGAATATCTTATCCCGGCAAAGCACCGGCCTGTCAAAGCCGTCGTTCTTGTTGTGCTTGGGAAGCATGACGAGGCCGTTTATCTGGTTGGTACCGCCGGCCTCCAGTATGTCCTTGTAAGTTATGACCTTGAATACGCCGGGCATCTTTTCCGCCTCGGAGGTGTCTATGCCCTTTATGTTGGCGTGGGATACCTTAGCCTGGGTCAGGGCGAGCCGCAGCGTGCCCTCGGGCAGCTTCAGCGCGTCGTCCGCGCCGAAATCCCAGCTTCCCGTGACCTTCTGTGCGGCGGAGGGGCGTATGTACCTTGTGCCCTTTATGCTGTCTCCCTCCGGCTTGAATACCAGGTCCTCCTTGGTAAGCTCGCCGCGCATTACCTTTGCCGCATCCATCACCGCGTCTATCATGGGCTTATAGCCGGCGCAGCGGCACAGGTTCCGGTTTTTATCGAACCAGTCCCTTACCTCCTTGCGCGTCGGGCTGCAATTTCCGTTGAGCAGCGCGATGCCGCTCATTATAAATCCGGGCGCACAGAAGCCGCACTGGGCACAGCCGTTTGCCATCCACGCGACCTGAAGCGGGTGCATGTCGTGCAGCGTGCCTATTCCCTCTATCGTAGTTATTTCCGCGTTGTCCTTAAGCCTCGTCACCTTAGTCACGCAGGAACGGGTCACCTTTCCGTCCACTATGACGTTGCAGGCTCCGCAGTGCCCCTCTCCGCAGCCGATTTTGCAGCCCGTCAGCAGCAATCTTTCACGGAGCAGCTTTGCGAGGGTCTCGCTCCCGTCCAGCACGAGGTCCCGCGCCACCCCATTGATAACAAGTTTTTTCCGTATCATAGTACCAGTCTCCTTTCGTGGTCGTTCAATTTGCCCTCAGCGGCAGTTATCGCTCCCGTTTTTCGTATAATGTCTCATCACCTATAACAGAACAGCTATGCAGGACAGAAATGAAACTTTTGTATGTGCCGCCTTCATATTCGCTATTTAATTATATTAAATGCGGCATAAAATCTGTGTTAAGTATCCCGCCTTTGCAAGGGGAAATCCGCCAAATTGCCTTGCTGAATCGGGTTTTCGCAGGGCTATGCCAGGGGCGCGCGCTTTCCGGCGTACATAGGGGCGTCCTCCATTGTGACCGGCCTTGCCGTCACCTCGATCTGCCGCCCGAATATTCCCTTGATAAATTTGGCGCAGTCATACCTGCCGATGGTAAGCACCCTTATGCCGTCCCCGTCTTTTTCCGGCCCGTAATCCGCTATCCTATCGTCCTTCAGCACCGCGCTGCTGGCCGCATCCCCTCCCGCGAGCCTCGATATATCCGTATCCAGCCGCATAAGGCTGCTGCTGCAGGGACAGCGGCCCTCCATGAGCCTCGCCCTGTCCCCCGTCCTGTACCTTATGAGGGGCATGGCCTCCATCCCTATGGTGGTTATCACCAGTTCTCCCGGGCTTCCCAAGGCGGCGGGTCTGCCCCCATCGTCTATTATCTCTGCAATGACGTGGTTCTCCCTTATATGCATGCCCTCATGGGCGGGGCAGGTGACCGCGCCACCAAGGCCCATCTCCCGTGTGCCGTAGTGGTGAAAAAGCCTCGAGCCCAATATACCCTCTATCATCTCCGCTATCGGGGCTGGGCAGCTATCCCCGCTGACCAGCGCGCTCCTAAGGGTTCCCCTGCCGCATACCCTGAGGGTGGAAAGAAGCTGCACCGGCATGGCCACGCAGGAATCCGGCCTGTGCCGCTCCATTATCTCCTTCATGGCGCCATAGCTTAAGCCCGCCCCCGCCCTGATTGGGCTTCCTCCAATCCTTCTTATCGCCTCCGCTATAAGCTCGCCGAGGCTTCCCGGCCCGGAAAAGGGCATGCATATCATCACCCTGCCGCCCGCTCCTGTCATTTCGCCCAGCCCCGCCATAAAAAGCCCTATCGTATCCTCGCAGTCCCCCTCGCTGTAAAATACGCGCTTTGCCCTGCCAGTGGTGCCGCTGGTGTGCTCAGTTATTATCTTGCGTATATCGGCTTGGGATGTCATAAGCATGCCGGCGGCGTTTTCCGCAACGTCCCTGCCCGTGGTAAAGGGTAACTCCTTCAGCTCCCCAAGGCTGCCCAGCCCCCCCGGCAGGTCTTTATAAAAGCCGTTCCTGAGCCTTTGCGCCCCAAGGAGGCGGTTGAGCTTTTCCAACTGTATCCGTTCTATATCCTCCCGCGTGAGGCTGTCAAGCCCCTCCTGCTTCTTTATATACCTGTCTATCCTTGCTGCTTGCATATAAGGCTCCTTTCCGGCGATGCTGCCGTTTTTTATTGTATTTCCCGCTTGCCGCCCTTTCTTAACCGCAATCTTATATCCATTATGATAATATTTTCACACATAGGGTGTATGCCCAAATCATAATCAGGAGGAACGGTTTATTTATGAAGGGTTTTGCCATGTTAAGGATCGGCGAGGTAGGCTGGATAGAGAAGGACAGGCCGGTATGCGGCCCGAATGATGCGATTTGCAGGCCCCTTGCCATAGCAATATGCACCTCTGACGTGCATACCGTATGGGAGGGCGCCGTGGGCGAGCGCCACAACATGATATTAGGACACGAGGGCTGCGCCGAGGTGGTCGAGGTCGGCTCCGAGGTAAGGGACTTCAAGCCCGGCGACAGGGTGCTGGTACCCGCCATAACGCCGAACTGGAGCTCCCTTGAGGCCCAGGCGGGCTACGCCATGCATTCCGGCGGCATGCTGGCGGGCTGGAAATTTTCCAACATCAAGGACGGCGTTTTCTCCGAGTTCTTCCATGTGAACGACGCGGACGGCAACCTTGCGCTCATGCCCGAGGGAATGGATATAGTGGACGCCTGTATGCTTTCGGATATGGTGCCCACCGGCCTGCACGGCGCAGAGCTTGCCGACGTGCAATTCGGCGATACCGTTTTAGTGATAGGCATAGGCCCCGTTGGCCTCATGTCCGTGGCGGGCGCTAACCTTCGGGGCGCTTCCCGCATAATCGCCGTGGGTACCCGCCCCAAGTGCGTGGAGGTGGCGAAGCTGTACGGCGCATCGGACTTCATAAGCTACAAGAACGGCTCGATAGAAAAGCAGGCCTTGGAGCTCACCGGCGGCAAGGGCGTCGATAAGGTGATAATTGCCGGCGGCACCGTGGATACCTTTGAGTCCGCCGTGGCCTCGCTTAAGCCCGGCGGAAAGATAGGCTCTGTAAATTACCTGGGCAGCGGGGACTATGTAAAGATACCCCGCGTTGAATGGGGCGTAGGCATGGGCCACAAGCAGATACAGGGCGGCCTTATGCCCGGCGGCAGGCTCAGGATGGAGAAGTTAGGCTCCCTCGTCGCCTCCGGCAGGCTGGATGTAAGCCCCATGGCGACCCACATATTCGACGGCTGGGAGCACATACCCGAGGCTCTCCAGCTTATGAAGGACAAGCCGGCGGAGCTCATAAAGCCCGTCGTAAGGCTGGTATAACGCAATGCTGAGCGGGCTTTGGGGCTTCCCCCTGCCCGCTTCCCCTTGGCGGGAAAAACGCTAAAAAAAGAATGAAGATACTCATAGTTTCAGGGTTCCTCGGTGCGGGCAAGACCACCTTCATAAAGGAGCTGATACGCCGCACGGGGCAAGACATAGTAATACTTGAAAACGAATACGGCGACACCGACATAGACAAGGGCGAGCTTTCCTCCTCGGGCGATATAAGCGTGCTGGAGCTTATGGAGGGCTGCGTTTGCTGCACCGTGCAGGAGGGCTTCGCCAACTCCGTGCTGACGATAGCCTCGGCGCTCTCCCCCGCTTTTTTGATAGTTGAGCCCACCGGCGCAGCGCTGCTTTCCCGCATAATAGACAATCTTTCCAGGATAACCTACGGCGACATATCCCTGCTTCCCCCGGTGACGCTCGTTTCGCCCCGGGGTATAGACCAAAGCATGGCCTGCTTCGGCGATATTTACGCCGACCAGCTCAAGGCGGCGGAGCAGATAATATTTTCAAAATGCGAAAACGAGGATCCCGGCGCACTCCGTCTTGCAAAGGAGAAGCTACTCAAAACAGCGCCCTCCGCCCGCGTGGCTGCGGAGCATTATTCCCGCATGGGCGAGGAATGGTGGCTGGGGGCTGCTCGGTTCGGAAAGCCGGCCCGCCCGCTTATCGAAAAAATACAGCTATGATATTTCAAAATTTGGACGGCGGCCCGTGGGATATGCCGGGCGGCAGGATTGCCTCGCCCTATCCGCAGATATACTCGGCGATATGCCATTAACGGACCAGGCAGCGCAGCTTCCCGAGGAATGCTCCTTCCGCAGCCCAGCGCCCATGAGCATGCCGGAGCTTATAATGCTGCTGGAGGACGCGCTGCGGGGACGGTACGGCGGCATAGTGAGAGCCAAGGGCATATTGGAAACGGGCGGCGGCTATGTTCGCTTCGACCTTGCGGACGGCCTTTACAGCATAACCGGAGCCGACGGCGTAAGCACGGAGCCGCAGTGCGTATTCATAGGCCGGCAGCTTCGCCCGGCGGAGATAGCGGCGCGGCTTGCCGACCCCGCTGCTTTTATATGATAATATCCCCTTGGGCATAAAATCCGTGTTAGGCGGGCGGCATAAGGCCGCCCCTTTTTTATGCCGGCGGGGCGCATCTGTGCGTATTGTTATTTTACAAGGATTTTATTATGATAAAATTCTTATAAAATTTCATCGTTTTAACGATAAGTTTATGCCCTTTGCGGTATTATATTGTCCATGAACGGGAAAGGAAGGATCGATATGAGCTTTTTTATGAAACACAAGGCAAAGGTGCAGCTCATGCTGCTCGCCGCCGCCGCAATATTTACCGCATACGGCGCGCTGCGGGGAGAGGCGGATACAGTGCTGGCCAAGGCAATACGGATATGTCTGGAGTGTGTTGGCATTGGCTAAGCAGGAAAGAGAAAAGAGCGTTTCCCTGTTTCTATCCCGTTTCAGGAGCTTTTTACAGGCCGGAGCGACGCTGCTCACAAACCCTCATCTGCCAAACTTCGTCAAAGGGGCGATATATCAGGGCAAGGGGAAATACGTGTGCGTGCCGGGGCTCAACTGCTACTCCTGCCCGGCGGCAGGTGGCGCATGCCCGATAGGGTCGTTTCAGGCAGTAGCAGGCTCCTCGAAGTTCAGGTTTTCCTATTATGTCGCCGGTATGCTGATATTCCTCGGCGTACTGTTGGGCAGGCTTATATGCGGCTTCCTGTGCCCCTTCGGGTGGTTTCAGGATCTTATCAATAAGCTCCCCGTGAAAAAGCTCTCTACCCGCCGCTTAAAGCCGCTGCGCTATCTCAAGTACGCCGTTCTCGTCATTGCGGTAGTGCTGCTGCCTGCGCTGCTCAGGGACAGCTTTGGCTTGGGCCCGCCGTATTTTTGCAAGTACCTCTGTCCACAGGGAGTGCTCGAGGGGGCTATCCCCCTTTCCCTTGCGGACAGCGGCATACGGGCGGCCCTCGGCAGCCTCTTCCGCTGGAAGGCTGCGCTGCTCCTTGCGGTGGTCGCGCTGAGCGCGGTGTTCTACCGCCCCTTCTGCAAGTGGCTGTGTCCGCTGGGCGCGTTCTACTCCCTGTTCAACAGCGTTTCGCTGTTGGATATGCGGGTCAACAAGGACAGGTGCATATCCTGCGGAAAATGCGCCAGAGTGTGCGGCATGGATGTTGACATAACGAAAACCCCCAACCACACCGAATGCATACGCTGCGGCGTCTGCATAAAAGCCTGCCCCACCGACGCCATACGCTATCGCTGCGGCCTCGGCGCGGGAATGAATAACACAAAGACCAAGGAGGAAAATTAAAATGAAAAAACTTATAGCTGTTGTAGTCGCCATGATGCTGGCCCTTGCCTTCACCGCCTGCGCGCAGGAGATGAAGAAGGATGAGATGCCCAAGGACGACATGATGAAGGCGGAGGAAACGGAAAAGGATTCCATGGAGAAGGACGCCATGGCGGAGGAGGCCATGGAAAAGAAGGACGAGATGATGGGCGAGGCCTGCATGTGCGGCGATAGCAGCAAGTGCATGATGGACGGCGCCTGCAAGGAAAAGGACGGCTGCATGTGCATGAAGGACGGCATGTGTACCGATAAGTGCATGTGCGTCGAGGGCGGCTGCATGAAGGACGGCATGTGTACCGATAAGTGCATGTGCGCGAAAAAGGATATGATGGAGGAAAAGGCCGAGGAAGGCTCCGAGATGAAGGAGGCCGCGGCCGCCATAGGGCCCTCCTGCGGCGCACCCGAGGCCGGCTCCTCCTGCGGGGCGCCAGACATCGACGTTGCGCTGTCCTTCGGCTGCTGCGGTTAGGCCGGGAAGATAAGCGGCGGCAGGCATGAAAAGGATATTTTTAGGGACGCTGGCCCTTGCGCTGCTCATAAGCGGCTGCAGGGCCGCCCCTTCTATAAAGGCTGAAACAAACGGAGCGGAGGCGCAGATGCAGCGGGAAAAGATGGATTTCTCCGATGAAAAAAACACCATATATCTGGCGGGCGGCTGCTTTTGGGGCCTGGAGATGCTCATGCAGTCCATACCCGGCGTCATAGACGCAGAGAGCGGCTATGCCAACGGCACGGGCAAAAGCGACGCCAAATACAGCATAATAACCGGCGGCAGGACGGGCTTCCGCGAAACGGTAAAGGTCACCTACGACCCGGACGAGGTAAGCCTGGACGCGCTGCTGCTGGCCTACTTTTACGTTATAGACCCAACGGTAGCCAACAGGCAGGGCAACGACGTGGGCAGCCAGTATCAGACGGGGGTATACTATACCAACGACGAGGCGAAGAAGACTGTGGAGCGCATAGCCGCCATAGAGCGCGGGCGCAGCAAGCGGTTCGAGGTGGAGATAGGCCCTCTGGTCAACTACTACCCCGCCGAGGAATACCACCAGAACTACCTCGAAAAAAAACCCATGGGCTACTGCCACATACCGCGGGACGAGATAGAGCTTTTCTCAAGGCTCAGGATCGACCCCGGCGACTATCAGAAGCCCGCGGCGGAGTCCATACGGGATAAGCTCACCGCGGAGCAGTACAAGGTAACGCAGGAGAGCGGCACGGAGACCCCCTTTGTAAACGAGTTCTGGGATAAGTTCGAAAAGGGCATATACGTGGACATAGTTACCGGCGAGCCGCTGTTTTCCTCAACGGATAAGTTCGAGAGCGGCTGCGGCTGGCCCGCCTTCTCAAAGCCCATCGAGGGGCCCGCGGTGGTGGAGCTGGAGGACAACAGCCACGGTATGCGCCGCACGGAGGTAAGGAGCCGCGCAGGCGACTCGCACCTCGGCCACGTGTTCACAGGGGACCCCGAATCGCCCAACGGCGTCCGCTACTGCATAAACAGCGCGTCGCTGAGGTTCGTCCCCTTGGCAAAGCTGGAGGAGGAGGGCTACGGCTACCTCTCCTACCTGTTTGAATGACCCCCACCGCTGCCGGCCTTGCCTTGAGCCGGCAGTAATTATATCAGGCTGAAAGGATTAGGATATGGAAAACAGGCAAAACGCGGATAAGCGCCGCCAGCGCCGGCTGGGCTATGCCCTCGTTATAGGCTTTACCCTGTCAGGCGCGCTTTGCGGGTTTTTATATTACCGCTTTATAGGGTGTCTCGGCGGCACCTGAATGATAGCAGCCGACCCCCTCTCCGCCACGGTGTACGGAGGCATGATAGGCTCCCTGATAGGGCTTACGGCCGCCCCGGGCAAGGAAAAGTGCGGAGGGTGAAGGCGATAGGCTCGCGGTGTGCGAGCCTCTTTTTTTATATTCAATAATTCGCGGCAGGTAAAAGGGGCGGCATTCAGCCGCCCCTTGGTGTATTGACTTTTTACCTGACCAGCCCTAAGAGCCTTGCGATATATTGCAGGAGCGTCATATCGCCCGTCTTGGGGGGTATTACCATCACGGGTACTGGCGTGGGATCGGGGTGATAGTGGCTGTGTCCGCCGCCGCCGTTATAGGGGGTAGGGATGGGAGTGGGAGTTGAGCCCTTGTGGTTGTTGAAATTGAGCGTTACCGTAACGCCTGCCTTAAGCTCGACCACTTTACCGTTTCCGTCTACCGCGTCGCCGTTCACCGTTACGGTATAGCCCAGAGCCTTTGTTTCCTGAACGTAGTAGGTGCCTGCGGGCAGTTCTATGGTCTCGCTTCCGCCGTGCTTGAGGTTAAACGTGTAACCACCGTTGACAAAGTTTCCAGTATTGGCGGTTTGATTTACACTTGCTACATTTGCCTTGGCTTTAGGCGGATATGCGGGGCCATCGGGACTCGGGCTGCCCACTGCGTTAACCGTAAACTCGAACTCATCAGAATTACTGGAAGCATTACCCGAAACGGTCTTTTTGATGATGATGGTGCCGGTGTTGGGCGGCAGCTGCTCATAGGTGTTGTAGAAGGTAATAGTTGCAGGAGTATCGGATACCGTAACAATTCTGGCAGGAATGTCGCTCGTTATTCTCAAACTGTAACCCTGAATATCAACTTCTTTTTCAGCAACAGAATACTCGCCGTGCGGCAACTTAACCGTTTTCGGCTTGTATGTATTGCCGTTCTCTTCCCTTTCTACCGTTACACTCTCTACTACCTCTTCTACATTTCCGACCTTCCTAATTTCAAAGACAAAACTGGCGGGCAGTATTTCAGTCGGCAATCCATTTACGACCTTGCTTATAGTCAGCTCGCCCTTGGGTCCCTCAATTTTAGTGTAGGTGTTGGTAAATGCGATAGTGGCGGCTTGCCCTTCCGCTACCTTAACCTTGCCGTCAGCGGGGTTGCTCGTTGTCACTACATTATAGCCATCAATATCCGCGCCCGCTTCTGTGACCGTATATTCACCAACGGGCACGTTGTCAAAGGTCACGGAGCCTGTATTGTTGTCTCCGATTACGACTTTCTTTGAATCTGTGTGTCCGCCGCCCTGAATGGTAAAGGTATATTCCCTATCCTTGACGCTTGTGGTATCGCCTTCGGGCATAACGACCGTCTTATTAACGGTAATGCTGCCTACTACCGCCGCTATCGTCACCTGCGGCGAGGGTGCTTCCACTTCTCCCGGTGTGCCGTCATGCTTGGTGTAGTTCAGCTTGCAGGATTTGTTTGTATCCTTTGTTCCCGTCCAGCCGTCCTTGGGCTTAATTTTAAAGGTAATGCTCTGCTCAGCCTTAAGAATATCCCCTATGTCCCATGTAAGGGATTTAGCATCGCCGTCATAGGTCAGCCCGTCATCAGCAGAAACGAAATCAAAGAACCCATCGTTTATAACGTCTACCATCACGGCGTTTGTGCCCGCATGCACCTCGTTTATCTGCGCCGCCCATTCGATAAGTATTGTTTCAAGCTGGGTATTCAGATTGGCATCCGTGATATTTCTAAAATGGCTGGGACTGGTTGCCATGCTTTTTAAATACTCTCTCGCTGCTTGATTCTGATTGCCATCGAGCGCAATACCTATGGTGTAGATGGTGACGCCATCACGTTTAAGCTGTGCTACCTGATTGCTGCCGTTCCAGTTGGGATCGTTCTGCGATTCGCCTTGTTTTCCGGGCGCGCCGTCTGAGATGAACACGACGTAACCAGGGCGGTTTTTGTCCTGTCGCCCGTCAAGGATCTGCTTTGCCTTTGTCAACGCAGCGGTATAGTCGGTGCCGCCATCTGCTCGCATCTCGTTAATTTTCGTTTTAATGGTATTTGGTTGATCAGTCAATCCAGTTTCATATCTTATTGCTGGATATGTTACATAATGACCAAAAGGCCAAATTCCAATATATTCTGTTTTCTCGCTGAAAAACCCTATAACAGCCATTTTATTGTCGCTGCTGTCTGTGAGTATGCCGTCTGCAAACCTTTTGCCTGCATTCTTTGCCGTGTCCATTCGATTATTCATCGAACCGGAGCAGTCTATGACCAGAACAACGTCTGCATTAGGCTGTACATTCTGCGTCACAGGGTTGCCCTGAACGGTCAGCTTTATCGTATAATTGCCGTCTGTGTCCGGCGTATCAGACACAAGCGTTTTTGTAATAGTCACTTTTCCCTCTTCACCTTCCGCCAGCGCCACGGACGGCACAAGCGCAAGCACCATTATGAACGTAAGGATCAGTGCAAGTGATTTTTTCATCGGTTCTTCCCCTTTCAAACTTTTATATACAAAAATACCGTTCCGGCGCGCTGCGCCGTAACGGTATTCAATGTATCCCTATATATTTTTGAGCACCCAAAAAAGGCG
>OKVK01000768.1_pt1 | contig 19318 bp, 11 predicted proteins | sample 1604771 | NCBI WGS metagenome assembly OKVK01 (sample SAMN01760906, study PRJEB22395) | human gut metagenome | reverse complement strand
GTTATTCCGCCCTCGTAAAATTTATAGGCTTTTTGTATTTTTCCCCACAGGCCGGGCAGACACAGGTTTCCATGAGATCATCCATGGAATTGATGGTCTGATACATATTCTGCAAAAATGCAAGGTCTGCGGAAAACAGTTTTTCAATGGTGGTCGGCCGGATGTTGGTCAATGTTCCTAAGGAAGTGACCACTCTGGAAAGAAGAATGATCGTCAGATATGCCGGATTGCTGACCACCCGCGGATCGCGAAGCGGCAGAATCTCATCGGCTGCCGTTGCCAGTCTCATGACGCCTTTCTTATGGACTTCCCCATTCTCATCCACATATCCTCTCGGAAGTTCAAATTCAAATTCTGTAATCAGTTCCATCGTGTTTCTCCCCTTTTATCAAATTCTGAATCCTGTCAGGGAGGTTCCCGGGAGAAGACTCCTTCTCCCGGACATCCCATCAAGTGAAAGAATTTAGCTCTCTCTTGTCATAGATTCATATACCAGTTCCACACTCTCAAATGCGATCTCACTGGAGCTTGCATTGAAATCCGGAGCGGTATATTTGCTTGGCCATGCATTGGTCAGATTCCATACTGCCAGTGCGGTGGATCCATCATCATCAAACAGGGTAATGGTCACATTCTTGTTGTGATCCTCTCCGAGAGACGTTCCCTGGGAGATAGAGGTTACCCAGTCATAGAAGCTTAAGGAACTGGTCATGCCCCATTTCAGCGTTACATTACCGAATTTGGTCAGACCGTTCATTTTGCGGGACCAGTTCACACCTTCATCACCGGTACGGTATTCAATAACATCAATACTTGCGTCGAAACCGCTTACTTCTGAAAAACTTGCCTCGGTAATTCCATCGATCTCGACCTTATAATTATATTTTTTAAACGGATATGCCACGTGTTTAATCCTCCTTTATCTTTCTTTTATGCCTTCCTTATGACTCTTCCATGAACTGGGTGATTCTGAAGATGACGAACTCAGCCGGGCGGCTCGGAGCTACTCCGATCTCGCAGATCAGACGACCATTCAGAATATCACTCTGGGACATCGTATCTCTTCCGATATTTACGAAGAATGCCTGGTCTTCGGTAGTTCCAACCAAAGCACCGCTTCTCCACATATCACGCAGGAATGCACGGATGGTTCTTCCCACTCTTGCCCACAGCATCTCATCGTTCGGCTCAAATACAGCCCAGTTGGTCTGGGATTTGATACTCTCCTCCAGGTAGATGAAGAGACGGCGAACGTTGACATATTTCCAGAGACTGTTGCTGGAGCAGGTTCTTGCGCCCCATACACGGATGCCCTGTCCCGGAAGTGCTCTGATCAGGTTCACACCTGCCGGATTCAGGATATCCTGCTCAGCCTTGTTGTACAGGCAGGAAAGTCCGATGCAGTTATAAACTACTTCGTTTGCCGGAGCTTTGTGAACGCCTCTCTCCACATCACTTCTTGCATAGATACCGCATACAGCTCCTGAAGGCGGAATGTAAGCCGGTCTCTTATTAAGCACGTCGTAGATCTGAATCCACGGATGATACATTGCTGCATAATCAGAATCAATCTTCTCTTTATGAGCCAATACATCCTGAGGTTTGGTCAGATTCTGCGGAACATCCAGTACTGCGAAGGATGCACCGGTATTTGCGCAGTGTGCAGTCAGTGCCAGCTGAACCGCCGGACTGGTCACACCAGGAATTGCCATAATACTTACATTATTAAGCTCTTTGAAGGCTGCAAGACCGGTTCTCTTTCCAGGACCTCCGTCCACACCGAGGAATACATCATCCGTGATTGCTTTCTTGCCGCCGTCACTTCCACCTGCCAGGAAGACGATTGCTTTGTCAGCATCTGCTGCTGCGCCAAATACAGACAGCGGATTGATGGCCTCTTTGATCTCCTCTGCAGATACATCTACCAGATCGGATTTGGAAAGCACTTTGCTGATGAAGGAAGCAGCATCTGCATTCAGAGAAACGCCCTCATAGATCTCTACCTGATCTCTGTAAGACACTTCCATGTTCATCTCACAGGTAGAAAGAACCTTTCTCGGAACCGGGGACTTGTCCACCAGGTCTTCTTTTACCGGCAGTGCCAGAGTAATGGTATTTCCCTGTACCATGGCAATCTTGTTATAACCAACTGCCTTGCCATTATTGCGGATTACAACCGTATCGCCCTCTGCGAAAATAGAACCATTTGCTACAGTATAAACCTTTGCTGCCGGGTCCTCACCGGTTGCCTCAAGAACAGCTGTCTTGCCTTTGGTAGCTGCCACTGCAGTTACTTTGATCTCATTGCCCCATTTTCCAGGATTCTTTGCTTTGATGGTGATACCGCCTGCGGATACGGCTGCGATAGCTGCATCTGCTGATGCGGTACGCATAACATAGCATCTGGAACCGCCGTTTGCAAAGAACTGCTCTACTGCATATGCCAGATAACGGTATTCTCCGTAGGTACTCTCCGGCAGATAGCCTCCGAATTTCCGGTTGAAATCAGCAAAGCTTGATACAAATTCCGGAGTTCCGATTACTTTTCCTTTCTCAGCCATTCCGACAAAACCTGCCGTGCTGGTGCTGACACCCTCCATAGGTCTCATTCCTGATTCAAATTCCTCTACATATACTCCTGGGGATAAATATTCTGCCATTCTTTTGTCTGGTCCGAGGCCCTTTTGCCTCGTACCTGTCCTCCTTTCAATGTAATCTATGTTTCACGACCTATGGCACCATAGTTGTCGTGGCGGGTCCGGGATTTACAATTTGTATTACCCCGCCCCAGTTACACATGCATTTGCACGTGTTATTTACTGCTGGTTTTCCTCCCACCAATACGGTCGGAGACCCCGGTGCCCAGGGGGCTGCTGTCACCGGCACACAGGGCATTGGGGTTAAGACTCCAAGCGCCGCCGCTGTTGCCGCTGCCACCTGCGGATTTGCCATGGAAGTGCACATTCCAAAAGGCATGATATTGACCATCGGTTGATTGTCCGTGATGCATGCAGGCGGCATGTTACTGCATTGGACCTTACTTGCCGGAAGTACATTCAGTACAGATGGCGCCATTCCGAAACTGCACATCAGCTGCGCTCCCGATGTTACGATCAAAGACACGTTCGACCTCCTTTCACCTATGATGGTTTTTATATATGAAGTACCATTACTTCCTCAATTAACTGCTCTTCCCCCGGATCTACGGGAATCGCATAGGCTCCTGCCCCGTCTGTGACGGACCGGTATATTCTGGTTATCGGAGCTCCTTCTTTTAATTTCGCCGGAAATGTTCCCACCGGCTCGATCCGGTATTCATTAATTCCTCTTTTTTCCATGGGAATAAATCTTGCTGTCTCGCTTCCGCTTCCTGCCATAAAAGGCTTTCCGATAAGATTTTCCTTTGTAAATCCCTGGAAAAAGATCCACTCCCCGTCCGGCCCCTTCCTGTATTCCCGGAATATAAGACCCGTCGGTCTGGTTCTCGCCGCATACACTTCTGCCGGAAATGCAGTTCTACTGCTTTCTATCTTTCCGGTCAGATATTCATGGGGATATGGATGTCCCCTGCCCGGCTTTCCATAAAGTCTTACATCTGCAACAGGTTCGTCCGGATTCAGCTGTTTTTTCTCTATCAGAACACTGCAGGAGTGATAATCCGTACTTTCTATCCGTACTCTTGTCACCGATTCCTGTGGTTCCATAAAAAGATACAATCCTTCGTCTTTTTCTACCGGATGGATTACTCTGCCTTCCACGGAAAACAAAAAACCTTTTTTCCGGATACACTGTCCGGTAAAATCATCCACCAGCCGCAGGGCAAACGCCATTCTCATCTGAATCATATGGGCCTCCTGTTACCGCTGTCTCTGGGAAACATCGAATTCGGCTGCTACCACACGCTTGAAGCTGCGGATTCTTCTGGATGACAGAAGCACCGGAGCCACGCTGAAATAGATTCCCAGCTGATATGGAATGGACAACACCGACCATATCTTCGTCTTTTCTTCATAACTCATCGGCAGCAATGTAATGGATGCGCTGGTTTCATCATTTTCTGCGGTCTCATAGAGAATCGCATGATCCATCAGAACCTGCATGGCTCGTCCAAGAATTCGCTGCTCATTTTCCACATTGGACATCATCTGGGATTTGGTATTCATGTACAATGCGAAAAACAGATTCAGAGGCTTCGGCGGATACTGGGCCTGATTGCCGCGGAGTCTGATCATATCCAGATTCTGATACTCCCGCAATTCCTGAATATCATAGAGATACAGTCCCAGCTGAAAATCTGCATTCTTGTCTGTCGGTGCCGCAAGGGCAATGGATTCCGGCGACTGGATCAGCTCCGGACAGATATTTTCCCGCAAAAGCTTCAGGACCTCATTACTTACGTCCGAAATGATTGAAAAATCTGCCATGTCTTTCCCCTCCTCCCTTATTCATTTTCTACGGTAAGGAACATCAGCTGATCCGGTTCACTCATCTGATAACATAACCGGTATCGGATATTGTCCGCTTCGTATACTTCTTCATAGATGGCTTCCGCCAGATTGATGCCGCCCACTTCCACGTGGCTGCTGTTTCTTGTCACCAGTTCATAGCTGATACTGCTGAATGCTGTTGGAACGGTGAATCGTACCCTCTCAATGGCAACACATTCCTGCAGATTGGTAGCGCCGTTCTCCGGCGTCATCTCATATCCTTCCAGAAACTTTAAATCCAGATCGTTGTCATAAGTAGTCACTGCGGTAATTGTAATTTTACTTTTATCCAGAGTGCTTTCCGGCTGCCATTCCTCATCGCTTAGATAATAGTATGCGTAATAGCGGTTACCTGCCGGAAGGCTCTCCATAAGTTCCTGTTCTTTCGTTTTCTTTTCTGTGGCGGTGCTCCCTGTTTCTGAAGTGGTTCCTTCAGTGGTCCCGGCAGCAGTATCCGTCTCATCCAGCTTACTTTCTTCTGTCTCCGCCAGCGTCTCCCCGTCTTCATCCGGAAGATACCATCCGGTTCCTTCTGCGGAATCTGTACCGGAGAGCTTTAACTCCACCAGGCAGTCTGCTCTCAAAATCACTTTATTTTTCTCATAGAGAAAACTGGTCTCTCCCTCGCTGTAATAGACAATGGGTGTCTCTTTCAACATCACTTCCGCATCTTCCAGCGAGAGGCCCAGAAGAGATTCATACTGAATATGATCCCTGGCAAACTGTCCTTCGAAGAGTTCTCTTCCGGAAGAAGCATACCGAATGCCTTTTCCCTGCTCCCGGCCCATATAGAACTCTCCCTCGTATTTCTTAATGCCGGAATCGTAATAGCTGGTTCCCTGTCCATGGTAGGCACCGCTCTGGAAGTTTCCTTCATAGATCATGATGCCTTGTTCATTGTAGAGTACCCCTTCCCCGTTAAAGGCTCCGTTTTCAAAAGTGCCTTCATACTGCACGGTTTTGTCCGGATAATACAGGATGCCGTCACCGGAAAACTGATTGTCTGCGAATTTTCCGGTATACTGCGGATTGCCGTCTGCGTTATACAAAGTTCCGGTTCCACTGAATTTATTATTTTCAAAAGAACCTTCATAAATTTTCAGTCCGTCCTGGTTCCATAAAGTTCCACTTCCACTGCACACACCAGCTTTGATGTCTCCTGTATAGACCACTTCCCCATTGGCTGCCCGAATGTTCGCTTTTCCTGTATAATCTCCCAAATCCATATCATCATAGTCATAATAGACGGTAGTGATAAGGTTTGAAGTAGCAGTGGTATCAGATACCGGCGCTGCAATCCAATTGAAGTAAATAAAGACTGCCGCGCATCCTGCCAGTATCAGAAAGTAGACCAGCATCTTGGAGATCCAGAACCGCCCGACGGTAAAGTAATCTTCCGGGGATTTTGCCTCCCCGTTTAAGATCTTCCGTACCTTGGCATTGATCGGTGCTACCAGTCTGGAGGTAATAATATTGACATTGAAAATCTGCTGTACCCGGCGAACCACTCTCTGGAAGGGATTCATAACTGCCGTACGCAGTCTCAAGAACGCCTTTCCGAGAAGCTGAAAAGCATAAGATCCTTTCATGCCGCGGAATATCTGCATAATTAGATTTCCCATTCTGCCTTCTCCTCCATCCGGTTACTTAGTTTTTCTTCTGCAAATCCTCGCATCGGAAAATGTAATACTTCGCTGCCATATCTTTTGGATTTTCCCTCAAGACACAGGCAAGCAGGTTCTTTGCCTCGTAATAGAAGCCTTTTTCGTAGAGTTCCATGGCCTTGTCAAAGGCGTGCTGCGTCTGTTTTACCAGCCGGATCTCTTCTCCGCTTCTGTCGTCATAAATATCATAAAGTCCTGTTACCAGACTGCCGTCTTCCAGACGTCCAATATAACGGCCTGCATAGGAATCTTTGTTTGCCATTCGCTCATAGGCTGCTTCCGTAATGAGCAGACGGCTTCCCATGCTCCGTAAGAATTTTCCATTGCTTAACAGCTGCTCAAATTCCGGTGCAATCACTGCCGGGATATACCGTTCCTCATCTCCACAGATACCAAAATATACTTCCGTCTGATCCATGACAAAGACAACGTTCAACTGTTCTTCCGGTCCATAGAGGCGATTATCCGCGTCCATCCTTGCCAGGATTGTCAGCGCGGTTACTGCTGCGGAATCCGCTCCGTTCTGGCACACCAGCATCATGCTCTGCAGGTTGGCATCATCCACAATGGAAATAATATTATTCTGCTGGGCAAACCGGTTGACTGTATTGAAGAACCGGTTCATAAGAGCCTCTGTCTGATTCAACGGAAGGGAGTCTTCCAGGTAAAGCCGTACATTCAGCACGGCGAAATTGCCTTTGACATTGCTTCCGAGGGTCAGAGATCCTAAATTATCTTTTCCAAGAAGACCGATGATACTGGGCGGTACGAACCGGTAATAAGTTTCACTCATACGCTCCAGATTGAGAATCTGTACGTCAATATCATCTGCCATCTTATTAAATACCTGTGCAATTCCTGTCAGTTCATCCTCCGATGTACTGGTAATCCGAATGCTCCGGTCTCCATCTGCAAAAAGCTGCATTTCCCGCTTCATCTCTCCTAACGGGAACAGAATCTGATAGAACAGCAGCATCATGAGTACCATGACAATCAGCAGGAATGCCACACTCACTATAGTGAAATCTTTAATGTAGGTGGCGGTATAAGCTGCAATATTGGCAGCATAGATACCTGTTTCCAGCAGGTAGACGGTCTCACCGGAAAGTCCTCCCACCGGGGTAATACATACCATACGCTCTCCCAGCTGATCATGAATGGTTCCCGTAACCGATTCTCCGGTCAATGCCGCTCTCCGGTAGAGCTGTTCCGCCGGAAGATTCATCAGAATCTCACAGGGATAAAAACATGGGCTGTTTTTGTCAACACCAATATATAAATCTCCGTTTTCATAGTAAATCACTCTGGTATAGAGTTCACGGGTTGCCAGCTGCTGGCTCAGATAGGAATAAGCTTCCCCTGAATAATCGTAAGGATATTCAATCTCGTTAAAGGACTCCTGTCCGAACAGAGCCGCCAGCATGTTGCCCTCGTCAACGGTCTGTTTTACAAAGTTCTCATCAATAGCGCCCTTATAATACTGGAAGGAAACTGCTCCAAACAGCGCCATGGTGATGAAGAGAAGCGGGATCGTCGCACTTAACAGCCGTTCCATAATGGTATGTCCGCCCCGGATAGAGCTTGTGAAAACCACCACAAACCCGAAGATCACCAGAATTACCACCGCATAGACTGCCCACTGGCGGATGATTTCCAGGATCATGGCCGGAATGCCATACCGGAAAGCGCTGATCACATGTCCGTTTCCATCCTGGCAGACCAGAAAATGAAATCCGTCGTCCTGCCCACTCTTCACCAGTGCGGTAAAGGTGTTAAGTCCCGACATGGACATGAGCACCACATCTCCCGGTGTGTACAGATTGGAGCCGCCAAAAGGACTGCTGCCGCTTAACACGGTTTCCTCCGATCCATCCTCCAGATTGAGCCTTATGATATTTCCGGTCTCATACTCTCCAAAATAGACATAACCGCTTTCCGCATAGGAGATGAAAGAAGGATACATAAGCGTGTCCACCGTCCGGGCCGGATACACTTCATATACCCGTTCCTCGCTGGCACAGTAGATCTTACCGGAATCGGAAATATAGACCAGGTTTGTGCCGTTTCCAATCGCTTTATAAATTCCTTCTCCCGTTCTCATGGGATAGGTTCTTTCGTTTTTCAGTGACAGGGTATCTTCCAGCACGGAACCAAATTCATAATTTTTTCTAATCGCTTTGGTTTCTTTTTCATCGGTCCCGATAACGGTGATGGTACTGCCGGATGCATTGATCCATCCATAACGGATTCCGTCTTCATTATCCAGTGAAAAAATCTTTCTCTGCCGTCCGTACAGACGGTCGAAATCAATGACCATCAGCTCCTGTCCCAGAACCGTTCCGTCATACCGGTCGACTTTATCCCGCAGGACGTAGACATATTTTTCTCCGGCGGTTACTCCCAGAACCTGATACATGGCATCTTTGCGTTCCGTGCGGAATTTTAAATGCCCGTTAATTGTTCCATTTTGCTTCAGTCTGGCGATGACGGTACTGTTCCCATCATTCCATGCAGCAATGGTTCCTCCGTTCTGTGCCGTACAGAAGGTCAGAAGCGAATCCATGGATACAGTACTTCTTCCAATTCCCCGATACCCGGCCACCACTCCGGCAATTATCAGTGCGATCAGCAATATAGTCCTGAATACTTTTTTCATAAGTACAACACTCCTTTTATTCCCCATCGCCCAAATAGACATTGCCGATGTATTCAATACCGTTATAACTTACATTACTCTCATATGCCTTCCGGACTTTCCAGCGGGTTCTGATCTGTCCTCCCGCATAAATGAGGGTAACCAGCACCAGAATCGTCAGAAACGCTGTCATGGCATTTCTGAACAGGAAATTCCGGACTCTGCGGAAGCGGCTCCGAAACCACCAGAGAATTCCTCTCATCTCCACAGGTTTATCCGCCATGCTGCGGATTGTGGCGATAATGGAACCAAAGGAAGTGAATCCGGTCGTCCGCATTTTCATATCAAACAGCCGTAAATCTCCGGGATAACCATCCCTTGATTCATAACGTCCCTTATAGTTCAGTTCCAGAATGCCGAATGCTTTTTCCGCTGCTGCGAGAAAATACTCCGCCTCTTCTGTTCCTTCTTTCAGTTCTGCGAAATCCATAAAATAATTAAACTGAATTCCGCCGTCCCTTGTAATATTAATATTTCTGTCATGAAGAAGCAGGATTCCCAGATCAGCATCTGCCCCGGATTCCGCACAGGCTGCAATAAGGTTTAATGCTGCCCTCTTACACTGTACAAACTCTGCCAGATACACTCCGCCCAGCAGAGACAGGAGATTTTCGTGATAATAGCGGAACACCAGATTCAGCCTGCTCTCATAGACAAAGGATCCTAAGAAATCCTGATTAGAGAAGAACAGACGTCCTGTATTCAGTTTTTCCGTCACCGTCTTTCTGACAGCTGCATCGCGAATGGCAATCACGGTATAGAACACTCCCGTCTCTCCGGAAAGGTCCGTACATACGTAGATATCATTCACCTGATTCTGAAGAACGGTTCTCACCGTCTCCAGCTCCATACCCAATGCTGGAATCATCTGTTCTCACCTGCTTCTTTCGTTATTCTTCCGTCTTCTTCTGCGACACAATCATAAATGCATGTGTAAATATCTCCGGATGTGCCAGTGCTTCCACTTTGATCTCATAGACACCTTCCTGGGCGGGAGCGGTATAGACACCGTTGTTGTCTATCTTGCCGCCTTCCGGATCAAGCAGCGTATAAGTCAAGGTCTCCTCCGGCATATTGATAAATACCGGATTGATGTGAACACTGCTCTTCGGTGAAAGAACCATGGTATCCGGCTGTATCATAATGCAGCCCTTCTGGTCTTTCTGACTGTAAACTCTCTGCTCCAGGTCCTCCGGCTTATACGCATACCAGCGGATCCGAAGTCCGATCTTTCCCATTTTGCTTCTGGGCCGCACACCTACGATAAAGGTTCCTCTCTCCGGCAAAATCTTGATTGCCTGATCCAGTTCAAATACCTTTTCATCCGTCACCGTACTGTCTGAAGCAAAGATACTTCCGTCTCCCAGAATAATAGACTCCCGGTCACTGCTGCTGATATTGTCCCGGCTGATATATTCCACACCGATCTCCACACATACCGGGCCATTTCCCAGTCCATGCATAATCTCATCGGAAAAATATACTTTTCCCATCTCTCCGCCATTTCCAAGAGACATCTCGAAGACGCCGCTGGAATTGACTCGCCGTTCTTTCTCTGAATGATAGCTTCCCTGCTCCTGTATCCGGACTTCCGATACCGGAAGCTGTCCCTGACAGGAAGATTCCGGAACCAGATATTCATGAAGCTGCTCAAGAATCATCAGCTGCTCAGCGCTGCTCACATACTGGTCAAAGGGTGGTCTTCCCACCTCATCAATCATGGAATGATGATCAGACCGAATCAGATGAATCTCCGCAATGAACAGCTTTTCATCATAGGTACGATCCAGATCCACATCCAGGGTTCCCTGGTAACTGGTCTTTCTTACATGTTCCAGAACCGAATCCTGCACCGGAGTCACTTTCATGCTTTGAGCTTCCGCCGATTCCTCCGATCCGGTTCCCACAACCTGGATATCCTGAAAATCAAGCAGCAGCTCCTCTCCACTGAAAATGTAATCTTCCGGCCGGAAAGACTGTTCCAGAATGACTTTCTTTCCATATTCCAGGCTGACATTTTCTGCCCGGATCACTGTCTGTTCCGGTTTCATCCGGTCTGCCGTTACCTTGCAGAAAAAAGAAAATACAGAAGGCGTATGACTGATTTTCCTGATCTCTGTCCTGCCCTTCAACACGGTCTGCGGAGTGATAAAAGCAGGCAGATACTGGATCACCTGAATGTCCTGATCCTGATAGAGCACCGCTGAAGTCAGGTAACGATCCTCCGTCTTCGTATCTCTGATACAGTCTTTTCTGTCAAGCAGATACAAACGGTACTGCTCTTTCGTACTGTTGTACTTTCTTCCGTCTTCTTCTGTATCCATCACTGCATAGACCGGTTCGGTTCCCTTTTCCTCATAGGCGATTCCCAGACAGATCGTATCGGTCTTCAGACTGCTGTATCCTTCAATCGTGGATAATTTCAGCACCTGCGTCCTTGGGACCACAATCTCCCTTCCCGCTGCATCAAGGGCCATACCGGACTGCAGAATGATGGAAGAGTCATCAGCTGCCACCACATCCAGTCCATAGACGATGCCGACTCCATGCAGAACCCGGTTGATCAGTCTTCTTTTGTTATTTATGTAATCCTGCTCATTCTGAAAATCCTTTGATGTCAGCAGTTTTCCATAATAATAATTGTTCCGTTCAAAGGAATAATACTTTCGGTTCATCATTCTGCTCTTTCGTCCTCTCTTTTCTTTCTGGATCTGCGCAGCAGCAGGATTCCGATCCCGGCCAGCACGACTGCTGTACTATAGGCAACCGCAAGCCACGGGAATGCTTTCTTTCCTTCGCTGTACTCTGTAGGTGCCGCAATGGCATATACACTTAAATGGTTCGTTTTAATGTAGGCCTCTCCTCCGGATCTTCTGGTCTCAAACGTTTCCACCGAACCATCTTCCTGTAAACAGACTACCTGAACAATACTGTTCTCATAGGCTGCCGGAATGGGAAGTCCGATCTCTATCTCTCCATCCGGCTGAATCTCCTGTCCATCCGAAAGAAGCGTTACATTGTAAGCTGCCACCAGTCCGTAATTTTCATTGATAATCTGCTTTACCATACGCTCGGAAGCATCTGTCGTTCCCGTCTGCTCCACCAGAAGCTGTACATTTTCCGGAAGTACCTCTTCATCTGTTGAGACCACCACTCCATAAACAGCATTCTTCAATACTACATCTGTAAAGCTGGGACCTGCCTGTGCATTGGAAAAATTCCGTCTGCTCTGAAGTCTTCCCGTTCCGCTGTTATCCTGCGGGGTCTCTTCCTCCTCGATTTCTTCTACTACAACCGGCTCCCTCACCGTATAGCCGGCAGTCAGAACCTTACTGTCCGCCATCTGATTTTTTACTGCAATGACCTTAAACGTCACTGCCTTTTCCACGCTGATCGGACCTGTATAAAGAGTAAGACCTGTCTTTTCATCCGGATTGGGATCCATTCCGTCTGTCCGGTAATAGATGGAAGCACCATCTGTCTCCGTGCTGAAGGTGATCTCCGTTCCCATCTCCAGTTCCCCGCTGGCGAAATTCGCAGTCGGAGCTGCCACCTGATCGGCAAAGCCATAGGTAAACGTGCTGATTTCGGACTGTTCATAGTCATCTGCAACCGCTACTGCTTTAATGGTCACGGATTCTTTGATGGAAATTGCTTTCTTATAAAGGTTGCTTGCCGTTGTCGGATCCGTTCCATCTGTCGTATAGAAGATTCTTCCGGTCTCTGCGGTAAGCTCCACCGCACCTTCTTCCGTGAAAATTGCTCCATCCGGTACGGATGCGGACGGTGCTGCCAGCCTGTCCATAATTGTGTAAGTAAAGGTAGCTGCTGATACTGCTTTGTCAGTGCCGTCTGCTATGGCAATGGCTTTGACAATCACATTTTCACCCGGTGTTCCGGTGATCGTCACTGCGCTTCCTGCGGAACTGCTCTCACTGGGAGTCGAACCATCTGTCGTGTAATGGATCGTTGCCCCTGACACGTCGGAACTTAAGTGAATGATCTCTCCGTTCTTTACAATGCTTCCGGTCTCTTTATCTGCGAAGATACCGCCCTCATAACTGCTGATACTGTAACTGTAATAACCAACCTCACTGTCACTGTATCCGGTCTTTGCCGCATAGGCACGGACACTCACTACATCTCCTGCCTTACCGCTGATGATCACACGGTCACCTACCAGTACTTTCTGGTTATCCGTTTTCTTCGGATCGCTTCCGTCTACCGTGTAGTAGATCGTCGCATCCTTTTCCGCTTTCAGACCGATCACCGTTCCCGACGCTACTACCGATCCTGTATCAATGGATGGTGTCGGTGTGGAAAGTTTTTCTGATACTTCATAGGTCAAAGTAACAATCTGACTCTCCATGCCATCTTTTACCGCATAAGCTTTGATGGTCGTCTTCTTTGTAATCGTAAACGGGTTGTCGCTGTCAAATACATTGCTTTCTTCTGTCGGATCTTTCGGTGTATCTCCTCCGTAAGCAATCTCATAGTAGATCACCGCATCTTTCGTTGCAGTCTTCAGAGTCACCTGCGTATTCTCTGTCACCGCGCCTCCTGATGGAGTTGCGTAAGGAGAAGAAACTGCTGACGGATATGCGAACACCAGCCTGGAAATCGCACTGCTTGCCAGTCCTTCTTTATAAGCCACTGCTGTGATCGTAAACAGGGAAGAGTCACCGATTGCCGGTACCGTAATGCCTTCTGAGCCATTATACTTTCTGGTCGCACTGTTCTTTGGCTCCAGTGCTGCCTCATCAAATACCGGTTCAGAGCCATCCGTCGTATAGAAAATCGTCACACCTTCCGTTGCGGAATATAGCCGGATCTTTGTACCAATCTCTACGATGGTACGGTTTTCCGAATCCGTAGCTGGAACGGAAGTGACCGATTCCACTACCGGCTGATCTGTTACCTTATATACAAATCTGGTCAGTTCACTGTCTTTCATGGTCCGCACCAGCTCACCATACTGACTGGTCAGGCTGCATGCAATGGCCGTGATCGTAAGAGAACTTCCATAGTCCGCAATATCATCTGTAATCTCTATGGGTGCATCTTTGAACTCATAGGTATCTTTTCCCATCACCACTTCCGTACCATTCAGAGACACTACCGGAGCACTTCCATTGACTGTATAGAAAATCCGGCTCCCCTCTGTGCTGCAGTACAGGCTGATGGAATCCCCCATGGAAATACTCTCTCCATCCTTCGGATTCGCCGTCGGTATTTTCACCTGACTTCTCAAAGAGAAAGAATAGGTAAAACGGTCGGCTGATCCGATCGTTTTTCCATTCGTCAATGCCTGTGCATTGATAATCAGGTAGTTGGATGTATAGATGCTCTCATCTACCGTAATCTTGTCTTCGTAAAGTCGGGTATCCTCCCCGCATTCATACCAGAGTCCGTTCAGCTTCACATAGCGCTTGCCATCATAGGTAATACTTTTTAACTCCGTCCCTTTATATTTTCCTTCCAACGTCTGTCGGGCTTCATAAGATACTTTTGTGAATGTCGGTTCTGACTGGTTGATTGTATAAAAAATCAGTGCGTCTTCTTCTTCTGTTGTTAGTTTGATCAGCTCAATTTTATCGCCGTAATCAACTCCGCCTTCCACTTCCTGATCTCCGGCATATGCAGTTGCCTTTACTCTCCCAGAAGTAGCTTCTATGTACTACAGTTCATATTCCTGCGGGATACTTCCCGTATATCCTTTCGTTCCATCCTCATCCTTCGGAATTACCCGGACATACAGATATTTCTTTCCCTCCAGAGATACCGGACTGCCTATCCAGGTCATCCATCGATCTACCGACACCAGCTTTTTATCACTGAGATAGTATTGAAGTGTGACTGATCCTGTCTCCACCTGTTCTGCAAGTATCAGGTCAACCATCTGATCTGCCTTTTCTACTTTCTGATCCACTGTTTTACCGCTTTCCAGCGTAACAGAAGGCGGATTCAGTTTCTTATATGAGAAAGAAACCGCATCCTTATTTACGATTTTCCCCTCTTCCAGCTTCCAGGCATATACGGTTTCCCCTGTTTTTATAAGCTTGTCATGGGAAATCTCTATACCGTCCTCATAAAGTTTTACCGCATCATTGCACTGATACCATACTTTATTTACGCGCACATATCTTTTTCCTTCATATTCCACACTTGCAGGCGTTTTTTCACCTGCCAGACTGTTCAGCTTTGCTATCATCCCGGAACTCTGCCCCGCAATGAAGGGCTCTGCCACTTCTGTAAAGGAGTAAAATGCTAACGCATGATCACCAATTCCTTTCAGTTTTACCGTATCGGAAAGTTTTGCTCCTTTTACATTCGTATCGGTCTCTACCGATGCAGTCACCGGAGTCGGTTTTTCTGCAATATAACTGATATGGTAACCCCGGACAGCACTTGCCACTTTTGTGGAATCACTTTTACCTGCATTTGCCCTGACATACAGATAATAGTTTTGTCTCGGTGAGAATGGTTTTTTCCAGGTTTCCCACTTCACACCGGAAAAATTGGTGATGGCACTTCCCGAAAGATAATACTGCCATTCTACGTCTTTACTGCCATCTTTCAACGTAATCATATCTTCACTGGAAATCACCTTATCTGCTGACAGGCTTTCGCCATTCTCAAGATATGCTTTCGGAGCAGTCAGTTTCTGAAAACGAATGAGCTGGTTCTCTCCCGGAAGTTTTCCCTCTGCCACCGCCTGTACAGAAATCGTTACAGTTCCATCCTCTTTATAGGAAACTGAAATCGGTGAAAGAGAATTATATTCCTGCACACTGTCACTGCACTCATACCAGAGTTTGTTGATGCGGATATACTTCTTTTGCTTATATTGTGTAATTGTTCCGGTTGAACCCGCAGCAGCCTGTTCAAGTTCTGCGCGCTCACTGGTCTTAAGTATTGCCTTTCCCGTGATCGGTGCTGTTTTATCCATCGTATAGAGCAGTGTTTCACCCTTTTCTCCCGAAAGCGTCAACGTATCTGCCAAAGTTGCCCCCTCTGTGACTGGGACATTTTCGATTTCTGCTGTCACTTTCCCGGCTGTTTTTGTCTTATAATTCAACTCATAGCATACCGGCTCACTGCTTGAAAAATGATACACTGTTGGATTCTGCTCTTCCGGCACAACTGCTTTTACGTAAAGATATTTTTTTCCATTCAGGGAAACAGGAGTATCCTGCTCCCATCCCTTCCACTGTACATTCGCATAAGAAAGCAGTTCACTATCAGAGAGATAGTACTGATACTTAATATTACTTTTTATAGATCCATAATCTGATACTGCATCTTTATCATCCGGTTTCGGATTCTGAACCGTCATACTCACAAGCACATCATCTTTATAAAGCTCTGTAGCACCCGTAGTCTGCAGCTCGGTTCCACTCTCCAGAGTCAATGATGGAGCTTTCAGCTGAAGGGCTGGACCGGAAAAATTGTAACTATAACAACAGTAAGTAACTTCATCATAGTCACGACGCAGATATTTATCTTCCTTCGATGAGTAAAGTCTGAAATAATGGTCAATCGGAGTCAGTGTCAGTACATCAATTCTCACAATGTCATGGCCGTCCTTCCGTAATGGAATTTTCTCATCCGAAGAATATTCTTCCGCCCCCTGCTGATTCATATATTCAGCAATATATGTATTAAACGCACTTCCGAATCCGTCTTCCGATGTAGCAAGCATCTTGTCTGAAACAGTTTCCTTTGCATGAGCAGCTTTATAAGCCTTCCGGACTTCTGATTCAAACTCTGTAAATGCATAGGGCTCGGATTTTTCTGTGATCAGTTTATAATAGGTAACTGCTGATTTTCTGCTAATATAATGGGAATATTCGGTGTATGTTCTATCAGAGGGATATGTAATCGTTCCTCTTTCATAATCCGCATGCGGATTTAATTCCTTCATGGTTACCGTAGAGTCTGTATGATACAGCGCATCTACGGTATAAGCCTGCACACCGTTTTCATCCGCTTTTTTCTTCAGCGTGTATGAATGATCATCGATGCTGATTTTTTCTGCATCCACCTTCTGCTCTACCCGATATCCTGCAATATGGATACCGTTCCAAAAGTCGTCCTCATCCCAGTAGACCATTCCTTTTTTTCCGGATAGATTGTCTGCCAGAGTCTTCTGTGGAAATACCGCCCAGATATTCACGAGCAGCACTGCCGTCAGCACTGCGCTGAAAAGGATTCTTCGCCATATGAAATTGTATCTGTGATGGTTCTGTCTTTTCATACACATGCTCCTTCTTGTAAAAAAGAGTATCATACTTTCGGGCAGTGCTCATTACTCGTTCGGGTAGTCTTTACCTGTCCCTTTTCATTTTTTTCCATTTTCTTGAAATATAATAACCAAGTCCTGCAATCACAGTCACCGCTGCTGCCGCTTCCAGTATAAGCAGATAAGAAACTGTCCAGCCGTCGGATGCCGCTTCTTCCAGACCTGCCAGTGCATAGTGGCTGAAATGATCGGTCTTTGCATAGGCCATGCCATCCTGTCTGCGGGTCTCTTTCTTCGTGATCTTATTATTTTTATCAATATAAACAATGGTCACTGCTGCATTTTCATAAGCTTCCGGTATTGGCATTCCAATCTCCACCTCGCCCTGGGGCTGTGCAATGGTACTGCCCCGCATCAGATACATATTATAGGAACTGATAATCGTATAATCATCTCCGAACAGCTGCCGCACATTGGCAAGGGCTTCCTGCCCATACTCCTGTTTTTCCGTTACCAGAACCGCATCACTGGGGATGGATTCCCAGGTAGAAGAAACCACCGTATTGCAGTCCCGTTCCCTGAGCACCCTGCTCTGATAGGAAGTACTCTGCTGCTGTTCCTCTGTTCTTGTCAGTCCGCTGCTGTCGGTATCCTTCAGCTGCTGCTCTTCCAGAAGCGCCTCTTCCGCTTTTTTCTGTTCCACTGCAGGTATCGTATCTACCTGGTAGTACAGTTCGGTTACAGCAGAAAGCTGCATATCTTCCCGGTATGCTGCCGCCAGAATCGTGACAGTCCGGTTCACGGTAATCCCATCTTCTGTATATAACGTCATGGAATCCAGATTGTCCCGGGTGGGTTCCGTTCCATCGGTGGAATAATAAATCTCCGCACCGGACGTATCCGTATGAAGCGCCACAACCGTTCCCGGCTCCAGCACGGTGCCGGTATCATGGGATGCCGTCGGCTTCTCTGCCTTCAGCGCCGCCGTGTACTGGAAGTATGCCACCTCACTGACCTCGCCGTCTGCAGATACCGCAATCGCTTTCAGATTGGTGGTCTTATTGATCAGGATCGGCTCCTTATAAAGACTGGAACCCTCCGTCGGCGTCACGCCATCCGTCGTATAATAGATTTTCTCCGCAGAAGAATTCAGTTCCACTCTTGTCGCCACTGTCAGCGTACCGCCGGATGGTGATGCTGTCGGTGCAGACGGCTTCTCCTTAATCTTGTAGGTAAATGTACATACGGTTCCTGCATCTCCGTCCACAACAGCCACCGCCTTAATCATAAAGCTGCTTCCGGATGTTCCATCCACTGTCACAACGGTACCTTTGATTCCGTTGTCTGCCGGAGAAGAGCCATCCGTCGTATAGCGGATCTCAGCATCTGTTACATCTGTCATCAGATTGATCTTGGAACCAATGGACACCAGTGTTCCATTCGGCACATCTGCCGTCACGCCTCCTGCGCTCTGACTGATCTGATAAGTAAATGTCACTACCTCGCTGACCGATTTTCCGTCTTTTCGCGCACAGGCTTTTACAATAACCGTACTTCCTGCAGCACCGTCCAGAATCAGTTCACTTCCTGATATGACAGATGCATTGCTCTGGTCCGAAGGATCACTTCCATCCATGGTGTAATAAATGGATGCCCTGTCAGCTGCTTTCAGTTTCAGTCTGGTTCCTCTTGATACCATAGCACCGCTGTCGATGGATGCCGTCGGTGCGGACAGCTGCTCTCTGGAATTATAAGTCAGTGTCAGAATACCGCTCTTCACCCCATCCTTTACCGCGATTGCCTTGATCACCGTCGCTCCGTTAATAATAATCGGCTGGGTCGTATCAAAGACGGAACTGGAGATCGTCGGATCTTCAGGCGTGGTTCCATCTCTGGATACTGTGTAGTAAATTTCCGCACCTTCCGTTTTGTTCTTCAGGATGACCGCTGTTCCCATATCCACATCACCGGATGGAATATTGGCATAAGGTATCCCCACATCAGAAGGAAAACTGTAGGTATATTTTGCTTCCGGACTGTTGGCCAGCTCCGGATGTACCGCAATTGCCCTCACGGTAAAGTAGCCATTTCCGGAAGGCGGTGCCATGATTCCCTGTCCTGCATTATAGAGAAGCGTACTGCCCGCCGGAGCAAATGTACCATCTTCTGACTTTGTCACCGACGGTGCTGATCCATCAGCAGTATAATAAATGGAAGCCCCCTTTGTCGG
>OKVK01000733.1_pt1 | contig 19983 bp, 15 predicted proteins | sample 1604771 | NCBI WGS metagenome assembly OKVK01 (sample SAMN01760906, study PRJEB22395) | human gut metagenome | reverse complement strand
GATGGGGCAGAGTCCGGCATACACCGGATTCCGGACGGTAAATATCCGCATCTTCCACACCGATCATACAGTGTTCCTTAATCTGAACATCATTTCCGATCCGCACATGATCCTTAATAACGGTTCCTGTACCGATCTCGCAGTTATCTCCAATGACTACATCCCTGCCGATGACGCAGAAGGGAGCAATGCTCACATTTTTCCCCAGCTTCGCATCTGCACTGACATAGCTTCCATTCTTCATAAACAGATCTTCACCCGGCATCATGCGCTCCATCCGGAGCAGCAGCTCACCGTACAGATTTTTCGGCATGTTGCTTTTTAACTGCACTGATGAAGCATCCAGGGAAAGCGCTGTCTCTTCCCTGGTGATAAAGATGCTTTCTTTTACCTCGCTGCAGGTTTCCGAGATGCTGTTCTTCACAAAAATCACGCTGTGATCTTCCGGCGCTTCCGGATCTGAGACACCCCAGATGGTAAAGTCTGCCGTCTCTGCCGGAAAACGATCCTGTAATAATGCTTTTGCACTGATTTCACATACTTTCAGCATTTTTAAAATCTCCAGAATTCAAATAAATATTTCAGATTAGTGTAAACGGTCAGGTTATTATCAAATACATCATAAATATCATCAATCCACAGCAGGAGGAAATTCAGGAATATCGTCAGCAATGTCAGAACAACAATTTTGTTTCTAAATGATGCTCTCTGTGCCACATCCGTGATTCCATTCAACTTTGTGGTAATGCACAAAATAATGATAATATAGAAAAGCCACAGGAAATCTGACTGATACCGTTCAACGATACCGCCCATATTCGTATCCGCTGCAATCATTACCACGATACTGATTACAGACGCAATCACCATCGCTTTTAAGACAGAAAGATGTTTCTGCTCCGCGCCATTCTTTCTGCTGAACAAAGTTCCACCAAAAATCAGGAATATCAATGGGTTATACCAGATAGCGCCGCCAAAATGCGGCTCATATACCGTTTCTCCGATATACCCTGTCTCCAGCTCCTGAAAACTTAAGAACGGGAACTGCGTTGTCACATGAAGCGGACGCAGCAAATACTCATAAATTCCATTTCCTACGCGCGCCAGATTCCATCCTCTGTGCGTCACATCATTAGTCGTCAGGTTATAAGTCGATCCAAACTCAAACGGAGACTGGAATCTTACATAATTATATGTCATGGCAGCCGCTGCAACGATGATAAACGGAATACACAAACTCAGAATCTGCTTCCAATTCTTTACCGGACGAAAATGTTTTTCCTCCACAAACTCCGGCAAGAACAATACCAGACCAAATACCATGGTCAGCAAAAACTGCGGGCGGCTGGCTGCTGTACTGGCAATCAGAAGTGATCCCAACAATAGATACCGGATCTTCAGTTTTTCTCCCTGTCCAGCCCGGATCCAGCTTGCCAGTCCCGCCAATGCAGATACCAGACCCATAATGATACAGGTCTCATACACCGCAGGATTCCGCATGAGCACCATCACACCGGTTCCAAAGAACAATGCCGTTGACAATATTGGATATAAGAGATAGGAGCTGGACCTGAACCAACGGCTGAAAATTTCACGCACCAGCCAAAAACTGGCTCCTATCAGCAGAATACTCAGTATTCCCACCACCAGGTCTGTTCTGAGCATAATTCCCGTCAACGCATAAATCGGTAGATACATCAATAATACTGGAAGAATACCAAAATAAATATAATATTTTCCATCATAATATGCATAATCCCATTTATACTCTGGCTGATCTTTATGTCTTACCTGCAAATATTCTCTCTGATTAAAATCATAAGGGTTATCCATTTCCTCCAGATACTGTGGAGGTTCTTCATCCAGATACAGCCTGCCATCCATAATAGCTTTTGTCAATTCCTGATGAATCTGTCCCCCCCTGGGGCTGAATGTATTTAACTGCACCATGCCAGCTACACCAATACACAGTATCAGCATCACTGCCAACACTGCTCCGATGCACTTTTTATTTTTGCATCCTTCTTCAAAAGAAATGCCCCAGATTTTTTCATTTTTTCCTCTCAGAAAATACAGAATTCCGAGGATTGCATAAATCAGTAATACTCTGTCCAGATGGAAAAACCATGGTTTTGCCTGATTGACCCCTATCTCATTCACCCAGAAAAATCCGTTATGAATCACATCAAAACTAATCTGAATACTGTCTGCCTGTCCGTAAAAATGAAGATCAATCCATTTACTTTCTTCTACGTTCTCAACGATGTTCTGAGTTCCCATCAGATAATAACGGGCATTTCCTTCATCTTTTCCGTAGATTTCTACTGTCACATATCCGTCCGGACTTCCCACATCCACATAAAGGTTATGGACATTCCTTGAAAAATCCGTCAGTTCTTCATAGCAGCGGTCTCCATTCAGACACTGAAGTCTTCCATCGTCTCGCTCTCTAATTCCCCGTGACAGCGAAGCTGTAAAGGAGGTTTCAGTTCTATCTGCCACCAGTCCTTTTACCGCAGAGAAATTAAATACAAAGATTTCTAGTAAAAGCGGAAGTAGAAGCAGTATACAGATTGTGACTTTCTTTTTTGTAAATTTCATATATTAGTTCTCCGAAAATTCCCCTGTCATATCCGTACTCTTAAAATTCGTGAGCGGCAGCTTCACCGGCATACCGTCTTTCTGGCTCTTATAGATAGCCAGTACCATCTCCAGCGCATTTCTGCCTGCGACTGCATCCACATAAGGCTTTCTGTCCTTCTGGATGGCGTCGATCATATCCGCATACAAGCTGGTGTGTCCATTGCCGTACACATTGCTGGTGGCTTCCTCCAGATGCTTGTTCGCACTATCCATTTCTGTCTCGTCTGCAAAATCCCACACATCAATATTGTTGGTGGATTTCCCGCCGATTTTCACGGTTCCGGTCTCACCGAAGATATATAATGTCTCCTCCAGATTCTGGGGATAGACATTGGTGGTTCCCTCGATGGTAGCGATGGCACCGTTCTTGAATTTGACCACTGCCATTCCCACATCCTCCGCTTCCAGATAGTGATGGAACTGCTGTCTGGTGGAACCATAGACTTCCTCTACTTCATCTCCAAACATCCAGCGCAGAAGATCAATACCGTGAATACACTGATTCATGAGCGCGCCACCGTCAGATGCCCATTTGCCTCTCCAGGGAGCCTGATCATAATAGTTCTGATTCCGGTTCCAGAGCACATGAATCGAACCATGAGAAAGCTTTCCGAAACGTCCTGCTTCCAGGGCTTTTCTCGCCTCCTGCACCGCAATGTTAAAACGGTTCTGATGGCAGGCAGCCACTTTCACATGCTTCTCCTCAGAACGGCGGACGATCTCATCCGCATCCTCCATGCTCATGGCAATGGGTTTCTCAATGATACAGTTTACACCATGATCAATACAGTACAGAGCAATCTCTGCGTGGATGCCGCTCTCAGTGGCAATACCCACCAATTCCGGCTGTACTTCCTCAATCATTTTTTTATAGTCTGTATATCTGGCAATAGAACTGTCTTTTTCCAGTCCGTGCTTTGCCAGCAGTGCTTCCATCTGTTCCGGAACCACATCGCATACCGCTGCAAATTCCAGCTTGTTGTTCACAACCGCCTTCACATGATTCGTTGCAATACGGCCGCATCCGATCAGTGCATATTTCATTTCTATAATACCTCGATATTCTCTCTGTTCTTCAAGTTCTTCATGACATTCTTTGTATCAAAAATGGCTTTGGCATGCTGCTGCACGAACTCATAATCCACATTCGTATGGGCTGCTGTTACCATGACCAGATCTGCACTCTCCACCAGTTCTTCTGTCAGTTCCGGCTCACTGTCACGCACCTGACCCTTGAATTTATACTGTCTTACCCACGGATCAAAATAAACCACTTCTGCTCCCGTGTGTTCCAGTTCCTCGATGACACGTAATGCCGGGCTCTCCCGGTAATCGTCAATATCCTGCTTATAGGCTACGCCCAGCACCAGCACTTTGGAGCCGTTCAACGCTTTCTTAAAGCGATTCAGTACTTTTCCCGCACGCTCTACGCAGTAAGCCGGCATCTTGTCATTGATCATCATGGAGCTTTCGATCATGGACGTATGGAAACCATACTCTCTTGCCTTCCAGGACAGATAGTAGGGATCCAGCGGAATACAGTGTCCTCCAAGACCCGGACCCGGATAAAATGCCTGGAAACCATAGGGTTTCGTGCTGGCTGCCTCAATGACCTCCCAGATGCTGATACCCATCTCGTTACACAGCATGGCGAGTTCGTTGATCATACCGATGTTAATATTCCGGTAGGTATTCTCCAGAATCTTCTCCATCTCTGCAATAGCCGGAGAGGAAACCTCTTTTACATCACCCTCCAGAACCGTCCGGTACATGGCTGCAATCACTTCTGTTGCATCCTTGCCCACGCCGCCGATAACCTTCGGGGTATTTTTTGTCTTATAGATCAGGTTACCCGGATCCACACGCTCCGGAGAGAATCCCAGATAGAAATCTTCTCCGCACTTCAGTCCGGAACCTTCCTCCAGAATCGGTTTTACCAGTTCCTCCGTGGTACCAGGATAGGTGGTGGACTCCAGAACTACCATGGTATTCTTCGTCAGATATTTGGAAATGGATTTGGTGGATTCTCTGACACAGCTAAGATCCGGCTCCTGATGAATGTCCAGCGGGGTCGGAACGCAAATAGCGATGAAATCCACATCCTTGATAAAGCTAAAATCAGAGGTCGCAGAAAGTCTTCCTTCCTCCACCAGGCGCTTCAGATCCTTATCTACTACATCACCGATGTAATTATGGCCTTCATTGACCATCTTTACCTTTACTTCCTGCTCATCAAATCCGATGGTCTTAAAGCCTGCCTTAGCTTTCTCTACTGCCAGGGGCAGTCCTACATAACCGAGACCGATAACGCCTACCACGATCTCCCTGTTTTCGATTTTATTTAAGAGTAACTGTTTCATCTTCGTTCTCCTTTGCTTTTCTCACAGTCTGTCAGTATCTTCAGATAGTCTTTTGCCAGAAGGGCATAATTATAATGCTCCCGAATCTCCTTGCGTCCCCGTTCGCCCATAGCGGTCCGCTCTTCATCGGTCATGTGATAAACCTTCATAAGTGCTTCCCCATAGGCCTTCGGATCGCTGCAGGGCACCACATACCCGCCGCCCGACTCCGCCACTACATTCTGTGAATTGCAGGCGAAGACCGTCGGATTACCGGAATACAGATAGTCATTTAATTTATTCAGACTCAATCCCAGGTCGTTCAATACCCGATCGTCCTTCAAAGCGGCGATACAACATTTTGCCTTGGAAAGTGCCACCGCCACCTGACTTTTCTCAATTCTGGAAAATACCTTCACATTGGTCAACTGTTCCTTCTGAATCCGCTCCTCCATCTGCGCTTTCAGATGACCATCGCCAATGAGGGCAAAATGAATCTCATCCATCCCCTGCTGCTTCATAAAGGCTGCCGTATCCAGCATATCCAGCAGACATTCCGAATCCACAAAGCTTCCTGTGTAGACCGCGCACCAGTGTTCCGTCAGGTACTGATCCAGTTCCTTCGGAAGGGTTACCTCTCCTTTTTCCAGTACCTCGTCAATCTGCTCCGTGTGATATCCATTGGGAATCCAGAATACCCGGTTCCGTTTCACATAGGGAAACTGCACCAGATATTTGTAGCCAAACTCCATGGTGGTCACAATGGCATCTGCTCTCCGATAGGCTCTCCGCTCCAGTGCAGAAAACAGAAGACAAACAGGATGGTACCATGGATAATGATACATCTCTGTAAAAGATAAAGGCCAAAAATCCCGAATCTCACATACAAATGGAATTTTGTTTTTCTTTGCTATACTCCATGCGCTCTCCCATGAAAACGGATGGACCGAAGATCCAATAACTACATCCGGTCTTCCGAATTTTTCATAAAATACCTTCTCATATTTCTGCATCAGCTGACAGTAAGAAATCATATTCAAAATTCTTTTCGCACCATTTCCATGATACTCCGGTACTGTGCGGAGCCATACATATGTCAGACCATTTTTTATTTTTCGAATAGTGACTGGTTTGTCATAAAGATATTCTTCCTTTTGATGGTCAAACGCTGACATAAAGACTGTCACTTCTACTCCGATTTTCGCCATTTCTTTTCCAAGTTCAAAATGACGATCTCCATCCAATCCAGAATGATGATTTAAAATCCATAATCTTTTCATAAACGATAATTCTCATTCTCCCTGCGGATCATGATTTCACTGTATTTCATCATGATCACTCCACTTTCGTATTCTCCAATCTGCGGCTCATTAACCTTTCCCTGAAGATTATTCACTATATATTTCATGTGGTTGGCGCCGGCTTCATAAGCATGCGGATAACCTCCGCCGAAACGCGGGTTCACTTCTGAAATATAATATTTTCCCTCACATTCGAAAATATCAATGTCAATCTGTCCACGGAATCCAGCTTCTTTTACGAATCGTTCAATCAACGCAAACAATTCCGTATCCTTAAAGGAAATACTCTTATCCGTCTCTCCTGCTCTCATCACCAGCTTTTTCTTCGTGAAGACGGAGATCAACTCTCCGCTGATCATATCAATATAACAGTCTGCGCCAATCTCCTGTCCTTTCAGATACTCCTGAATCATCAAATCATCTGCATGTTCAAACAAAAGATCTACCGTTTCCTGATCCTGCACTTTGGAGATGGCAATACTGGCACTTCCACGTATTGGCTTCACAAATACCGGATAATTTATTTTTCCAGCCTTCACATCTCCATAAAATGCTTCCCGGTCTATATAACTTTCCGCACATGCATACCCGTGTTCTTTCAACCAGCAGAACATCTGCCACTTATCCAGCGTACGTTCACAAAGGTCATAAAAAGATCCTATCACTGTCACTCCGAGTGCATGGAATTCTTCCTCATGAAGCGCCAGTAAAGACAGTTCCGGGTCAATCAAAGACAATACCCCTGTCACCTGCTCTTTTCTACAGATATCATAGATCACATCCAGATATCCCGGTGCCGTCATCCGTGGAACGATATAATGCACATCCGCCTCATACAGCGCCGGTGCATTCGGACTCATATCCGTCGCTATGACTTTTCCGGCTCCATTTAATTCTCTTTTAAAATACTGAATAATCTTGTTGCGTGTTCCGCAACTCAGCACTAAAATATTCATTTACTCATTACCTTCCACTACAGACTGACTGGTATATTCTTTTACCCCCCATTTTTCACGGATGCAGGAAATTTTTCCCTGATCTTCCAGATATACCGGTGGATAATATCCTATAAACAGCGGTGCCAGACACATGGTATATGCCCCCACCTTTTCATATATGATCCGGTCTCCCTCCTGAAGTGCACTGTACCCTTTGAGTTCAAATAACCGGTCATTTTCCATACAAGTAAATCCGGATATCACCTGTCGTTCTGCTGTCGGACGAGTCTCATCCTGACACTCCAGATGATAAAAATAACTTTTCTTAGCCATCAGCGGATCCACATGAATTCTGCTGCCATCTGTTACTACAAAATAATTTCGGTTTGTCTGTTTTATATCTGTGACGCTTGTCACATAATCTATCGGTGGACAGATTAAAGAAGTGCCAGGTTCTACAATGAGTGTTGTTTCTTCCGGATTAAACTCTTCTCTCAAAATTTCTGACATTTCGCGAAGATAGTCTTCATACTGAGGTTTATTTGCGAGTCCACCAAAATATCCTCCTCCTACATCCACATAAGAAAGCTTCAGTTGATATTCTTTTCTAATACGGCATGCCATTTCCGCAATCGCCTTATAAATATTCAAGCTTCTTGTTTTAGAACTGCAGTGCAGATGAATTCCCGTCACTTTCACTACCTGGATTTTTCCAAGTCGTTCCAGTACTTCAGCGAATGCCCCGGTCTCATAAGAAAATCCAAAACGTCCGCCTTCTTCGCCACCGGACGCTTCTCCCGGACACATCGACTCCAGATCAAAGTTCACACGAACTCCCACATTGATCGGTTTTCCATCGACAGCAGCTTCTTCCAGCCAGCGTATCTCCCGTTCTGCATCCAGATTTACAATCTGTCCGGCTCTGCAGGCTCTTAAAAAACTTTCCTGCCCCTTCACAGGCCCATTATAAATAATCTGGTCATATCCCAGATATTCTGCCAGATGATATTCATCTTCTGATACCACCTCCGCATAATATCCCTGTTTTTTCATATAAGAGACAACCCACGGAAGTGAATTTGTCTTAAAAGAATATCCTACGATACTGTTTGGCCAGTACTGCTTTCTGGCCTGATTCAGTTTTTCGATGCCTTCATCCAGAAGTTCTTTATGAAGCAGGTAATAAGGCGTATTCATTTTTAACCTCTTTCTTCCGGGGTACCGGTAAAGTCTTCCATCGTTGCCGAATTCTCGCTGTTGATACCTTCCCGTTTCAATACTTTAAATACTGTTTCAAACAGGATCTTCAAATCTCCCAAAAATGTCACGTGCTTTGCATACTGCACATCATATTCAAATTTTTCTTCCCAGGAAATACTGTTCCGTCCATTAATCTGTGCCAGCCCTGTAATTCCAGGAAGCACACTGTGCCGCTTATGCTGCCTCTTATTATAAAGCGGCAGATACTGAACCAAAAGAGGTCGCGGCCCCACCAGACTCATATCCCCTTTTAAAATATTCAAAAGCTCCGGCAGTTCATCAAGACTGGTACTTCTCAGTTTTTTTCCAAATGGAGTCAGCCGCTCTTCATCGGACAAAAGCTCCCCATTGGCATTCCTGGCATCCGTCATGGTTCGAAACTTATACATTCGAAATATTTTTTCTTTATAGCCGGGACGTTCCTGTGTAAATAATACCGGCCTTCCCAGCTTTACCGCAACCAGACCGGCTGTCACCAGCATTACCGGACTCAGTACCACAAATGCCGGTACGGTCAGGCAAAGATCAAATACCCGTTTCCCGTATTTCCTGTAAAAACTCATCTATTTCCACAATCCTCTGATAATGTCACAGATCCGTTCCAGATCTGCATCGGTCATCTTCGTATCACTGGGCAGGCAGACACCATGTTCAAAGAGATATTTGCCCACCTCGCCATTATCAATATAATCACATCCTGCAAATACAGGCTGCAGATGCATCGGCTTCCACACCGGACGGCTCTCAATATCACCCTGTTCCAGTGCGACCATCACATCCAGCGGTTTCACCGGGCAATCATCACTCAGTTCAATGACTGACAGCCAACAGTTGGGGCGTTCATTCTCATGCATGGGCATGAAAGAGATTCCCTCCAGATCACCCAGATGCTCCTGATAATAAGCAAAGATATGACGCTTCTGGGCGATACGCTCATCAATCACCTTCAGCTGTCCACGACCGATACCGGCCACGATATTACTCATACGATAATTATAACCAATTTCCTTATGCTCATAATGGCGTGCTTTCTCTCTTGCCTGGGTGGACCAGAAACGTACCTTTGCCACCCGCTCTTTTGCCTCTTCTTCCGGAAGATTGCAGACCAGCATACCTCCGCCGGATGTAGTGATAATCTTATTACCATTGAAGGAGAAGCATCCATAATCGCCGAAGGTACCCGTCTTCTGTCCATGGTAAACAGTTCCCAGGCTTTCTGCCGCATCTTCAATTACCGGCACATGATGTGCTTTACAGATCTCCATAATCCGATCCATATTCGCCGGAAGACCATAGAGATGTACCGGCAGAACGGCTTTTACATTCGGATATTTCTCAAACGCACGCTCCAGTGCCTCCGGAGACATATTCCACGTCTCATAATCACTGTCGATAAAGACCGGCACTGCATCCTCATAGATAATCGGATTCGCCGTTGCCGAGAAAGTCAGATCCTGGCAGAACACAATATCTCCCTTTCTGATTCCTGCAGCCTTCAGCGCCATATGAATGGCTGCCGTACCTGCGGAAAGTGCCGCCCCACCATGGGCACCTACATAGGTTGAAAATTCTTTTTCAAATTCATTCACGTTCTTGCCAAGCGGAGCAATCCAGTTAGTATCAAATGCTTCCTTCACATACTGCTGTTCATAGCCTTCCGCACTCATATGCGGAGACGCAAGATAAATATGTGCCATAATTACTGCCTCTTTTCTTCCATATGGTAGGTGGGAACAATCTCTGCCACCCGTTTCTTAATATCAGGGCTGTCCATTTTGGACAGTTCATTTAACTCTTCCAGCTGATGCACGAACAGATCTTCGTCAAACTCGATGGGCTTTCCGATATGGATCAGTTTATTCTCCGTGCTCTGCAGTCCTTCCTCACTCATAAGAAGCTCCTCATACAGCTTCTCACCAGGGCGGAGTCCTGTAAACTTGATATCAATATCCTCATACGGCTTCAATCCGGATAGACGAATCAGATTCAACGCCAGATCAAGAATCTTCACCGGTTTTCCCATATCAAGGACAAAGATCTCTCCACCCTTCGCCTGGGCTCCCGCCTGCAGCACCAGCGATACTGCCTCCGGAATCGTCATAAAATACCGGATAATATCCGGATGGGTCACTGTCACCGGTCCCCCCTCTTCGATCTGCTTCTTAAAGAGCGGGATGACGCTTCCGTTGCTGCCCAGCACGTTGCCGAACCGGACTGCCACGAACTCCGTCTTCGACCGGTCATTCATCATCTGAATCACCATCTCACAGAGACGCTTGGAAGCGCCCATGATGTTGGTCGGGTTCACGGCCTTATCGGTAGAAATCAGTACGAAACGGGATACTCCGTACTTATCCGCCGCCTGTGCGGTCTTCCAAGTACCCATGACATTGTTCTTGATTGCTTCATTGGGGCTGTCCTCCATAAGTGGCACATGCTTGTGTGCTGCCGCATGATACACGATCTGCGGACGGTACTGTTCAAACACGCCGTTAATTCTGTGGGTATTTCTCACCGAACCAATCAGCACTACCAGATCCAGCTCCGGATAGTTTCTCTTTAACTCCTGCTGAATGGCATAGGCATTATTTTCATAAATATCAAAGATAATCAGCTGCTTCGGTTCGTGTCGTGCAATCTGGCGGCAAAGCTCACTTCCAATGGAACCGCCTCCACCGGTCACCAGCACCACCTTGCCGGACACATACCCCATGATACTCTCCACCTGAGTATCCACCGGTTCACGTCCCAGCAGATCCTCAATCTCCACATTACGGAGCTTGGAGACACTGACTTCTCCATTCACCAGCTGATAGATACCCGGAAGAACCTTCAGTTTGCAGCTGGTCTGGCTGCAGATATCAAGAATCTCCTGCACCGTCCCACGGGTGGCTGACGGAATGGCAATCATAATCTCGTCAATATCATATTCTTCTGCTAATCTGCAGATATCATTCCGATTTCCCGCCACCAGCACACCGCGAAGATATTTTCCCCGTTTCCCCGGATCATCATCTACCAGGCAGCACACATTCTGCCGGATAAACTTACTGTTCTGAATCTCTTTTAACAGGGTATAGCCTGCTTCTCCGGCACCCACGATCATGGTATTTTCCATGTTTTTCTTCTCTCCGCCCACATACCGGGATTGGAAATATCCCAGAATCCGGTACATAAAACGGAATACGGAGATTCCCATAGCCAGTACCACAAAATACATAAACGGATAACTTCTCGGAAACTCCAGTCCCAGCAGCGTCATGCCGATGGTCTGGGTCACAGCTGAAATCAGACAACCCACCAGAATATTCACAAGATCAGAAGCACTGGCATACTTCCAGATCCCCTGATAAAGACGGCACGCTGTAAATGCTGCAATCGTAATGACCAGATTTAACGGCAGATACCGAAAAATATGTTCAATAAATTCAATAGCTCTCGGTTCAAACAACAGATTGTAACGAATATAAATGGCTACCGGACCGGCCAGCGTAATGATCATGGCATCCACCAGCATAAGCAGCAGAATCCGAAAAATCAGTTTTTTACTTTTATTTTTAAACATCAGGTACTCCTAAGCATATTTATCCATATTCTGTATCAGTTTATCACCTTTGCCTTATTTTTACAACCCGCTTGTCCTTCCGCTTTCACTTTTATAAAGTATATTTCCGTTTTGCTCTATTTTCTTCAGAAGTTTTCCTTCTATGATTTTCTCCCATACTTCGTTCAATTCTGCATTTTTTCCCTCATGCATTCCTGAACCATGTGAACTGAATCTCCAGCTCTTATATGTGGAAAGTTCTCCTGTAGGCACAAAAATTACTGTAGGAATTTTCTCCGGAAACATTTCATAATATTCCTTTAAGAGCGCATCTCCTTCCATCTCCCACGGACTATATGCTGCACATTGGGCTTCAGAGTCTAAATATGCCCACGGATTACAACCAGCCACCGCAAGAAGAGTACTTTTATTTGTATTTTTTTTCAGACAATCTACAGCCGATTCATAGGCAGATGCTCTCAAATCTTCCGTATAAATTCCTTTCATTATTCCGATTTCGATTCGGCTATTTAACTCTGTAATAAATCCATCTCTGTATATATCACAAAACCGGATAATTCCCAACACCAATACCAGGATATACAGTGGCATTATCATAATGGTTTTTTTCCACTTTGTTTCCACACGAACATTATCATATACAATTTCGGCTGCCCAGACATCCATTATCAGAATTCCCATGTGAATCACCCTCTGACCTACGTTCGATCCAAGAATCCATGGAATGGCAAATGCAATCCCCGTATATAAAAAATATTTTTCCAGTTTTCGTTCTCTATATTCCGGATACAGTAACTGCATCTGAATTCCGAGAAAAAAGAACGTCGAAATTATCCCCGCCTCAAAAAAGGTTCTCACATAAACAGCCTGAATAAAAAATTCAAGAATCAAAAGCCAGCTCCAGATTTTCCGAAGACGTTCTTCCTTCCGGCTGCCCAGAATTGATGCACCGATCAATGATACCAGATACATCGGCCAGGTGTATTTTAAAAAATATTTTACATAATACACTCCAACATCTGCGACTTGCTGAAGCATTCCAACTTTTTCCATTGTAGGATCCTTCAGCATCTGCGGTATATACAGAAACAGTTCTGACCATGGAATATACTTTCCATATATCACGATAAAACCAGCTGCTGACAAAAAAACACCAGCTATTAAATACCAGACTTTTTTTGCCAGACTTCTATGATTCTTTATCAATGCCCAGATACCATATCCTAGAATCATCACAAACAGTACTGCCATATATGGCATGCACAATACCGATATTGCATAAAAAATACCCGCCCGCAAGTAGCATCCTGCTGCGACCTCAAAAATCATCCAGAGAAAAGTTAGCATTCCAATACTATAATAAGAAAAAGTTATAATATTCCCTCTCACATAAACACAAAAACATATCGCAACCAAAAGTGCATATGTTGTATTCTTTCCCATCTTTTTCAACAAAGAATACAATGTCATTGCCGTAATCCATTCTGCCAAAACAAGCAGAATTCTCATAAATATTATAATACCTTCATTCGACCCTGTAATTCCTGTATAAATACGATATACTGGCACCAGAAGAAGTCCAAATATCTGGGCTGTATTCCAATCATATTTAATTGCCAGATCTCCCTCTGAAAATCTTTTCGCTGTTGCCAGATAAAATGTCTCATCTGTAAGATCCATTCCATAATGTGCACGAATGACCAGGCCGATTGCTACAACAGCAAACACAAGGTATACTGCCCACTCTTTTTTGTTTCTCATTTTCTTTTTCCTATCGGTTATAATAAATCGTGATAACTCTTTTTCCATAAGCGTCCAGTCCCAGACTGGTATTAAATTTACTATCTGGATCACATTTTTTTAATTCTTCCAGTCCAAGCTGTGCCTCCATATTTTCTTTTATAAATATGGATTCTCCATATACATGATAGTCTGCGTTTTCACATGCTTCTGTCTCCGGTTCAGCCACCTGAATTCTGTTTTTCTCTTTCGGATTTAAAACTTCCCATGCCTGTTTAATTCCATAATAACAGTTCAGATTATCAGATGAAATTACAATACTATCTGCAGAGTCCATTCTCAGAATTTGTTCTAATGCCGCTTTGTAATAATCCAGATTTGCATATTCAAACTTTTCTTCTACATTTTTTCCAGCAAGTATATTAAAATAAGTAGATTCAAAAGGATGTCCCACTACAATCAAGCCTGCACACCAGAGCATTTGCAGAATCCCACACAAATACAATATTTTTTCTGCTTTTCTATTTTTTGCAATCTGGTTAAGTACATAAATAGCCATAAAGACCATTGGCGGATAAATAAAGAAAAAATGCCGAAACGTTACATTAGCACCCTTCACTATAAATACCAGCATCGGCAGCCATATAATAATTGCACAAATCAGCATATATTTTAGAAAGTTCCACTGTTCCTTCCATTTTGCAGCAATCAGATATACACATCCCACCTGACCGGCAATGAGTGCTGCCAGAAAAAATAATGGTGTTGTAACTCCATAGCAAACAAAGAAATAATGCCATGGTAAGTTATTTTCCAGATATCGATATAATTTTCCACAATACAATTCATATCCATTCCAACGCAAAAAGCCTGTAGAACTGGAAATCGTATATTGAAAATATCCGGTCAACGAATACCAGGTTGCCGGAGTGATGGCAATAAATACGATTACAACGATCACAGCCGCCAGCAATCCGTTCAGAAATTCTTCTTTTTTCTTTTCTCTCGAAACAAGGAACTCATACAAATATAACCCACCAAATAATCCGACAAACATCAGACCGATAATTCTCATATTTACGCAAAAAGCTGCAGTCACAGCCCACAGAACGCTCCATTTTCTACTTTTGGTTTCCACAAAACGGATTCCTGTATAAATACACAAAGATGTCAGTGTCAGCATCACCATGTCTTTATTATTGATAAATGCATTTCCAAACATCACCGGACTTAATCCAATAAATGCAGCTCCCATTGCACTCAAGAACGGTTTTCCTGTTAAAAACTTTCCTGTCTGATAAACCGCCAGCAGACCAACAAGAAACCATATGTACAAATACATATGATACACAAGCATTCCAAGGTCAGTTCTTCCTATTACACGCAGTACTGATACGACTGCAACTACAGGATAAAGCAATGCCTCACCATGATCAATTTCCACAGAATCCATTAGATTTCCAATCAAACTGTCCATAAACTGATAAAGCCGGCTGCTCTCGCCAAAAAACAAGCGCACATATTCTTTCAAATCCATTCGGGCAATGTCTATTTCCGTATTCTCATCTATATTAATACCATATCCCTGTACAGCAAACAGTCCTATCACAATGCAGATGACAAAGACCACTGTTACGATCTTTTTTTCTCTTTTACTCAATGTATTTTTTCCCTTTCCTGTCTATCATGTGATATATTTTTCGCAGTCCTCTTATCAGTTTCCATTGTGGATTCAATCCCTTATCATACCTGTCGAACTGAATATCCCGTTGCACTTCCGGTGGATATTTCATCGGAAACTGCATTTCAAAAGTTTCTCCCTTATAATCACCTTTATCTCTTGTATGCGTTGCATCATTTCCAAACCCCTCATTACAGATCAAATTTACTTTTGGTACAATGCATAATCCGTTAACTGCCATACAAGAAATCCACCATTGATAATCCCATGGACATTTTCCACGTTCGATATAATAATTCAATTCCTTTTCCACATAATATCTTGTTCTTAAAGAATAAACTCTTTTTAGTGTTCCATCCTCATGTATCTGATTCCAAATTTCTGTTCCTTCTCTATAACATTTCCATGCTCTTCTCCATGTAGCCCATCCCCAGGTATATACTCTGGCAGTAAAACAGAAACTATACGGCATCTGATAGGCTGACATCTGATTCGAACCTGAAATCATCATCACACGGGAATCATTTCTGTAATATTCAAGCAACTCTGCTGCATAAGAAAAAAACTGCGTATCTGGCAAACAGTCATCTTCCAGAATAATAGCTTCCTCTGTATGTTCAAATACCCAGTCTAATCCCGTCGGAACTCTGGTATCACATCCCATGTTCTTATCTGCATAGCAACGTGACACTTCACATTTCCACGGAATATTTTCAAAAACTTTTCTTACTTCTTCTACCTTTTTATCTTCTCCCGGAACACTGTCTCTCGGACCATCTGATATCACAAACAATCTCTCCGGTTTTACCTTCTCCAGACATTCCAGCATACGCTCTGCCAGATATTTTCGATTGAATACGATGATTGCTACTGGTACTGAATATCCTTTATCCATCTTTTCCCCCTATTTCTTAATCCAGTGTCATTTTATCATCTGGTCTTTTATTTTACAACCCATACAAAATAAGGTATAATACTACTACTTATATACGAATGTGAGGAGTTTTCATGCTTGTTGTAAATATTTCTGATCAGCTGGGCAATCAAATGTTTGCTTATGCAGCCATCCGTACCTTAGCTGAACAAAAAGGATATGATTTTGGTTTTATCCGTGCACATAATGACCGTATTAATGACACAGATCATAAATATGGAAACGAAATCCATACCATATTTCCCCAAACACGCCAGAACTTTTTAGAAAAACTTCCTGACACGGTTGTTCATACTTATCATGAACAAATTCAGCCTGGTGATCCTCTTTTTTACAATGAAGATGTAGCCCATATTGAAGATAACACTTATCTGATCGGACACTTTATTTCCTATCAGTATCTTCATTCTTATATTGACGAAGTCCGCAAATGGTTTACTTTCCCCCAGGATATTTCCGATCGCTGTCAGACACGCATTGCATCTGTCAGGAAGAAATACCCTGACAAAAAGTTAATTGCCATTCATTTCCGTGTGGGAGATGATTATTTAAAACAAGGGTTTCTGCTGCAGTCTTCCTACTGGATTCATGCTGCAGACTATATACTCCAACTATATGGACGTGAAAATGTGATTTTTCTGCCATTTTATGATCGAAAACAAAAAAAGGGCGGAATTGTTAACTATTTCTTCCAACATTATCCCTGTGAAGATATCCGCGGAACACTCGTTGAGGATATGTGCAGCCTCTCACTTTTAGAAAACCTGATCGTCTGCAACAGTTCCTTTTCCGCCATGGCAGGAATACTTAACCAAGTGCCAGATCATTTAATTATCCGCCCATCTTCCTACCCGGCCGGTTCCGGCTATCTGCCTACCGACTGCTTTCCGGAAGAATGGATCAGCATCCCTGCCAGAAAGAGTTTTCTCTCCCGGCTTAATTATCGATCTATGCAATTAAAAGGATTTTTGCTGAAAGGATTAAAAAGAAAACATTGAATATCTTATATTTAAATACAACTTATTTATGCGGTGGTGCTGAAAAGGTTGCGAACCAGATTTTTGATGGCATGAGAGAAAGAGGACATCATGTCTACGAAATTGTCAGTTACTATAAAAAATCAGAACAACTAAAAGAAGGCATCCATGTTCTGTATCCTTCCATGCCCATGCTGCTTTTCAATCGGCTTATCACCAGGAATCACAGTAATACCAGTCTCTGCATCCCCTATAGCCGCCTGAAAATTATCCGTTTCATCAAAAAACATAACATTGACCTGATCCATATTCACAATGCTCATGGAAATTTTCTTGGGATTCACGACATCCAAAAGCTCAGTGAAATCTGTCCTGTCATATGGACAGTCCATGATTTCTGGCCTTTGACCGGCCATTGCACATATCCAACCGGATGTCCTGATCTCTGGAGAAGTGGATGTCTTCATTGTCCACAACTGGCAAATTATCCCCCCATCCGAAAAGACATTGCCAGAAAACTTCTCGCTGAAAAACATTCTTCTTTTCAGCAGAAAAATATCCACTATGTTGTTCCTTCGCACTGGATGTTGAAACAATTCCGCCAGTCCCACCTTGCTGCAGAGCATTGCTCTATGATCTATAACAGTCTGAACCCGGCAGAATGGAAGACATACGACAAAACAGAATTGAGAAAAAAATATCATATTCCGCAAAACATGAAGGTCCTTGCTTTTGTAGCTGCCGACCCTGATAAACCACTAAAAGGGATGTCCATTCTTTTAAATGCTTTACAACAAATTTCTTCACCGGAATCTTATTTGCTTTTGATTGCCGGTCAAAGTGAGTCCTTTTCTAAAAACTGCAAAAAAGAATTTCAAATACGTTCCTTTGGATATCTGACTGATCAGAAGAAAATGAATGAATTTTATTCCCTGGCAGATGTTCTTATTAATCCTTCTACTTATGAAACATTCGGCCTGGTAACCATCGAATCCATGGCTTCCGGAACACCCGTTGCCGCCTTTTCGGTCTGTGCGATGCCCGAAATCCTCACAGACGATTGCGGATGGTGTATCCCTGTTCCGGACAGTTCTCTGCTTGCCCATACGATTGAAACGGCCTTTTCCAATACCTCTCAGCGAAAAGTAATGGAAAAAGCCGCCCGTTCCCGCATCGAAACCATCTTTTCAGAAAAACAGATGCTGGATTCTTATGAAACACTTTATCATCAGGTCCTGAACCATTAACTATGGTTTCAGGATCTTTTTATTAAATTTTTTATGAGTTTTCCACCAGTTTTCCAGGAATGAAGATAAATACCCACAAAAGGTCTGGTTTCTTTCCAGAATAACGGGGATATCAATGCTACTACAACCTGAGCACCCAATGTACCCAGTGCTGCACCTCCCATTCCCCATATTGGAATGGTTATCGCATTAAAAATCAGATTAAAAACGCCCCCGCAGATTGTATAATTCTTGGAATAACGATTTTTATTTTCTGCCACACTCCAGATATTTCTTGCAACTCCTATCATTGCAAAGCTCGTGGACCAGATCAGGAGCTGCAATACCGGAACTGCAGACATGTACTCTTTTCCATACAGGATATAAATTGCCAGTTTTCCCAATACCTGCACTGCAATTCCCACACACAGTCCCATACCGCTGATAGCAAACAGCAATAATTCCAGTTTCTCTCTATAGGCTTTTTCGTCGTGTGTTTTTTTCTCCAGTATTAATACTCTGGAAGAATTTATAATTGCCTGAGGAATAAATTCCCATAACATGGCAATGGTCATGGCAGATGTATATAATCCAACTTCTGTCTCTCCCATTAATTTTCCAAGCATAACCTTATCCATCTGTGTATAAAGTGCAATTGCAAGTCCTGCAATCACATAATGCTTCCCCTTATCAAACAACTCTCTGGCTGTATCAAAAGAGAAACTCAATGAGAAATTTTTACTTTTTAAGAAAATAACACCTACAATACTACCGCATACCAGTACCTGAATACTGGTAGACGCACCAAACCAAAGAACTGATGCTCCCAGTACCAGCAGAATCAATTTCCACACTGCTACTACCGTCTGTCCGCAAATATTTGCCAGCACATAATATTTAGATTTCAGTTCTGCCAGAAACCATTCATTTAAAAGTTCATAGGTTTTGCATGCAATAGAAAAAGCCTGTAACGCTGTAATAATCCACAGCACATAATTTCCAGGTTCAAGGACAGCTACTAATATCAGAACACAGCCAAAACTAATTGTTGAAGCAACCAGCCTCATGCAAAGGGCTGTTCCCATAATCGTTCCTTTTTTTTCTGGATGACAGACCATCTCATTCATCAAAATACTGTCCAGTCCAAGCTGGCTTATGGATGTAAATAAATTCACCAGAGACGTTCCATATCCAATCAATCCATAATTCGATGGACCCAGATACCTTGCTGATAATGCACCTACTACCAGTGACAGCATCATGGAATATATATTTTGAAAAATCAGCCAGTTTGTATTTCCTACAAAACGGTTATTGCGTAATAAATTCCAGATTCTTTTCATGTAAATTACTACTTTCTTCTGCTTTTATAATAACTG
>OKVK01000722.1_pt1 | contig 20259 bp, 18 predicted proteins | sample 1604771 | NCBI WGS metagenome assembly OKVK01 (sample SAMN01760906, study PRJEB22395) | human gut metagenome | reverse complement strand
GTTCTTGAACGAAGCGAAGAAACCTGGTCCTACCTCCAGACCGATGGAATAGACGAAGAGAATCAATCCGAACTCCTTGAGGAAGTGGAGCAGATGCTCATCGAGATTGAGAGAGAAGTGACCGAAGATGAGCCCGATGAAAAGAATCCAAGCCAATCCCAGGGAAACTCCCTTTACTCTCAACTTTCCTAAACTCAAACCCAGGGTGATGACCAACGCCAGGATCAGCACGGAGTGGGCTACTCCGCCTCCCCATAGGTCAGGGAAGCCATAAAACAGATTTTTTAAGATATCCATGTTCTTATATTAAACTATGTTATTGATTTTTACTATAACCGCATTTCGCTGAATTTCGATTGCAAAGGTATGGATAAAATCGAAAGCAAAAAAGAATTGATGTTGGAATGAGTCGATTTCTGCTATCGAGAATTTCGATAGAAGAAGGAGCGGATAAAGGGGAAAATGTAGCGCAGGAGAAAACATTTAGGCGAAATATGAGATTTTTCGGCATAAGATGGCGGCTTTTCGCAGAATTTGTTGTAACTTTGCCTTCACAAATGAATAATAGCGAATAGACAATGGATAATAACAATAAGATGATAACGGATACTCCAAGAGAGAAGGAACTGGAGACCAGAGATGAGCTCTTCCTTGCCGAGGTAAAGGACAAGCGGGTGGCCGTGCTGCTTTCGGGCGGCGTGGATAGTTCGGTAGTGGTGTGGGAGTTTGCCCGACTGGGCCTGCACCCTGACTGCTTCTATATCAAGATAGGACCGGAAGAAAAGGAGGAATGGGACTGCTCTTCAGAGGAAGACCTGGAGATGGCTACTGCCGTGGCACGCAAGTATGGCTGCAAGCTGCAGGTAATTGACTGCCATCAGGAATACTGGAACGAGGTGACTCGCTACACCATGGATAAGGTGAAGGCTGGATTCACCCCGAACCCTGATGTGATGTGCAACAGGCTCATCAAGTTTGGTGCCTTCGATGAGAAGATGGGTCACAACTACGACCTCATCGCCACAGGTCATTATGCGCAGACCGAAACGGATGAAAACGGCGACAAATGGCTCGTCACGAGTCCTGACCCCGTAAAGGACCAGACCGATTTTCTGGCTCAGATAGAGAGTTGGCAATTACGAAAAGCGATTTTCCCTATCGGTCATCACATCAAGAATGAAATTCGTGAGATAGCCGAAGAGGAACATCTCGTTAATGCCAAGCGCAAGGATAGTCAAGGAATTTGCTTCCTGGGACAGATCAACTATAACGATTACATCCGTCGATACCTGGGCGAGAAACCGGGCGACGTGATAGAGATGGAGACGGGCAAGCGAATCGGCACCCACAAGGGCTTGTGGTTCCATACCATCGGCCAGCGCAAGGGGCTGGGCTTCGGCGGCGGACCTTGGTTCGTAATCAAGAAGGATGTGGAGAAGAACATTCTCTACGTGAGTCACGGCTACGACCCTCAGACGGCGTACAAGAAGGATTTCCCGCTTCAGGATTTCCATTTCCTCACCCGCGAGGTGGCGATGCAGAAGGTAACGTTCAAGATTCGCCATACGCCGGAGTATCATCCAGCCACTATCGAAAAGCTCGAAGATGGCCGCTGGATGATACATTCAGAAAAGGCGATCCACGGCGTGGCTCCCGGCCAGTTCTGCGTGGTGTATGATGAGAATCATCATCGCTGCTATGGTTCGGGTGAGATTACTGTATAAATATAATAAGGTGGAATTGTTATTCAGCGTAATCCGATGAATAAAATCTATGAAGAAACGAAAAAGAGGATGTGGCATGGAGTTATGGCACATCCTCTTTTTTGTTATTCTTCTACGAGGTAGTCCAGCAATCCCTGGCAGGCATCTTCCAGGAGCGTGATAACGAGCTCGAAGTCGCTGTAGTCGCCGTAGTATGGATCGGGCACGGTGGTGTATTCACGATGGTGGGTCAGAAAATCTGCCATGCGCACCACCTTGTCCTTGTCAGCCTGGCAGGAAGCCATGGAGGTGATGGCGCGGTAGTTCTCGTTGTCCATTACTACGATGGTTTCGAATCTCCCGAAATCTGACTTTTGGAACTGGCGGGCGTGACTGTTGAAATTGTAGCCATGCTCAGCTCCGCATTTTCTCATGCGGCTGTCGGGCAGCTGACCTACGTGCCAGTTTCCGATTCCTGCAGAATCGATTTCAAACTCATCCTGCAACCCTGCTTTCTCCACCAGGCTCTTCATGATGCCCTCTCCGGCAGGCGAGCGGCAGATGTTGCCCAGGCAAATGAATAATACGGTATGTTTACCTTTCTTTGTCATTCTTCTGATATTTATGATTCTTATTTTTAGCTTTGGATTTGAATCCTGCTAGTTTATTTTTTGCAAAGTTAGTATAAATATCTGTATTATGCAAGGGTTTTCCTTTCTTTTTGATTTTCTTCAGAAAAAAATAATCGGGAGAAATATCCTTCCAAAAAATGATATGGAAAAATATTCTCCCGAAATCTGATATGGATGAAAAATCTTAGTCGATTTCCTCGTCAGCCTCATAACCACCCATTTCGCGGATGGCATTCTTCAGCATCGTGTACTGCTGGTAGAGGTTGTTCACAGCCTCTTCGCCCTTGGTGTAGTCGTGCATTGGCGCCTTGAGGAAGAAGCTCAGGAAGCGCTGGATGCCGTAACGGCCGGCACGGGCAGCAAGGTCGCTCAACAGACAGAGGTCGAGCAGCAATGGAGCGGCAAGGATGGAGTCGCGGCAGAGGAAGTTGATCTTGATCTGCATTGGATAACCCATCCATCCGAAGATGTCGATGTTGTCCCAGCCCTCCTTGTTGTCGTTGCGAGGTGGATAGTAGTTGATGCGTACCTTATGATAATACTGGGTATCCTCGTCGTTGCCGTGGCCGTAGAGGTCTGGCTGAACTTCTGGCTTCAGGATAGTCTCCAGGGTAGAGAGCTTGCTCACCTCCTTGGTGTGGAAGTTGGCTGGCTCATCGAGAACGAGACCGTCGCGGTTGCCCAGAATGTTGGTAGAGAACCATCCGTTCAAGCCCAGGCAGCGGGTGCCGATGATAGGAGCGAAACCACTCTTCACGAGGGTCTGACCGGTCTTGAAGTCCTTGCCTGCGATAGGCATCTGGGTCTTCTCGGCAAGTTCCCACATGGCAGGAATGTCAACCGTAGTATTAGGAGCACCCATGATGAAAGGAGCACCCTCGGTAAGGGCAGCGTAGGCGTAGCACATAGATGGAGCGATGTGCTGGCGGTCGTCAGCCTTCATCGCAGCCTCGAGAGCTGCCAATGTGCCGTGAATCTCCATATCTACAGGTACGTATATTTCTGTAGATGCAGCCCATGCTACCACGATGCGTGAACAGCCGTTCTTCTTCTTGAATTCGCGGATGTCCTGGCGCAGCGCCTCTACCATCTCCCAGCGGGTCTTGCAGTCCTTCACGTTGTCGCCGTCCAGGCGCTTGGCGTAGTTCTTGTCGAATGCAGCCTTCATCGGAACAATCTGCTCCAGCTCCTCGCGCACAGGGTTGATGTCCTTCTCCTTCAAAACCTCGGCATACATGGCTGCCTGATAGGCATTCTGAGGATAGACATCCCAGGTGCCGAATACGATGTCGTTGAGGTCGGCAAGAGGAACGATGTCCTTGTAGTGCAGATACTTCTTGTCTGCGCCCTTGCCCACGCGAATCTTGTCGTACTGGGTCATTGAGCCTACTGGCTTAGTAAGTCCCTTGCGGGCCATCAGCACACCTGTCATGAATGTAGTAGATACTGCACCACAACCTACAACCATAATACCCAGCTTGCCATCAGCTGGTTTTACATTGTTCTGTTTCATTTCTAATGAATTATTAAGTCTTCTTTTTATTTGATTGATTGATTTGAGGGCAAAGATACTGAAAACTGATGAATAAAGTGCAGTTTTTCACCAATAATCTGCCATATTTTTAGAAAAATTAGCATTGTAGAGGTAAAAAAAGCGAAATAAAGTAAGTATCTTTGCATCATATTTTTAAAATTCAAAGTTTTTTATAGCATGACAATAACGCTTATTATCTTGATCATTACGGTTGCCATGTTTATTTGGGGTAAGGTGAGAGCCGATATCGTGGCGCTCACAGCCCTGGCAGCACTCCTGGTTTTCGGAATTCTTACGCCAGCCGAAGCTCTGGCTGGTTTCTCTTCGCCCATCGTCGTCATGATGATCGGCCTCTTCGTGGTGGGTGGAGCCATCATGCAGACTGGTCTCGCCAAGCTGACGGGCAATAAACTGATGGCACTCTCGCGCGGCAACGAAACCATCACCTTCCTGCTGGTGATGCTCGTAACCTCCTTTATCGGAGCCTTCGTGAGCAATACCGGAACGGTGGCCCTCATGATGCCTATCATCATGAGCCTGGCAGCAGGTTCGGGCATGCAGTCGTCGCGCTTCCTCATGCCGCTCGCCTTCGCCGGAAGCCTGGGCGGAATGCTCACACTCATCGGTACACCGCCCAATCTGGTTATCGACGAGGTGCTTACCGAGTCGGGATTCAAGCCGCTCGCCTTCTTCTCCTTCTTCCCCGTGGGCATCATCGTCATCGCCATCGGTATCATCGTGCTCATGCCGCTCAGCAAAATCTTCCTCAGCAGGAAACAGAGCGGAAAGAAGAAGAAAACCAAGTCGCTCGACGACCTGGTGGATGAATACCGGCTGCTCGACAATCTGCATCGCTACATCGTGCCGGGCAGGCGTTCTGCCGCTGCCGCCAAGGATGAAAACGGCGAGCCGATGAACATCGTGGGTAAGACCCTGAAGGAACTCAGCATCCAGAAGAAATACGGAGTGAGTATCATCGAGATTAGAAACGAGAAGAAATCGAGACTCGGACTGGTGCAGGACGTAAACCAGAACATGGCGAAGAGCAGCAGTACCATTCAGGAGCATGACATACTATATATAATAGGTGACGAGCAGAAGATGCAGCGCTTTGCCCAGGATTACGGACTGAGGAGGATGAAGGACGTGAAGATTGATTTCTACGACCTGGGACTGACGGAAATCGTTGTGATGCCTACCTCCAACTTCGCCGGTCTGCGCATCGGCGAGGCCAACCTGCGCAAGCGATTCGGCATCAACGTGCTGGGTGTGAAGCGAGGCGGAGGCTCATCTTCTTCTGAGGGTGGCAGAAGCGGCAACGAATACATCACGGATAATCTGATAGCCGCCAAGCTGCACGTGGGCGACATGCTGCTGGTGCAGGGCGAATGGACCAACCTGACGCATCTTACTGCCGATACTACCAACTGGGTGGTGCTGGATCAGCCGGAGAAGGTTGCCGACAAGGTTCTGCTGGATTACAAGGCGCCTGTGGCTGCTGCCATCATGCTGCTGATGATAGCCATGATGGTGTTCGATTTCATCCCGGTGGCTCCGGTTACGGCGGTCATCATCGCCGGACTGCTCACCGTCTTTGCCGGATGTTTCCGCAACGTGGAGGCTGCCTACAAGACCATCAACTGGGAGAGCATCGTGCTGATAGCCGCCATGATGCCGATGTCAACGGCGCTGGAGAAGACGGGTGCTTCGGCATTGGTATCTCAGGGGCTGGTGGATAGCCTGGGATCGATGGGCCCTACAGCTCTCCTGGCGGGCATCTACTTCACCACCTCGTTCATGACGATGTTTATCAGCAATACCGCCACGGCGGTTCTCATGGCACCTATTGCCCTGGTGGCAGCCCAGCAGGTGGGGGTGAGTCCATACTCCTTCCTCTTTGCGGTGACCCTGGGAGCCAGCATGTGCTTCGCCTCTCCGTTCTCCACTCCGCCTAATGCGCTGGTGATGAAGGCGGGTGGCTACACGTTTATGGATTATGTAAAGGTAGGTTTGCCGTTGCAAATCTTCATCGGCGTGGTGATGACCTTCGTCCTGCCGCTGCTGTTTCCTTATTAAATTAAGGTAATGTTTTCTTATTACAATAGTTCGTTAATAATTCAATAATGTGCTAAGCAGCTATACGCTGTAAGCACGAGAGTCAAGGTCGGAGTCAGAAAGAAAATCCTATAATTTCTTGGCAGTTTCAATAGCGTATCTTCGCAGCAGATTTATAGAATCTAAAATAATCAATTATGGGTAGATATATCAACCCTTTTACCGATTGGGGCTTCAAGCGTCTCTTCGGTCAAGAGTTCAGCAAGGACTTGCTGATATTTTATGCCAAAGGAGCATGAGGTGACAAAGTTTAGGACAGACGTTGCTTTGAGGGAGAAGTCTAGTGACACTATTTTTTCTGACAAGCTTCGTTTTATCTATTTTTCTCTTCCTTTCTTTGATAAGAGTGAGGAAGAATGCGAGACTGGTTTTGAAAAATGGATTTATGTATTGAAGTATATGGAAGTATTGGAAAGATTGCCTTTTACGGCACAGAAGAAGATATTCAATCATCTAGCTAAATTGGCGGATGTTCGTTGCTTGAGTAGTGAGGAGCAGGAAAAATACGATGAAAGTATTAAGGCTGTTGACGATTACTACTCGGGTCTTTATGGCTCTTATGTTGAAGGCGAGGAAAAGGGAATAGCTAAAGGTAGAGCAGAAGGTGAACTGTCTAAAAGTTTGACAATAGCCCGTAACCTATTGGCAATGGGTATGTCTTTGCCTCAGATAGTGAAGGCTACAGGATTGAATGAAGAGCAGTTGAAGCAGCTTTTGGAGTAGTTCCAGAAGATAATGAAGCAAAGTTTTTGTAGCTTTTTCTTGGTGGTTTATCTAAAAATGAGTAGTTTTGCGCTGGCAAATCTTCTCTATCAATAAAGGAATTAATTTTTGAGGAAATGAGGAGATGAGTGTGAATGAAAAAACGAATTATAACGAAATGATGGATAAGATAATGGATAAGATTACGAATCAAATTATGATGCTCGGAACGGGAAATGCTACGGTTTCCCAGATTTATAATACCTGTTTTGTGCTCCAGACTTCCAGCACTCTGATGCTGGTGGATGCGGGCGGAGGAAATGGAATCCTCTCGCAGCTGAAGAAGGTGAATGTTCAGATTTCTGATATTCATCATCTCTTCGTTACCCATGCCCATACCGACCACGTGCTGGGCGTGATCTGGGTAATCCGTATGGTGGCACAATGCAAGGGTTACGAGGGATTGCTGCATGTGTATGGAAACGACAAGGTGATGAAGGTGATCAAGACCATTATCGATATGATTCTTGCCAAGAAGCAACTGGCTAAGGTGGCTGAAAGGGTGGTGTTCCATCAGCTGGAAGATAGGGAGTGTTTCGAAGTGGGGGATATGAAGCTGGAATGCTTTGATATTCAATCTACTAAGGAGAAGCAGTTCGGATTCCGGGCGGAATTGCCAGGAACTTCAGAAGATAATGTTTCAGAAGATAAGACTGCATCCGATTATGCTTCAGAAGATAAGGCTGCATCCGATAAAGCTGCATCTGATAATCATGCTAAACCTTTGGTTTTGGCGTGTCTGGGCGATGAGCCTTATAACGAGCAGAACCGTTGCTACATAGAGGGGGCGGACTGGATGATGTGCGAGGCGTTCTGCCTCTATGCCGACCGGGATACATTCAAGCCTTACGAGAAATGCCACAGTACGGCGCTTGATGCCGGAAAACTGGCGGAGGAACTGGGGGTGAAGAATCTCATTCTTTATCATACGGAGGAGAAGACGCTGGCTAATCGTAAGGAAAATTATACCCGTGAAGCTGCTGAGAACTTCAAGGGTAGAATCTTCGTTCCGAATGATTTGGAAGTGATAGAGCTGTAAAAATCAGAACATTCGCATGTGGTTCAAGTACGGGCTGAAGGCCCAAAAGCTCCTAGCCCAGGGTAACACCCTGGGGTTTAGCAAGATTTTAGCAATGCGCCCTGTAAGGGCAAAAGCTTTAAAACGTGGCAATGATAAAGCTTTTGCCCTTACAGGGCGACGTTGTTGCTTGCATGTTTACCCAGGGTGTTACCCTGGGCTAGGAGCTTCTGCCCTTTCAGGGCGTGTGGCGCATATTTAATACGCTTCTCCCTGCTCTATTTCTTCCTGCGTGATGCGCTTGCGGTCGATGGCACGCCAGGCGAAGACGATGTAGGCTAGGACGAACGGGATGAGGAGGGAAACTATCGCCATGGTGCGGAGCGTGAACTCGCTGCTGCAACTGTTGGCGAGGGTGAGCGAACTCTGAAGGTCGATGTTCGACGGATAGTAGGCGGTGTTGTTCCAGCCGGCTATCAGCAGCAGAACCAGCACGGTGAGCACGGTTCCGATGCCCGTAAACCAGATTCCCTTTCTATACTGCACGCTTCTCGATGACTTGAAAATGCCGAAGAGAACGAGTACTACACTTATTAATAATATTACAAGCAGGATTGGCATCTCCAGAAGATTGTGAAGATACTTCATGCTCTCCAGCGTAATACTGCCTGAAGATGCTGCGCTCATTCCTGCTCCTGCTGCCGTGCTGAATCCATCCTTTATCATTAATCTGATGAGGAATGGCAGGAAGAACAATAGGAAGAGCAGGGCATTCCATGGCAACTGGCGGGTGCAGCGCTCCTGAATCTGCTGGTGCTCGATGTTGTTCTTGATGTAGAGCATGCCCAGGATGCGGGCTAGCATCAATACGGCAAGTCCCAGCACCACGTTCCATGGGTCGAGCAGGGCATCAAGACCATGACTGGCGTTTGCCCATCGGCTGATAACAGGTTGCAGACTGTTGGTAATATTGCCCTTGTCTATCTGGAAATTGCTGCCGTTGAAGAAGGTGGCTACGGCGCCGCCAAGAAGCAGAGGCCCCACGATGCCATTGATGATGAGGCAAATCTGCAAGGTCTTTGGTCCAAGAAAATTACCTATCTTGTTCTGGAATTCATAGCTCACGGCTTGAATCACAAACGAGAACAGGATGATCATCCACAGCCAGTAGGCTCCGCCGAAACTGGTGCTGTAGAACAGCGGGAACGAGGCAAAGAAGGCTCCGCCGAAGGTGACGAGCGTGGTGAAGGTGAACTCCCACTTTCTGCCCGTGGAGTTGATGATGAGGCGACGCTCTTCTTCTGTTTTTCCCAAACAGAAAATCAAGGTGTTGGCTCCCTGTACAAACATGAGAAACACCAGCAGGGCTCCTAATAATGATACGAGGAACCACCAGTATGATTGCAAAAATTCGTATGTCATAATACTTTCGGGTTTTGTTGTTTACTGAAAAACTATCCTATGATTCTTTTTGAAATCTTTCTGAAAAACATTGATTATCAGAGAGATTATTCATATTCCGGTCCTTTCTTGATCTGCTTCACCAGGATGCTGATTTCTACGGCAAGCATGGTGGTGAAGAGTGCCAGGAAGATGAAGAAGGTGGTGGCCACGCTGCCTGCCTCGATGTCGGAGATGGCGGCGCTAACCGGCAGCAGGTCTTGGATGGTCCAAGGCTGGCGACCGATTTCTGCAACTATCCAGCCCGATTCTGAGGCGATGTAAGCCAGCGGAATCATGATGATGGCGGAAATGAGGAACCATCGGTATTGGGCGATTTCCTTCTTATAAACCAAAAATAGGCTGAGGGCGAAGAAGAGGATGAGCAGGCAGCCTACTCCCACCATCAGGCGGAAGGCGTAGAAGCAAATCGGGATGCTCGGCACCAGTTCCTTGGCGTCCTTGATGTAACCATATCCGAAGTATTTCATATTCTCCTTCAAGATTGGCAGCTGGTCTTTCGCCTTGGTTTCGCGATAGGTTTTCAGGGCAACAATCGCCTTCTTGCCCCGGGCTATCTTCTCCTGCACGGATGGTTCACGGGTGCCATCCTCGTGGGTGTAACCCTTGAGAATATCGTTCACGCCTGGCACGTAGCCATCGGCTGTGCGGGTGGCTAAGAACGAGAGCATGTTAGGGATGGCGATGCGCATGGCTGGCTCCTGCTCGTTTTCGTAATCCGGCTGCCGGAAGGGATGAACGGCTGCTATCGCCGTAAGGCTCTCACCCTTTCCACCATTATATAATGCTTCCATCGCAGCCAGTTTCATTGGCTGCACCTGTGCCACCCGATAGGCGGAATTGTCGCCGGTCATCGCAGCCAGCAGGGTGGCGATGAGTCCTACGCCGGCACCCATCTTGATGCTCGCCTTGGCAAGTTGGGTTTCTCTCTTTTTCAGGAGATACCAGCAGCTTACGGCTACCACGAAGGTGGCTCCGATGATCCAGGATGAGGTGACGGTGTGGGTGAACTTGTTGATGGCGAATGGCGAGAGTGCCACATCCAGGAACGAGGTCATCTCGAAGCGCATGGTGTCGGGATTGAATTCCTGCCCCACCGGATATTGCATCCAGGCGTTGGCTACGAGAATCCACCAGGCAGAAATGGTGGCTCCAAGTCCCGTGAGCCAGGTGGAGGCAAGGTGGAAGCCCCGGCTCACCTTATCCCAGCCGAAGAACATCACCGCCACGAAGGTGCTCTCCATGAAGAATGCCAGGATGCCTTCGATGGCTAGGGGAGCGCCGAATACGTCGCCCACGAACCAGGAGTAATTGCTCCAGTTGGTGCCGAATTCAAACTCCAGGATGATTCCTGTGGCAACACCCATGGCGAAGTTGACGCCAAAGAGTTTTTGCCAGAAACGGGTTACGTGCTTCCAGAACGGTTTGTTGGTGCGGTAGTAACATGTTTCGGCGATGCCCATGATTACTGCCAGTCCCAGGGTGAGCGGCACGAACAGCCAATGGTAGATGGCCGTGAGTGCGAATTGCGCCCTCGACCAGTCGATGGTGGCTGATGTAATGTCTAACAATAGATTTGTCATCATAGTTGAATGGTTTAAAAATTGTTATTATATAATGCTTTTGTATTTCTTCTGATAATATAGGATTGAAATTCAGAGTCTTATCTGTTGAGAATTTCCTTGGATACGAAGCCAGCCTTGTCTCCGTTCTTGGAATTCGTATTGATAAAATCCGGAAAGAAAAAGAGCTTGAGCACCAGGAAGATGATGGCAAGCTTGATGAGGATAATGGTCCAAAGCGTCTTGCCCAGGGTCATCGTCCTGAAGCCATCATAATAGAGATGGAATATTTGGGATAGAAGTCCTTTTTTCATCGGCTTTTTATTTTAAAATTCTGCTGCAAATCTACAATAAAAAAATGTAACTACCAAATATTTTATTGAAAATATACAAAAAAGGAAAGAATTTGTTTTTTTAGATGGTATGTAATGGGGCTATCTTGGCATTTTAGGAATAAATGAGGCAATTACAATAAAAAAGTTCTAAAAATCTTTGTGTATTAAAGAGAAAACCTTACCTTTGCATCTGAATTTAAACGATTAAGATTATGGATATAAAACCTTATATAAACCCATTTGAAGAAGGTTCTGGTGATAAGGTTGAAGAACCGGTAGCTGTTAGTACTTCTTCTGCTCATCAGCTTGATGCTTTGCGCCATCAGGTGATGGATGCTGTTGCTTCGTCTGATGACAAAGTAACCTTGGTGTTGTGTCTGGATATGTTGACACATCAGAGAAAACATCGTAGAATTCATTGTGCTGGAAAATCTGATGCGGAACTGGCTGCTACGCTTTCTGCGACGACCGATTGGGATGATACAGACCATGCAGATTTATCTCAGATAAATTATCAGAAATATAAGCCTTATCGTTCACCTAAAGTTCAAAAAACAATAGAAAAATGGTTGTAAGTTCTGTTGTTCTTTATTACTCATTTGGTTAATATGTTTAATGTGAGCGATGTAATGAAAAGAAATAACCGTTTTATCAAGAAGAATCATTTTGATGAAGTGATAGATGTTATTATCAATAATATAATAGGATAACTCCATGTCTTAATCAATAACTCCACGTCTTAATCTGAATTCCATCGGGCTTACCCCGTGTTTCCGCTTGAATGCCGTGCAGAAATGACTCTGGTAATCGTAGCCCAATTTGATACCGATGTCGGCAATCGGCAGACTTGTGTCGAGGAGATAATGAACCGCTAAATCCATGCGGAAATCGAAGAGATACTGGAATACCGTGGTGCCAAACTCCTGCTTGAAGGCTTTCTTCAGGGTGCATTCGTTTGTGCCCACCATTGCCGCCAACTCGTGAAGCGATGGCATTTCCTGATAGTGGGTGAGGATGATGCTTTGGGCATCGTGTATCTTGTCACGCAGGCTGATACTGAGGGCTTGGCTGCTTGGCAAGAGACTGGCGGGCAGGAGAAATCCCGAGAGGCAGTCGATAATCTTCGATTCCAGGTATTTGGAGGCTTGGTTGCCTAACAGGCGGGAACGCTGGATGTCTCGTGCCGCCTTGATGACTTCTGCTATGGCGGGCTGGTTGTACTTGATGATGGTCTGGGTGTCGAAGGTAGGATTGGTTAGAGGGGAGAGTTGCTCAAAAACCTCTGGGTCGCGCTCAATAAACTCTTCTATGAATTGCTGCGGGATGACCACGTTTAAGATTTCGAATTGGGTGCCCTGGTTCAAGTGAGTGTTGGCACCACCTTCGCCGCTTAGAAAACAGAGGCTTGCCTCGCCTGTTTTCCACATCATTTCCTTTTTTGCACCACGACCGCCGTACACTTCTTTCATGCTGCTGCCAAAGGTTGGCATGGAGAAGAGCAGGGCTGGCCGAACCTCGTGCTGAGCGATAAACTTGGCGTTGTTCGCCTTGCCATGATAGTGTTGGTTCATAATGCCAAACTTCTGGTAATGCCACTCCTTGAGCGAAACATCCATAGCATTCGATTCGATGTGGTTGCTCCGTTCCATCCCATGGTTGTCGATGAAGGTAAGGCCGTTTTGCCTTACTTCTCCTTCTACCTTTCCATCTCTTATAATCTGACAGTCAATCATTAGCTTTACTTTTAGTTGATTTTATGCTGCGAAATTGCAATTAAGCAAGTATTTCGTTGTAAATGTACGATTTTCTAAGTAAATATGCAAGTTTATTTATGAAATTATAACTTTTTTAGAAAAGTCTCGGCTCTATTTTCCCCCCATTCGTCCCACGGCTTCCTGGGCGGAGTTCTCGCCACGGTATTGCTTCTTGGCCTGGTTGAAGCGGTAGGTGAGGCGGAGCTGCACGCTTCGGGTGTCTTCCCACTTTTGCTGCTGGAACCTCACGTTGCCGTAGGTGCCATCGGTCTTTCGGCTTATGGTGTTGAAAATGTCGCTCACGTTCAGGCTTAGCGAGAGGCGGTCTTTCAGGAAGCTTTTGTAGAGCTGGAAGTCGAAGTTGTGCACGCTGTTGATGGTGAGGAAATCGTAGGTTCCGCTGCTTCGGTAGGAGAACGAGAGGTTCATGTACCAGCTCTTTGGAAGATGGAAGCCGTTGTAGAGGCTGAAGATGTAGTAAGGGTCTTGGAAGCTTTTCTCCTTGCCCATACTGACGGCCTTGATGAAGCCCTGCTGGATGCCTGCCTGCACTTGTGGCTCGTAGAAGCCCCAGCGGTGGCGGTAGCCGAGGAAGCTGCCCCAGTTCCAGCAATGGTCGATATTGGTCCAGGTGATGTAGCCCGTTTGCGGGTCATCAGAATCGGGTTTGATGATGCTGGTGATGTAATCTTTTACATAGGTGTAGCTTGCCTGGAGGAAAAGGTCGCCGTAGCTAGCCTGGTATTGGAACTCGTGGCGCTGGGATGGCTCCAGCTGGCTGTTTCCTACCTGTCTCATGTAGCGGTTTGCGTAAACCGTGCCCGTGTTCAACTCCTGGAAGGATGGGCGGATTTCGGAGGAGCGGTAGCTCAGGGACTGGGAGAATCTGCCTGACTGATGAGAGAGCAGGAGGGAAGGGTAGAGATTGTCGTATTTGCGATGAAGCGGGGCGTGGGAATCCAGGCGGCTATCCACGTGCTCGTATCTCAATCCTACTCTTAATGAGAAGGGCTTGAAGTCGAGTGAATACTCGGCGAAGACGGCAGCATGATTTTCCTTGGTGATGCTGTGGGTGGAGGTTCCCTTATCGGCAGGGGTGTAATCGGTGCGCGATTCGCTCTTCACGTAGTTGTACTCGGCGCCCATCATCCAGGTTTGCTTGTCGTTGATGGTGTAGTTGGCGCGGGCCTTTGCTCCCCAAATGGTTCCATCGCTTTGCGGCAGGAGTGTGAACTTGTTTCTGGCTTCTTCCTCGCTAACTCCATTCGCTAGATTCTTCTCCGAAATCTCATCCACGAATTGGCCCTGCTCTGTGTGCAGCTTCACGAAGTCGCCGAAGATGTTCAGCTTCCATTTTTCTCCGTAATGGCCCTGGTAGAAGGCGTTCACGTGGTGCTGCCAGTCGTAATAGAGAAACTTGTTGTTGCCCGTTACGTTGTCATCTACGTGATTGTTGGTCATCGCATAGCTCGTCATCTTGAAAGGCATCGGCTGATGGATGTTGTAGCCGTTGTATTTCACTCCGATGGTTTGCTTTTCAGTCAGGGCGAGGTCAGCTCCGGCACTCCAGTAGAAGTGGTCGTTGTAGCAGTGCTTGCAGTCGAGGGTGGCGGAGGCAATGTAAGTGGTGGCGTTATCGCCAGCCTGGCTGCTTGTATTGCTGCTTGCCTGGCTGCCAGAATTGTTTCCTGTATTGCTTCCTATATTGCTGCCGCTTACGTAATTTGTGGCGATGTCCTGTTCTTTCCATATTCCCTGCCAGTTGGCGTAGCCCAACTTACCGTAGTAGGTTATTTTGCCGTGGGTGTAGGTGAGGTCGAGGTCATGGTTGTTGCTCACGAAGGAGTCGAAGAGGAAGCCGGAGTTCTCCACGATGGCGAGCCCTTGCAGGTTCTTCTTGGTGGTGATGAGCAGCACGCAGCCCACGTTGTTGCCGTATTCGGCTCCGGGATGATGAATCACCTTCACCTCTTTTATCTGTGTAACGGGCAGGTTTTCTACCACGCTGTAATCCTGCACCTTTCTTTCGTTGATGTAGATTTCGGGTGAGCCGCCGATGAATGCCTGCGGTTTCCCATCCTTGTTTTTGAACATTCCGGGAAGTTTGGCAAGCACTTCTGTAGCTGTTGGCTCCTTCTCGAGAGAAGTTCCCGAGATGCGGGCCACGATTCCACCGTTCTTCTGGCGGAATTGCGAGCGGGTTCCCTTGATGGTTACGGCCGCGAGCTGTTTCTCCCATTGGATGCTGTCCTGGCGCAGCTTTTCCCTCATCGCCTGGATGCTATCCTGAAGAAGTCCTTCCTTTTTGGTTAGGATGTTCTCAGTAGAACAGCTCTCAGTAGAAATGCTTTCTGCTGTAGTGGTCTTTGTTTGCTGAGCGTGTGCCTTCATCGGATTTCCGAGGATGAGCAAGCAGCTCATGATCAATTCTTGTTTCATAATCTTCTTTCTTATTTTAAAGTAAATATGTCGCAAAAAAATGCGAATGATGCTGCAAAATTACGGAGAAGGTATGAAAGCGATTTTAATATAACGGAATTTTTCCCGGATAAGCTTCGTTTTTTTATGAGATAACTCTTGCGATTTCATCAGAATTCATTATCTTTGCATCAGAAAAAACAGCAGAAGATAATGTAGCAGAAGATGCATTAGAAATTGCAGCAGAAACGCAGAATTATCTTAATCAGAATTAATCAGAAGAAATTATGAACATAGAATCAGTTAGAGAGTATTGCCTCTCACTCCCCCTCGTTACCGAGGATTTTCCTTTTGATGAAACCACTTTGGCGTTTCGGATTATGGGAAAGATTTTCGCATGTCTCGACCTGGAGCGCCCCGAGTGGGTTACGATGAAATGTAATGCCGATTACGCCCTCGAACTCCGGGAAGTGCATCCCGAAATAGAAGGTGCATGGCATTGGAATAAGAAATACTGGAATCAGGTAAACCTTTATGGCACGCTGGAAGATGATTTCATCCAGGCCCTGATTCGCCACAGTTATTCTGAAGTAGTGAAGAAGCTCAAGAAACAGGAAAAGCTTGAGCATCCTGAAATCATAGAGGTGAAGGAATAGGGAGAAAGTAAAAAGAAGAAGGCTCTGAATTAGCCATAAGAAATGCTGGTTCAGAGTCTTCTTATTAATTTATAATTCCTAGCTTTTTAAGTCTAGAGTAAATCGCTCCTCTCGAACGCTCCATGATTTCTGCTATTTCCTTTATCTTTTTTCCTTCATTATAAAATTTTATCAGAATATCATCTGCTTCTTTTTCCCAAGGGAGATAGGCGTTTCCGTGTTCTTTTCTTTTTTCTTCGACAGAATACGCTTTCTTAAGTGTTGGTTTTATTGAAGTTTTATCCAGAATCCTGTATTCCCAATCCTCAATAGTCCTTGTTTCTGTGCTGAAGCTGATGCCAATCTTTACGAGCTTTCTTTCATCAGCCTCGAAAGGAACCATGTAGCCTTTTTCGTCTATCTGGGCGAGGGCTTCCTTGGCAGGCTTGTTGATCTTTATCTCGAAGACGAAGATGGTGTGGGGCGAGAACATCACGGCATCGGCCCTGCCCCTGCAACTCTTCACCTGCGTGAGAACGGCTATGTTCATCATCGAAAGCATAATGTAGAATACGGTTTCATAATAATACTCGTTTTTCTGCATGTCTGCCAATACATCTTTCCCGCCTTCTGGATAAGGAATGGAAGCGAAGTAGGATTTCATCAGCGTCATCGCCTTGTCGATGTTTCCATACACCAATGCCTGGTAGAATCTTGCTGCAAAGCCCAGCGAAGTGCCGTCGCTCAGATTCGTGTAGAGCGGCAGCAGGTTTTCCATCAAGCCGGCTCTTACTTCCTTGTTTGGAATGCCGAGAAAGTAGCCTTTGGTGAGAGGGTCGTAATCCTTGATGGTAAGGTAGCCGCTCTGATAGAGCAATGGCAGGGCATCCGTCATCTTCTCCGTAGGACGATCGAACGAAGACGAGAAGGCGAAGACATTATCCAGCTCCGTCACGTCAGTCTTGAATCTCTGCATCTGATTGATGAGATAGGTAGAAGTGCCCGATGCAAACCAGTAGTCCTCTATCTCGCCCGACGCCAAGGCTCGCATCAGACTAAACGGATTGAAGATGTCGGGGCTGTTTCTTGTGAAATGATAGCCGTCGTAATTCTCCTGAAGCATCCGTGCCATCTCTTCCTTGCTCACCCCATTGTGCTCCGCCATCAGTTCGATGTCCTGGCTCAGGGTGGTGGTGAGCTCCTCCTTGGTAATGCCGCAGATGGCAGCAAACTCTGGGTCCATGGAGATATTGGTCAGGTTGTTGATGGCGCTGAAGATGCTGAGCTGCGAGAACTTGGTGATTCCCGTGATGAAGGCGAATCTCCAATACTTGTCACATTCCTTGATAGGAGTGTAGAATTCCTGCATGATGGTTCTTACTTGCTCTAATTTCTCTTTGTCGTGAAGAACATCGAGCAGAGGAGCGTCGTATTCATCTATGATGATGACGAGGTCTTTACCAGTCTTCTCTTTGATGGTCTTGATCAGCGTCGTCAATCTGTTTCCAGGGGTTTTTTTGCTGCGCTCTATTCCGTACTTCTTCTCGTAATCTTCAAGTTGTATGTCAAATTTCTCATCAAAATATTTGATGTCGCAATACTTGAATGTGGACATGTCGAAGTGCAGGACAGGGTATTCTGTCCAGTCCTTTTCCAAACCTTCGATGGCAAGCCCCTTGAACAGGTCTTTCTCGCCAGCGAAATAGGAATGGAGGGTTGTGCTCAGCAAGGATTTTCCGAAGCGGCGGGGACGACTGAGAAATACATACTTGTACTTCTTGGTCAACTTGTATATCAAGTCAGTTTTATCCACATACACGCATCCTCTCTTGATGATGTCGCTGAATGTCTGTATTCCCACAGGATAAATTCTTTCTACCATAGTCTTTGCATTTTTATTCTTTGTGGCAAAGTTACGAAAAGTTTTTGAAATGCAAGCGATTTGGAAGGAAAAAATGGGCTGGGGGATGAAAAAGTAGAGGCATTTGAAGGAAATTCATTAAAAAAGTATGGAGATTCCCCTTAAGTTCAATTACCACTCTACCTTATCGTTGAGAATCACGCCGTCGGTTGCATCTTCGGCTGTAAAGGTTTCTGCCTTATACTGCACGCAGAGCATCACGAGTGGTTCTGTACCGTTGTTGCGAACAGAGCGCTTGCCGGCTGGTGCTACTCTCACCACGCTTCCCTCCTGAATAGGGAATACCTTGCCATCTACCTGGAACTCGCCCTTGCCGCTGAGGAAGAAATACAGTTCCTCGTGGTTCTTGTGGGTGTGGAGGAAACCTGTCTCTGCGCCAGGAGTAAAGCTCTGGAATGAGAACTCACCACCAGTAGCATTCACGCTCTGACCTCCGAATACCTTTCCGGGAATTTTAATCTCAGGACCCAGCTCTAAGGTGTAATCCTTGATTTCACTCATCTTGCCAAAATCTGTGGCTGTGAAGTTTTCAGCCTTTGCAATAATCTTTGTTTCTTTCATCTTGTCTGTTATTTTTAAATGTTTATATTTCTCTTTTTTTTATTTCTTATTGTGAATTTGTGAATACTTCTGCTTTCAGCTTTCAATTCTGAATAGCGCTTGCTTTCAGCTTTCATTTCTGAATTGCGTTGCAAAGATACTGCGAAAAACTGGTTCCTGCAAGAGGGCACTTGGGGGTAAGATGGTTACCGGGAGGTAACTATTGCGTGGGAATGGGAGAAAGAAAAATGAAGCGTTAACTTAGATTAACTTGGTATGTTTGGTTTCTTTTCGGATATTAGTTACTTTTGTAGCCTATTGCAGAATATTATAGAGTTTTGCAGAACATTATTGCAGAATATTATAGATTATAGTAGAATATAAAGAAGATAGATTATGGGAAGAATGATAAAAGAAATGGTAGTGCAGGACTGTCCCATCCGTAACGTCCTGGCGCGCGTTTGCGACAAGTGGTCGCTACTGGTAATCTACACCCTGAAATATCATCAGGATGGTCCCCTCCGGTTTAATGCCCTGCGTAAGCAGATTCCGGATATTTCGCAGAAAATGCTTACCAGCACGTTAAAATCGTTGGAGGCTGATGGCTACGTTACCCGCAAGGCTTATGCCGAAGTGCCGCCAAGAGTGGAGTATTCTCTCACACCCCGTGCTGAAACCCTTATTCCTATTATGGATCATCTGATAGAATGGGCGCTGGATAACATGGCTGTGATTCTGAAGGATAGGGATAAGGCTGCAGGCTGATTTCCAAGATGAGTTTTCCGGAAAATCATTCATTTTCTCTGTAGTTTGGGTAAAGCGTGTTTTCGGAAATCTTCGTATCTTTGCACCTGGAAATCATGATCATCATATAATCATGATAGAATTATAACTATAAGTATAAAAAATATGTATATTGAGAAAATAAAGTCGCCAGCCGACTTGAAGAAGCTGGATTTGAAGGAGTTGCAGGTGGTGGCTGATGAAACCAGACAGGCTGTGCTGAACCGTGTGAGCAAGCATGGCGGTCATGTGGGGCCGAACCTGGGATTCGTGGAGGCTACCGTGGCGCTTCACTACGTTTTTGATGCGCCAAAGGATAAACTCGTGTTTGACGTAAGCCACCAATGCTATCCGCATAAGGTGCTCACCGGACGAGCTGCGGGATTCCTCGGCGATGTGGATGATATGAATGCCATTTCGGGCTATTCTTCTCCTGCCGAATGTCCGGAGTATGACAATTTCGAGGTGGGGCATACTTCTACTTCCGTGAGTCTTGCCACCGGTTTGCAGAAGGCGCGCGACGTCAAGGGTACCGATGAGAACATCATAGCCATTATCGGCGACGGCTCCCTTTCGGGCGGCGAGGCTTTCGAGGGACTGGATGAGGCTTCGGAACTCGGTACGGGCATCATCATCGTGGTGAACGACAACGAAATGTCTATCGCCGAAAATCATGGCGGAATCTACAAGAACCTGCGTGCTCTGCGCCAGAGCAACGGCACCTGCGAGCACAACTGGTTCAAGGCGTGGGGCTTTGAATACAAGTATCTGGAAGAGGGTAACGACATCGAAAAACTCATCCAGGTTTTCGAGAGCGTGAAGGATACGGATAAGCCTACCGTGGTTCACATTCACACAGAGAAAGGTCATGGATTTGCGCCAGCCGTAGCCAACAAGGAGGCTTGGCATTGGGGAATGCCTTTCAATCTGGAAGACGGTTCGCGACCAAGAAGGAATGCTGATGGAACCCTTCCGGAGGTTGCTCCAACAGAGGATTACGGTACATTATTCTCCGACTGGATGCTCAGCGAGATGAAGCAGGATAAGGCCCTCATCGCCGTAACCGCCGGTACTCCTACAGATCGG
>OKVK01000709.1_pt1 | contig 20651 bp, 16 predicted proteins | sample 1604771 | NCBI WGS metagenome assembly OKVK01 (sample SAMN01760906, study PRJEB22395) | human gut metagenome | reverse complement strand
AAAATAAGCACCCGCCATCTCGTCTTCTAAGACCTAACGACGAGATACGAATGCTTCATTATCCGGTGGCAATCTACTTATTAGTTTTGTGGTATTATATCAGTCGGCACGAAATTTGTCAAGAGTGCCAGTGCAGCACATTAAAAATCTATTTCATATTCAAAATATCTTCTCGCTTCATTTCGTGCTTCGCTGACAATCGATGTATTTCCCGTAAACCTCATGCTCTTCAAAACAGCATCTATCTTAACAGCATCGCTTTCTTTTAAGCCGGAAGAGTTGCTTAGTTTGAGCATAAACTTCTGATGAGACAACGGCGAGTGCTCGTCCATTCTCATGTCAATCAAAGTTCTGATTGCCGGATCTTTCTGCAAATATTTCAAATCCGGCCTGTTAGGCGCATGTCCGGGGCACTCCATATCAGCTGCAATTTCTATAGTGTCAAATTTAGTTTCAGACAAATTGCGCTCACCATTTCCCGCTGCTACACCCTGAACATTGATATTAGCCTTAATAATTTTTTCCGCAACCGAGGTTTTCTCTTCCTTATATGTAACTCTGAAATGTTTTGCGCCAAGACTTTGAGCCAGTCTCTGCAGCTCGCTTATGCGTTCAACTTTCAAATAATTGAAATAATCATCAAGAGCTATATACCGATTTTTGTCAATCGGATCCACATAGTAGAATTCGCTATTACAATCCGGGAAAAACACCAAATTGAACATTTCAAGATTATCGAGAAAAATGTTTACAAGGCGCAGACCCTTTAAGTCGGAATAATAGCCTATAGAGCCCTTACAAACCTGGCTTTCCGCGCGCTTTTTGTCACGATTGGCAACCCTTATAAATTTGGGCAAAACAAAATCTCTCTCATCCAGCACTTCTGCAAAAATCGGCTGAAGAGACTTCAGTTCCAGAGCTCTCGTCCTTTCTTCCGCACTTTCTTTCAATGCAGCAGCCCCTTTTTTTACACTTTCGCCGACTTTGCTTGCAACCAGCGATACATCCTGCATATCAAATTTTTCGTCATCATTTTGATCTGCTACTTTCGCAATTGCACTTTTTGTTTTCTCCAAAACGCCCAAAGCACCCTTTTTAGCTTGTCCAAGATCAATTTTCTTCATAACATTACCTCCAATCTGCTTTTACAAAGAGATTGTTTTTTTCGCGAGATTTCGTGAAATTCTAATTTATTATAGCATTTATATTTCCGGAATGAAAGTCCTAATTTATATTTGTATATTTTACTCTTATCCGCCGCACCGTAAACAGCAAAAAGGAAGCCGAATAAATTTCGACTTCCCTTTTATTATATCTAAGCTTATTCCAACTCAAACGCGCCGGTGTAGAGGCGATAGTATGTGCCCTTTTCGGCGATGAGCTTTTCGTGGTTGCCGCGCTCGATTATTCTGCCGTGGTCAAGCACCATTATGACGTCGGAGTTCTGGACGGTCGAGAGGCGGTGCGCGATAACAAAGACCGTGCGCCCTTTCATCAGCTTATCCATGCCGCCCTGGACGAGAGCCTCGGTGCGCGTATCTATCGAAGATGTCGCCTCGTCGAGGATCATGACGGGCGGGTCGGAGACCGCCGCGCGGGCTATCGATATCAGCTGACGCTGACCCTGCGAAAGTCCGGAGCCGTCGCCCTTGAGTACGGTGTTGTAGCCGTCCGGGAGCATGCGGATGAAGCCGTCAGCATTTGCGAGCTTCGCCGCCGCGATGCACTGCTCGTCGGTCGCCTCGGGGTTGCCGTAGCGGATGTTCTCCATGACAGTGCCCGTGAACAGGTTGACATCCTGGAGCACGACGCCGAGACTGCGGCGCAAATCGGCTTTCTTTATCTTGTTGATATTTATTCCGTCATAGCGTATCTTGCCGTCCGCTATGTCATAGAAGCGGTTTATGAGGTTTGTTATCGTGGTCTTGCCCGCTCCGGTCGCGCCGACGAAAGCCACCTTCTGACCCGGCTCTGCGTAGAGCGTGATATCGTGAAGGACTTCCTTTTCGGGTGTGTAGCCGAAATCGACATGGTCGAGAACAACCTGGCCCTCAAGCTTTGTATAAGTCAGAGTGCCGTCGCCGTGGGGATGCTTCCATGCCCACATTCCGGTGTGCTCCTTGACTTCGACTATCTCGCCATTCTCTTCTTTCGCGTTTACGAGGGTAACATATCCGTCGTCGGGCTCGGGCTCTTCGTCCATAAATGTGAAGATTCGCTCGGCGCCCGCGAGGGCGTTGACAATCGAGTTGAACTGGTTCGACATCTGGGATATCGGGTTTATAAAGTTGCGCGAGAGCACGAGGAACGAGGCTATCATGCCGAGGGACAGCGTGTTGACGCCGGTCAGCCCGAGATTCTTCGTGCCGGCGATAGCCATATACGAGCCGATAACGGCGAGCAGGATATACAGGAAATATCCGAACGCGTTCGTCATGGGCATCATCGAGGTCGCGTGGCCGTTTGCATTCGCGGCGTTGTGCTCCCATGTCGAATTGCGCTGCTTCATTTCTTTCTTAGACTGCTCTTCGTGGCAGAAGACTTTTATGACCTTCTGACCGTTTATCATCTCTTCGATATATCCGTCAAGATCCGCAAGGGATCTCTGCTGGGCTACGAAATACGCGCCGCTCTTGCCGACGACTTTCTTGATTATCTGCATAATGAAGAACAGCGATATGCACACAACGAGCGTCAGACCGACGCTGATATAGAGCATGCAGCAGAATACCGCCGCGACGGTGAACGCCGAAGAAATCAGCTGACCCATCGACTGCGCGAGCATCTGGCGCAGGGTATCCGTATCGTTTGTGTAGAGGCTCATCGTGTCGCCGTGGGTGTGTGAATCGAAATATCTTATCGGCAGGCGCTGCATCTTCTCGAACATCTCATCGCGTATGGTCTTGAGCGTTCCCTGCGCTATAGTGACCATGCGGCGGTTGTAGATAAGCGTCGAGAGCGTGCCGATGAGATAGATAACCGCCATGGTTATCAGCGCGCGAATGAAGCCGGAGAAGTCGGGTGATGATTGACCAACCATCGGGGTTATATAATCGTCGATAAGCGTCTGGAGGAACATCGATGACGCCGCGCCCGCAACCGCGCTGAGCAGGATACAGATTGTGACGAGGACTATCGTGCCTTTATAATTTTTGAGATAAGAGAGCAGACGTTTGAGCGTTTTCTTGTCGAGCTTTCTGGGCTGCATTCCGGGTCCGCCGGGCATGCCCTTGGGTCCGCCGTGCATGGGCATAGGCTTACTCATCGTCGTTTCCTCCCTTCTGCTGGGATTCATAAACTTCGCGATAGATATCGCAGGATTTCAGCAGCTCGTCATGCGTGCCCTGCGCGATTATTCTGCCGTTGTCGAATACGAGTATTTTGTCCGCGTTCTGAACCGAGCTTATGCGCTGGGCGATGACTATCTTAGTCGTATTGGGCATATACTGCGAAAGTCCCTTTTGAATCAGCGCGTCGGTGTGGGTATCGACGGCGCTTGTCGAGTCGTCGAGAATGAGCACCTTGGGATTCTTGAGCAGGGCGCGCGCTATGCACAGCCTCTGCTTCTGACCGCCGGAGACGTTCGTGCCGCCCTGTTCGATATAGGTGTTGTAGCCGTCGGGCATCGCGCTGACAAATTCATCCGCCTGAGCGAGCTCGCAGGCGTGCTTTATCTCTTCGTCGGTCGCGTCTTCATTGCCCCAGCGCAGGTTCTCAGATATCGTGCCGGAGAACAGCTCGTTCTTCTGGAGCACCATTGCGACCGAGTTTCTCAGGGTATCGAGATCGTAGCTTCTGACATCCACGCCGCCGAGCATCACTTCACCACCCGTTACATCGTAGAGGCGCGGGATAAGCTGAACGAACGAGGACTTTGACGAACCCGTGCCGCCGATTATGCCGACCGTCTCGCCGGAGGCTATATGCACATTGACATTATCGAGCACCTTTGTGTCCGCCTTTGAAGCATAGGCGAAGTTGACATTTTTATAATCTATCTCGCCGTCTTTGACTTCGAGAACGGGGTTCGCGGGGTTCGAGATATCGGTCTTTTCGTTGAGTATCTCAGCTATACGCTGAGCGGAAGAGCTCGCGATTATCATCATGGCAAAGACCATGGAGAGCATCATGAGGCTCATGAGTATCTGCATGGCGTAGGTGAACAGCGCGGTGAGCGAGCCGGTGGTCAGACCGAGTGCTGCGTTGTTGCCGCTGGCGATGACCGCCTTTGCGCCGAGCCATGAGATCAGAATCATGCAGGTGTACATGCAGACCTGCATAATAGGCGAGTTGAGCGCAATAAGGCGCTCCGCTTTTGCGAAGTCTTTATATATCTTCTCGGATATCTTCTCAAATTTGCTTATCTCGTGATCCTCCTGATTGAAGGACTTGACGACTCTTATGCCGCGCACATTCTCCTGAACGACGTTGTTGAGCTCATCGTAGGTGCGGAAAACGCGCTTGAACACGGGGTGCACCTTGATGATTATCAGCACGAGCAGAGCCGCGAGGACAGGTATAATCGCAATGAACATAAGCGAAATCTGGCTGTCGATTCTGAACGAGACTATCATGGCGAAAATCAGCATAACCGGTCCGCGTATCGCTATTCTTATGAGCATCTGATAGGCGTTCTGAATATTTGTGACATCCGTCGTCAGTCTCGTAACTATCGACGCGGTCGAGAATTTGTCGATGTTCGAGAATGCGAAGGTCTGAACATTATCATACATATCGCTGCGCAGATTCGCGCTGAACCCGGCGGACGCGCGCGAGCCGAGGAACGCCGCAAGCATTCCCGTCACCATCTGGAACACCGCAAGGAAGAGCAGCGCAAGACCATATTTCCAGACCATGGACATCACGCCGCCCTCGATGCCGTTGTCGATAAGACCCGACATACAAAGCGGGATAACTATCTCGAACACGACTTCAAACGCGGAGAAAAAGATAGTCGCCCATGATACTTTTTTGTATTGGCGCATGCTCTTCAACAAAGTTTTTATCATATTCTCACTCCCTCTTTTCTTTCTTTGCTCCGCTTTCCGGTTTGCAGCCGGGGCTGCTGTCAATATCAAGGTTATCGCATATCCTTATGAGATATCCGCGGAGCTGTTCGACTTCTTCTTCGCTGAACGATCTGAGCATCGCCCGCTCGCCGTTATCAATCGAACGGCGTATCTCGAGATTGATGTCTTTCGCCTTATCGGTCAGCCGCACGACCTTGTTTCTCTTGTCCGACGGGTCGGTACAGGTGCTGAGAAAGCCGCTCTGCTCCATGCGTGTGACTATGCCGACAATCGTCGGATGCGAGACATGGGCGTAGTCTTCTATTTCTTTCTGAGTTGTCTGACCTCCGCGCTCGGCGAGAAATCTTATGATCCGCGACTGCGCAAAAGTCAGCCCGTGCTTGCCGAGTCCTGCATCGGCGTTCGACTTCAAACGGTTGTCTATACGCTTGAAAAAATATCCGATATGCTCCATAGCGATCTCCTTTCCGCAAAGCTGTTTTCAGCAATATTAAGTGTAGCATGCTACACATTATACATATATGCGCGCCGATTGTCAACAATATGTTTGTAAACAATTTGTGACCTCGGCGCTGAAGATTTTTATGTTCTGTTTTCGTTGAGATTAAAGACGGTGCGTATGAGCTCGGACGCCGCGCGGATGCCGTGCTCGTCCGGGTTCATGAGCAATAATCTTGATGTTCCGCCGATGCAGAAGATTATTTTTTCTTTGCGCTCCGGCTCGTCGTCGTCATGCAGATAGATTCTGAAAAGAGCCTCCTCCGCGTCGTTGAGCAGTGAAGCTATATCGTCGCCGTAGAGCGCGCGAATGAGCCGCTCTTCGCGCGATATCGCGCCGACGAGCTCTGAAACAAAGGCGTATGTATCGCTGAACGCCATCCGGGCGCAGTCGCAGCGGCCGAGGATATCGGCGACGGTCTCGCGGCAGATGTGCCGATGCAGGCTCTCCATGGTGTCATAGTGGGAATAGAATGTCGTTTTATTTATCAGCGCCTCCCGGCACAGATCGCTGACTTTGACGGGTGACGGGTCGCGCAGGCGCATATCGACATATGTATGTACTATCAGCCGCTCCGTTTTGATATATCTCAGATCATTTTTATTCACCATTTAAACGCCTCTTTTTATATTTAGTCGTTTATCTTACCAATTTGTAAAACAGTTTCTTGATTAAACAACTTTAGTTGTTTATAATGTTAGCATATACTAAAAAATATTACAAGGGGGAGTGTGCCGAATGAACAGAAAAGACCGCACCGTCTATATTATGCTCACCGACTATCCGGATAAGGTCTCGCGGACTATAAAAAGAATAGGGCTTTGGGAATACTCCCACATGTCGATAAGCACGGATGAACACTACCCGAAATTTTTCAGCTTCACGGGCAAGCGCGGATTCATGACCGAGGACTTCGACCTCCACCCGACTTACAAAGGCACGGATGTCCCCTGCGCGCTGTTCGCTCTGCCCGTAACGGAAGCGGAGCTTCGCAATGTAGAACGCATCATAAAGCACATGACCTCGAACGCCGACGAATATAAGTACAGCTACATCGGGCTTGCACTGCTCTATCTGCGGATAATCCCGAAGCAGCGCGGGCGCGACACCTGCGTCGGCTTCGTCTCGCGCACGATAAGAGAACAGACCTCGCTCTCCGCAGGGCGCAGAAAAAAGTTTTGCAGTCCGAACGACATAAAGGCGTTTTTTATTAACCAGCTCGTCTTTGAGGGATCGCTGAGAGTACTGCTGCAAAAGGGCAAGGCGTAAATTAAAATATCGATCCGCCGTCGGTTCGTGCCGTTCGGCGGTTTATTTTCAGCAAAAGCAAAAGACCTCCCCGAGCGGGAGGTCTTTTAATATAATAAGGGTTGTTTAAATCAGTTCTCGCCGTCGCCGTTTATGGTCGATATCTCGGGGGTTATCTCTTCGAGAACATCGAGGACTATCTTCACGGTGTCGAGGGAGGTGAATATCGTCACGCCGTTCTGGACAGCACAGCGGCGGATCTCAACGCCGTCCTCAAAGTGGACGCCGGAGAGAATGGCGCGCGTGTTTATAACATAGCTGACATAGCCCGCGCGGATAGAATCGAGGATCTCGGTGCTGCCCTCGCTGAGCTTGCCGCGCACGCGGGTGCGTATGCCGTGCTTCTTGAGGAACGCCGCGGTTCCGGCGGTCGCCTCGATATTGAAGCCGAGGTGATAGAAGCGCTTGACGAGCGGCAGAGCCTCTTCTTTATCTTCATCGGCAAGGGTGACTATCACCGTACCGTATTCTTTCATCTTGACTCCGGACGCCTGAAGAGCCTTGTAGAGCGCACGGTTCAGGCGCTTGTCGTAGCCTATCGCTTCGCCGGTCGATTTCATCTCGGGCGAGAGATATGCGTCCATGCCGGTCAGCTTCTCGAACGAGAACGCCGGGGCTTTGACATACCAGCGCTTGCCGTCGGGCAGGCGCATATCGGTTATGCCCTGGTCGCGCAGGCTCTGGCCGAGCATGACCTTTGTCGCGATGCGGACAAGGTTGCAGTCGGTGGACTTTGAAAGGAACGGCACACTTCGCGAAGCGCGGGGATTGACCTCGATAACATAGACGCTCTCGTCGCTGTCAACTATAAACTGGATATTGAACAGACCGACTATGCCTATTCCGAGTCCGAGCTTTGTGGTGTATTCGGCTATCGTGTCTCTGACCTTCTGAGAGATAGAGAACGGCGGATATACGCTCGTGCTGTCGCCCGAGTGGACGCCGGTACGCTCGACGAGCTCCATTATGCCGGGAATGAACACCTCACTGCCGTCGCAGATGGCGTCTATCTCAACTTCCTTGCCCATAAGATATTTATCTATGAGCACGGGCTTATCCTCATCGACCTCAACGGCGTTCTTGAGATATTTTCTGAGCATAGTCTCGTTAGCGACTATCTCCATCGCCCTGCCGCCGAGCACGAAGCTCGGGCGCACAAGCACGGGGTAGCCTATGCGCGCGGCAACAGCCGCACCGGTCTCGATATCCGTAACAGCCTCGCCTTTCGGGTTCGGGATGCCGAGAGATTTTATAACGGCGTCAAATGCGTCCCTGTTCTCGGCGCGCTCAATGGCGTCGCAGTCGGTGCCGATTATCTTCACGCCGCGCCTTGCAAGCGGAGCTGCGAGGTTGACGGCAGTCTGACCGCCGAGGGTGACTATAACGCCCTCCGGCTTTTCGAGATGGACTATATTCATGACATCCTCTGTCGTCAGGGGCTCGAAATAGAGCTTGTCGGCAGTGGTATAGTCGGTCGAAACGGTCTCGGGGTTGTTGTTGATTACTATCGCCTCATAGCCGAGCTGCTGAATGGCATGGACGGCGTGGACGGTCGAATAGTCAAACTCAACGCCCTGTCCTATACGGATAGGACCTGAACCTAAGACTATTATCTTCTTTTTGTCCGACACAACGGACTCGTTCTCGCTCGCGTAGGTCGAGTAGAAATAGGGCACATAGCTGTCGAACTCACTCGCGCAGGTGTCGATCATCTTGTATGTCGGGAAGATATCCTCTTTGCATCTGCGCTCATATATGCTGTCCTCGCTCTCTTTCCAGAGCTCGGCGATATACGAATCGGAGAAGCCGAGGCGCTTTGCCTCGCGCAGAAGAATGTCGGAGCCGGGATTCGCCTCCATCTCCTTCTCGAAATCGACTATCTTCTTTATCTTGTCGAGGAAGAACATATCTATATGCGTTATATCGCAGATAAGCGACGGGTCAACGCCCATCCACATCAGCTGGGATATTGCATAGAGACGGTCGTCCGTGCCCTCTTTGATATATTCGAGCAGCTCGTCAACGCTCATATGCGCCGAGTCGAACTTCTCCATATGCAGGTGGTTCTTGCTCTCCTCGAGCGAGCGTATCGCCTTGAGCAGGCTCTCTTCAAAAGTGCGTCCGACGCTCATGACCTCGCCGGTCGCCTTCATCTGGGTCGAAAGCGTGTTGTGCGCGGCGGGGAACTTGTCGAACGGGAAGCGCGGCATCTTGGTCACGACATAGTCGAGCGAGGGCTCGAAGCAGGCAGGGGTATTTGCAAGCTGTATCTCATGCAGATCCATGCCGACCGCTATCTTCGCCGAGACACGCGCTATCGGATATCCGCTCGCCTTTGAAGCGAGGGCGGACGAGCGCGAAACTCTGGGGTTGACCTCAATGACATAGTAGCGGAACGAATGGGGGTCGAGCGCAAACTGAACGTTGCAGCCGCCCTTTACTCCCAGGGCGCGGATAATTTTGAGCGCGGAATCCCTGAGCATCTGATATTCTTTATTCGTCAGCGTCTGGCTGGGCGCGACGACTATCGAGTCGCCGGTATGAATGCCGACGGGGTCGAGGTTTTCCATATTACAGACGGTGATAGCGGTGTCGTTCGCGTCGCGTATCACTTCGTATTCTATCTCTTTGTAGCCCTTTATGCTCTTTTCGACGAGCACCTGATGCACGGGCGAGAGCGCAAGCGCGTTCTTCATCATGTCGCGCATCTCGTCGGGGTCATAGGCAAAGCCGCCGCCCGTTCCGCCAAGCGTGAACGCGGGGCGCAGGATAACGGGATAGCCTATCTTCTCCGCCGCCTCAAGACCCTCTTCGATGCTGTAGGTTATCTGTGAGGGGACTATCGGCTCGCCGATGCTCTCGCAGAGCTCTTTGAAAAGCTCTCTGTCCTCGGCGCGCTCAATGCTCTCGGCATCAGTGCCGAGCAGCTCTATCTCGCACTCCTTGAGAACGCCCTTTTTCGCGAGCTGCATCGCAAGGTTGAGTCCGGTCTGACCGCCGATACCGGGGACTATCGCGTCCGGGCGCTCATAGCGGCAGATACGCGCGAGATATTCGAGCGTCAGCGGCTCCATATAGACTTTATCGGCTATAGTTGTGTCGGTCATTATCGTTGCGGGGTTCGAGTTCGCGAGGACGACCTCATAGCCCTCCTCACGCAGGGCGAGGCATGCCTGAGTTCCCGCATAGTCGAACTCGGCAGCCTGACCGATGACTATAGGACCCGAGCCGATAACGAGCACCTTTTTTATATCAGTCCTCTTAGGCACGCTCCTTCGCCTCCTTCATATAGTCGATAAACTGACCGAACAGATAGCTGCTGTCCTGCGGACCGGGCGCGCTCTCGGGGTGATACTGCACGCTGAACACAAGGTCTTTCCTGCATCTGACTCCCTCGACGGTGTTGTCGAGAAGATTTATGTGCGTCACTTCGAGGTCGGTGCCCTCGACCGTTTTCGGGTCAACGGCATAGCTGTGGTTCTGCGAGGTTATCTCTATTTTGTTGGTGTCGAGGTTCATGACCGGGTGGTTTCCGCCGCGGTGGCCGAACTTGAGCTTATATGTCTTTGCTCCGTAGGCGAGGGATATCATCTGATGTCCGAGGCAGATGCCGAAAATCGGATATTTGCCGCGAAGCGCCCTGACCGTGTTAATGACGGGAGTCACATCCTCGGGGTCGCCGGGACCGTTCGAGAGGAACACTCCGTCGGGCTTCATGAATTCAATTTCATCCGCCGGCGTGTCATAGGGCACGACAACGACGTTGCAGCCGAACTTGTTGAGGCTGCGCACGATATTGAGCTTCATGCCGCAGTCTATCGCAACGACATTGAACTGCGGGTTCGACGTGCGCGAATACCAGCGCTTTTTGCAGCTGACGCGGCTGACCGCATCGTGCGCCACCGGGGTATTTTTGATTATCTCCACCGCGACCTCAGGCGGGATATCGGGCGAGGTTATGAGCACACGGCGTGAGCCCAAGTCGCGTATGCTGCGGGTGAGCTTTCTCGTGTCAACGCCGGAGATGCCGGGGATACCGTTCTCTTCGAGCAGCTCCGAGAGCGTCTTTGTGTATCTGAAGTTCGAGGGCATATCGTTGTAGTCATACACGATAAGGCCGCCGATGCTCGGGTTTTTGCACTCGAAATCGTCGTCGGTTATGCCGTAGTTGCCTATGAGCGGATATGTCATAACGACCATCTGATCGGTATACGACGGGTCGGAGACTATTTCCTGATAGCCGACCATCGAGGTGTTGAAAACTATCTCGCACACCCTGTCGGCATAGCTGCCGAAGCCGTATCCGTAGTACTCGCTGCCGTCCTCAAGGACGATCTTGCGGTCTATGAGTCTCATTTAAAAATACACTCCTTGAATTTATCAGATAGAGCTTTTAAGTCTTTCGAGCACATCTCTGTAGCCGCCGAGAACATCGCCGAGGTCGCGGCGGAATCTGTCCTTGTCGAGCTTTTTGTTTGTCTCCATATCCCAGAGGCGGCAGGAGTCGGGGGATATCTCGTCGCACAGGACAAGTCCCTCGTCGGTGCGTCCGAACTCGAGCTTGAAATCGACAAGGCGCACACCGCCCTTTGCAAACAGCTCGGTCATCAGCTCGTTTATGCGCTTGGACATGGCTCTGAGCTCGTCGAGTTCCTCCTGCGTGGCGAGACCGATAGCGGTTATCTGGCTGTCGTTTATCATCGGATCGCCGAGCTCGTCGCTCTTGTAGCTGAACTCAACGACCGTATTCTTCAGGGGCGAGCCCTCCGGTACGCCGTATTTCTTTGAAAAGCTTCCCGCTGCGATGTTTCTGACTATGACCTCGACCATGACGATCTCCGCTTTTTTTGCGAGAACCGTGGTTTCGTCTATGACTTTGATAAGGTGAGTTTTGACTCCGTTTTTCATGAGGTAATCGAAGATGATGTTGGAGATCTCCGCGTTGAGCTTTCCTTTTCCGGGAAGATCCTCCTTCTTTACGCCGTTGCCGGCAGTGGCGGTGTCCTTGTACTTGATTATGCAGGTACCGGGCTCCTCCGAACTGTAAACGACCTTGCTCTTGCCTTCATACAACTTTTCCATATCGCAGTTTCCTTTCACTCTTCTTGTTTTTATTTATTCCGCTGGGAGAGCTTGCCCTCAAAGCGGTCTTTGGTGGTAACATCCGGAACGGCTGTCGGATAATTTCCGTTGAAGCACGCGCTGCAGAACTCGCAGCCTCCGACAATATTTTTGAGCTCGGACTCCGGCAGATATCCGAGGGAATCCGCGCCGATTATGTCGGCTATCTCCTCAACGGAGTGGTGACAGGCGATGAGGTTCTCGCACGAATCGATGTCCGTGCCGTAGTAGCACGGATAGAGGAACGGCGGCGAGGAGATACGCATATGCACCTCTTTCGCTCCCGCCTCGCGCAGAAGGTTGACTATCTGGCCGCTCGTCGTGCCGCGTACTATCGAGTCATCTATGAGCACGATTCTCTTGTCCTTTACGGACTCGCCTATCGCGCTGAGCTTTATCCTGACCAGGTCTATCCTCTTCTCCTGACCGGGTGCGATAAAGGTTCTGCCTATGTACTTGTTTTTTATGAAGCCCATGCCGTAGGGTATTCCCGAGGCTTCGGCATAGCCCAGAGCGGCGTCTATTCCCGAATCGGGGACGCCCATGACGACATCCGCGTCGACGGGATGGGTCCTGGAGAGTATCGCGCCGGCGTTTTTGCGCGCCGCGTGGACGGATACACCGTCAATGACGGAGTCCGGTCTTGCAAAATAGATATATTCAAAAATGCATGAGCGCCTCGGCTTTTCGCCGCAGTGATCCCTGTTTGAACGCACGCCGTTTTCATCAAAGATGAGTATCTCGCCGGGCAGTATGTCGCGCTCGAATTTTGCGCCGACCGCGGAGAGGGCGCAGCTCTCGGACGCCACGACATAGGTACCGTCGAGCGTTTTGCCGTAGCACAGCGGGCGGAAGCCGTAGGGGTCGCGCGCCGCGAGCAGCTTTGCGGCGGACATGAGCACGAGGGAATATGCGCCCTCAAGCCTGCTCATCGCACTGCTCAGCGCCTTTTCTATAGAGGGGCTTTTAAGACGCGCCTGCGTGACGATATAGGCGATTATCTCGGTGTCGCTCGTCGAGTGGAAGATAGCGCCGTCGAGCTCGAGCTCGCTGCGAAGCTCATAGGCGTTGCTGAGGTTTCCGTTGTGGGCAAGAGCCATCTTGCCCTTCTGATGGTTGACCTCGATGGGCTGGCAGTTCGCTCTGTTGTTGCCGCCGGTCGTGCCGTAGCGCGCATGGGCGACAGCCATGGTGCCCTGCGGGAACTTCAACAGATCGTCGCGCGAAAAGACTTCGTTGACAACGCCCATATCCTTGCGCGAGGTAAACACGCCGTCGTCGTTGACGACTATGCCGCTGCTCTCCTGCCCTCTGTGCTGCAAAGCGTAGAGGCCGTAGTAGGCGAGATCAGCCACGGGGCCGGGCTTGGGTGAATAGACTCCGAAAACGCCGCACTCTTCATGCAAATTTGACATAGACTATTATTCTCCGATCTCAGATTTTTTAAGCGCTGCGGCTATAAAGCCTTTGAACAGCGGGTGTGCCTTGTTGGGACGGGATTTGAACTCCGGATGATACTGCACTCCGACATAGAACGGACGGTCGGTTAGCTCAACCGTTTCAACGAGCCTGCCGTCGGGCGAAAGACCCGAGAGGGTCAGACCGTTTTCTGTGAGTATCTCGCGGTAATCGTTGTTGAACTCGTAGCGGTGACGGTGGCGCTCGGAAATTTCGGTCTTTCCGTAGCAGCGCTCCATGGTCGTGCCGGGCTTTATGACGCAGGGATATGCACCCAGACGCAGCGTACCGCCCTTGTCTATATTATCGCTCTGACCGGGCATAAAGTCAATGACCTTGTTCTTGCAGAGCTCATCGAACTCGCCCGAGTGGGCGTCTTTGATACCTGCGACATCGCGCGCGTATTCTATAACCGCTATCTGCATTCCGAGGCAGATTCCGAAATAGGGAACATTGTTCTCTCTGGCGTATTTCGCCGCGAGGATCATACCCTCGATTCCTCTGCCGCCGAAGCCGCCGGGGACGATTATTCCGTCGAGGTGCGAGAGCTCCTGCTCGTAGTTCGCCTCGGTCAGATTCTCGGAATCGATCCAGTCGATGCGGATGTGGGTGTTGAGAGTGTAGCCCGCGTGGCGAAGCGCCTCGGCAACGGACAGATACGCGTCATGGAGCTGGACATATTTGCCGACAAGACCTATCTTGACTTCCTTTTCGCGGTTCTTGATGCGGTGGACAAGCTCCGTCCACTCGTCGAGATCCGGCTCGGGAGCGTCTATATTCAGCTCGCGGCAGACGACGGACGAGAAGTTCGACTTCTCAAGCATCAGCGGCGCCTCGTAGAGGTACGGCAGGGTGATGTTCTCGATAACGCAGTCGGGCTTGACGTTGCAGAAGAGCGATATCTTCTTGAAGATAGCGTCCTCGAGCGGCTCGTCACAGCGCAGGACGATTATATTCGGATTGATGCCCATGCCCTGCAGCTCCTTGACCGAGTGCTGGGTGGGTTTGGACTTATGCTCGTCCGATCCACGCAAAAACGGCACCAGAGTGACATGGATGAAGAGGCTGTTCTCACGCCCCACCTCAAGAGATATCTGTCTTACAGCTTCGAGGAAAGGCTGGGATTCAATGTCACCTATAGTGCCGCCGATCTCAGTGATGACCACGTCAGCATCGGTTTTCTTGCCGACACGGTATACGAAATCCTTTATTTCATTTGTTATATGGGGTATGACCTGAACGGTCGAACCGAGATACTCGCCGCGGCGCTCTTTGTTGAGCACGTTCCAGTATACTTTACCGGTGGTGAGATTCGAGTATTTGTTAAGATCCTCGTCGATGAAGCGCTCGTAGTGGCCGAGGTCGAGATCGGTCTCCGCGCCGTCCTCCGTGACGTAAACCTCGCCGTGCTGATAGGGGCTCATGGTGCCCGGGTCAACGTTGATATAAGGATCGAGCTTCTGCGCCGCTACCTTGAGTCCGCGCGCTTTGAGTATTCGTCCGAGTGACGCCGCAGTTATCCCCTTTCCGAGACCGGATACGACGCCTCCGGTCACAAAGATGTACTTTGTCATTAATATCCCTCCGTATTTTATCTTTTTCTTTTTTATATACTTCTCCGGTTAAGGTTTCACGCGTACTTTCATTATATCATATTATAACACACCTTTCCTGCCGACTTCTACGGTATTCTGTACTAAAAGCGAGTGCTTTGGAACCGAAAAATATGACAACGCGGTCAACTGCCCGCAAAACCCGATGAGATGCATAATGCTCGATTCCGAAAAAGCAAAAAGCAAAGGCGTCCGCCGATGGGGGTACTGTCCCCGGGGGGAATGAACGCCTTTGCTCATTTGAGGCGTATTTTATCATATTAAAAGACCCGTGTCAATTGTATTTTATATATTTTATATATGTATCGCACTTTATTTTTAAAGCCGTCCGGGAGAACCGCGCCGCCGAAAAATTTTTTGGCGAGAGTTCAAAGCCCGCGCATTTTCTCAGAAAAGCGGTTACATCTTGCTCATAAAATCGCTTTTCAAAAAGCTTCGATTGCGGCTATTTGCACAAAAATAAAGAATTGTCCGAAAACGCCTTGACAAACGATTTTGCTGCGCGTATAATTCAGCGCATAAAGGCAATGGCGTCTTTGAACCGAACGGGTTCATTGACGCCATTTTTTATTTTTCGCCTTAAAATATGAAAAAGGAGCGCTAACTTATGAGCACAGTATCTGATTATTTCGGAAGTCTCGTTTTTGACGACAGAGTGATGAAAGCAATGCTTTCCGCCGATGTTTACCAGTCTCTCAAGAAGACTATTGACGAAGGAGCAAGTCTGAATAATGACGTCGCCAACGCAGTTGCCGCCGCTATGAAGGACTGGGCCGTTGAGCATGGCGCGACCCATTTCACCCACTGGTTCCAGCCCCTGACCGGCATCACCGCCGAGAAGCATGACAGCTTCATAACCCCCGCATCCGACGGACGCGTTATCATGGAGTTCTCGGGCAAGGAACTGATAAAAGGCGAGCCGGACGCATCGTCCTTCCCGTCGGGCGGACTCAGAGCAACGTTTGAAGCCCGCGGCTACACCGCGTGGGATCCCACTTCCTACGCATTTATAAAAGACAAGACCCTCTGCATCCCCACGGCGTTCTGCTCTTACGGCGGCGAGGCACTCGACAAGAAAACGCCTCTGCTCCGTTCCATGCAGGCTCTCAACAAGCAGGCTCTTCGTATTCTCAGACTCTTCGGCAACACCGATGTAAAGTGCGTGCGCACCTCCGTCGGCCCCGAGCAGGAATACTTCCTTGTTGACAAGGCTCTCTATGAGCAGCGCAAAGACCTCGTCTTCTGCGGACGCACTCTTTTCGGCGCAAAGGCGCCCAAGGGTCAGGAGATGGACGACCACTATTTCGGAGTTATCAAGCCGAGAGTCGCCGCTTACATGGCAGACCTCAACGAAGAGCTCTGGAAGCTCGGCGTTCTTGCAAAGACCGAGCACAACGAAGTCGCACCGTCTCAGCATGAGCTCGCACCCATATATACCACAACGAACATCGCCACCGACCACAACCAGCTGACTATGGAGATCATGCAGAAAGTCGCCGCGAAGCACGGACTTGTCTGCCTGCTCCACGAGAAGCCGTTCGCCGGAGTCAACGGCTCGGGCAAGCACAACAACTGGTCCATGGCTACGGATACCGGAGTCAACCTCCTCACTCCCGGCGAGACCCCCTATGAGAACGCACAGTTCCTGCTGTTCCTCTGCGCGGTCATCAAAGCCGTTGACGACTATCAGGATCTGCTCCGCGTCTCCGTCGCGACCGCAGGCAACGACCACAGACTCGGCGCGAACGAAGCTCCGCCCGCAGTTGTCTCTATGTTCCTCGGCGACGAGCTGACCGCAGTTCTCGACGCCATAGAGAACGACACACCCTACAGCGGCAGCGAAAAGACAACGATGAAGCTCGGCGTTCATGTTCTGCCGAAGTTCACCCGCGACACCACCGACCGCAACCGCACATCGCCCTTTGCGTTCACCGGCAACAAGTTTGAGTTCCGTATGCTCGGCTCGTCGAACAGCATCGCCTGCGCGAACATCATGCTCAACGCCGCCGTTGCGGAGTCGCTCAAGATATATGCGGACCGCCTCGAAAATGTCGATGACTTTGAGACCGCTCTGCACGACATGATAAAGAAGACCATAAAAGACCACAAGAGAATCATCTTCAACGGCAACGGCTATGACGACGCGTGGATAAAGGAAGCTACCGAAGAGCGCGGACTGCTGAATCTCCGCACCACTCCGGACGCTATGCCCGCGATGATTGCCGACAAAAACGTGAAGATGCTCACCGCTCACAAGATATTCTCACCCGCAGAGCTTCACAGCCGCTATGAGATACTTCTTGAGAACTACTCAAAGACCGTCAATATCGAAGCTCTGACCATGGTCGACATGGCGAGAAAAGAGATTCTCCCCGCAGTCGAGGGCTACACAAAGTCGCTCGCAGAGACCCTCGCCGCGAAGAAAGCGGCAGTCGCAGGTCTCCCCTGCAAATACGAGACCGCGACCATCGCGAAGCTCTCCGAGCTGTCCGATGAAATCGCCGACGCGACCGCAGACCTTGACAGCGAGATAGCGAAGTTCCAGGCCATCGAGGATGTCACCGAAGCGGCGAATGATATCAGAGACGTTATCCTCGGCAAGATGGACGCACTGCGCGCCGTCTGCGACGAGGCAGAGACGATAACCGCCAAGGAGTTCTGGCCGTTCCCGACCTACAGCGACCTGCTCTTCAGCGTAAAATAAAAATCTGCGACCCTTTTTACAATAACAAAAGCGCCCGAGTCGGGAGAAGTAACGCGGAATACCGCTCAAAGCGAGCATGGGACGGTGAGAGCCATGCAGCACAGGAGCCGCGCGAATAACACCCGACAAGCTGCAAGCCGAAAGGACTACCGAGTAGGTGCGCCGGACACGCCGACCGTTACAGCGGCGAGGCTTTCTTCGAAGCCGAAAAGAGAACAAAGATAGGTGGCACAGCGAGTTGGCACTTGCCCTATCGAATGCTGAAACTAACCGAAAGGAAAGATTACTATGTGTTCGATAATGGGTTACTGCGACTGCTGTGCCGCTTTTTCTGATTTTGAGGAAGGATTCAAAAAGACCGTTTCAAGAGGACCGGACGACAGCAGAATAATAGACACCGGCAAAGGTCTGCTCGGCTTCCACCGCCTTGCGATAATGGGGCTGACCCCCGACGGAATGCAGCCGTTTGAATTGGACGGCAGCTATGTAGTCTGCAACGGCGAGATATACGGCTACGAGAAGATAAAAGAGGAGCTTGCGAAGAAATATACATTTAAAAGCGGCTCCGACTGCGAGATACTTCTCCCGCTCTACCGCGAATACGGCGTGGATATGTTCAAGATGCTCGATGCCGAGTTTGCGCTGATTATCTATGACGGCGAAGAGAAAAAATACATCGCCGCAAGAGACCCGATAGGCATCCGCCCGCTCTACTACGGCTATGATAAAAAAGGTGTTATCATGTTCGCGAGCGAGGCGAAGAACCTCGTCGGAATGTGCAAGCATGTTATGCCCTTCCCGCCCGGACACTACTACAAAGACGGCAAGTTTGTCCAGTACTGCGACATAGCGGCGGTTGACGAAGTATGCCATGACGACCTTGAGACAGTTTGCAAAAACATCCGCGAAAAGCTCATCGCCGGCGTTGACAAGAGACTCGTTGCGGACGCAAAGGTCGGCTTCCTGCTCTCCGGCGGACTCGATTCGTCCCTCGTCTGCGCCATAGCGGCAAGACAGAGCAAAAAGCCGATACGCACCTTTGCAATAGGCATGAGCGAGGACGCTATCGACCTCAAATATGCAAAGGAAGTCGCCGACTATATCGGCAGCGACCACACCGAAGTCATCATGACAAAAGAGCAGGTCTTAGACTCGCTCGAGGGTGTCATCCGTATGCTCGGCACATTTGATATCACTACTATCCGCGCGAGCATGGGCATGTACCTGCTGTGCAAATGGATACACGAGAACACGGACATCAGAGTTCTTCTGACGGGCGAAATCTCCGACGAGCTGTTCGGCTACAAATACACCGACTTTGCGCCGAGCGCGGAGGAATTCCAGAAGGAGTCGCAGAAGAGAATAAGAGAGCTGCACATGTACGACGTTCTGCGCGCCGACCGCTGCATCTCCGTAAACTCGCTTGAAGCGCGCGTGCCGTTCGGCGATCTCGACTTTGTAAAATATGTCATGTCCGTCGACCCCGCTAAAAAGATGAACACCTACGGCAAGGGCAAATATCTGCTCCGCCACGCGTTCGAGGGCGATTATCTGCCCCACGATATACTTTTCCGCGAAAAGGCAGCGTTCTCCGACGCGGTCGGTCACTCGATGGTGGACTATCTCAAGGAATACGCCGAGGGGCTCTACACCGAAGAGGAATTCAAGGAGAAGTGCGAAAAATACACCCACGCAAAACCGTTCACGAAAGAATCCCTGCTCTACCGCGAGATATTTGAAAAGTACTATCCCGGCCAGTCCGAGATGATAGTCGATTTCTGGATGCCCAACAAGTCATGGGAGGGCTGCGATGTCAACGACCCGTCCGCCCGCGTGCTCTCAAACTACGGCGAAAGCGGAAAATAAAAACACAAAGAAGCAGAGGAAATTTATCCTCTGCTTCTACTCATCTCGATGTTCGTACTGCTCAGGAATATAGCGAAAAGCATATTCCCGGTGCTATCAATATTGCCAACGAATCCATTGGCGCAGAGGATATCTCTGAACTGCCGGATAAAGATCAGCTGATTCTGGTATACTGCCGCAGCGGTAATCGGAGTAAGCAGGCATCTGAAAAACTGGTGAAACTGGGCTACACCAATATCATTGAGATCGGCGGAATTAATAGTTGGCCCGGTGAAACAGTCACCGGCGATAAGTGATAAAATCACAGAACAATGAACGACTACCGGATATAATAAAGCCATAAAAAAGAAAACAGGAGGACTTAAATATGTCTGCTATCAGTGTTAATAAAAACAATTTCAATCAAGAGGTTTTGAACTCGGACAAGCCCGTCCTGATGGATTTCTGGGCTCCCTGGTGTGGTCCTTGCCGCATGGTAGTTCCTCTGGTAGAGGAGATTGCCAAGGAGCGCTCCGATATCAAGGTTGTTAAAATTAATGTGGATGAGGAACAGGAACTGGCTATGCAGTTCGGTGTGATGAGCATACCCACTCTGGTGGTTATGAAGAACGGAAAGATTGTCAATCAAGTCACCGGTGCCAGACCTAAGGCTCAGATTCTCGCCATGCTGTAAGGAGGTGCAAAGATGGGATTCTTCGATTTTATGAAAGGCCCTGACATCAATCAGGGTGTCAAAGAGTATAGCACTACGGATGGCGCAGTCCTGCTGGATGTTCGCACCCCCGACGAATACCGGCAGGGGCATATCCCCGGCAGTAAAAATGTTCCTTTGCAGTCCATTAGCAAAGTGGCCGGCATGATTGACAATAAATCTACCCCCATTTTTGTTCATTGTCTCAGCGGTGCAAGAAGCCGTCAGGCAGCTGCTATTTTGAAGCAGATGGGTTATACCAACGTGAAAAACATAGGCGGAATTTCCGCTTATGCAGGAAAGGTAGAACGATAATATGAAAGTTGTCATTGTAGGCGGTGTGGCAGGCGGTGCTACCGCT
>OKVK01000708.1_pt1 | contig 20685 bp, 15 predicted proteins | sample 1604771 | NCBI WGS metagenome assembly OKVK01 (sample SAMN01760906, study PRJEB22395) | human gut metagenome | reverse complement strand
TCTTGTACTCAGCCTTGAACTGCTCTGCTAATTCCTTTAAGTCTGCTGCTGTAAGGTCAACGTCAAACTTAACACCTCTGTCAGCTTTCATCTTGTCGATGAGCTGCTCGAAGTATTTCTTACCAACTTCCATTACAACGTCAGAGAACATCTGAATGAAACGACGATATGAATCGTATACGAATCTCTCAAACTTTGGATCTGGGTTACCAGCGATCATAGCTGCTACTACATCGTCGTTAAGACCAAGATTAAGGATCGTATCCATCATACCAGGCATAGAAGCACGTGCTCCGGAACGTACAGATACAAGAAGAGGATTCTTAAGATCACCGAACTTCTTGCCGTTCTCTTTTTCCATCCAAGCTACACCTTCCATAGCCTGAGCCATAATTTCATCATTGATTTTACGTCCATCCTCATAGTACTGAGTACATGCCTCAGTTGTGATGGTGAATCCCTGTGGTACTGGAAGACCGATTTCAGTCATCTCAGCAAGGTTAGCTCCCTTACCACCGAGAAGGTTACGCATGGTCATGTTACCTTCTTTGAAGGTGTATACCCACTTGTTTGCCATTTGACAATTCCTCCTAATATTTGTTTATTGTATAAATTCGAAAAACGAATAACATGATCCGTTTTCCATAAAGCTGAGCCGTGAACACAGACTTCACGACTATGCTATACTTATTGTAACACAGAATTCGCATTTCGCAAGCATTTTTTACCATAGTTATGCCCCATGAATCACAGAGCCGGACGCAAACCATCCGTTTTGTAATCCACAGGGCAGACTTTTATTTATGCGATATTAAAATTCAAATTTTTTCTCAAAATATGCATCCAGCTCATCGATTTTAATTCTTTCCTGCTGCATGGTGTCACGGTCACGTACGGTAACGGCTCCATCCTCTTCGGAATCAAAATCATAGGTAACACAGAATGGTGTACCAATCTCATCCTGACGGCGGTAACGCTTTCCGATCGTTCCTCTGTCATCAAACTCACAATTGTATTTCTTTGCCAGCTGGGCATATACTTTTTCCGCACCCTCATTTAACTTCTTGGATAACGGAAGCACACCGATCTTAACCGGAGCAAGTGCCGGATGGAAATGGAAAACGGTTCTTACGTCCGGCTTTTCCTCTGTTCCGATATTTTCCTCATCGTATGCGGCACATAAAAATGCCAGAACCACACGATCAGCACCAAGTGATGGCTCAATAACATAAGGAATATACTTTTCTCCCTTGGTATCATCAAAATACGTCATATCCTGACCGGACACATTCTGATGCTGTGTCAAATCGTAATCGGTACGGTCGGCAATCCCCCAGAGTTCCCCCCATCCAAATGGGAATAAGAATTCAATATCCGTCGTTCCCTTAGAATAGAAACACAGTTCCTCTGCAGAATGATCACGCAGACGCATCTCGTCTTCCTTAATTCCCAGAGATAACAGCCAGTCACGGCAGAACGCTCTCCAATACTGGAACCACTCTAAATCGGTACCCGGCTCACAGAAAAATTCCAGCTCCATCTGCTCAAACTCTCTCGTACGGAATGTGAAATTCCCCGGTGTAATCTCATTACGGAAAGACTTACCAATCTGTCCGATTCCAAACGGAATCTTCTTACGGGAAGTTCTCTGCACATTTTTGAAGTTAACGAAAATACCCTGTGCGGTTTCTGGACGAAGATATACGGTATTTTTTGCATCTTCCGTAACTCCCTGGAATGTCTTAAACATCAGATTAAACTGACGGATGTCTGTAAAATTATGCTTACCGCAGGAAGGACATGGAATGTTATGGCTTTCAATAAAATCCACCATTTTCTCATTGGACCAGCCGTCTACGGATCCGTCCAACTCGATGTTATTCTCCTGTGCAAAATCTTCGATCAGCTTATCTGCACGGAAACGCTCATGACATTCTTTACAATCCATCAGTGGATCAGAAAAACCGCCCAGATGTCCGGAAGCAACCCAGGTCTGTGGGTTCATCAGGATGGCACAGTCCACACCAACATTGTATGGATTTTCCTGTATGAACTTCTTCCACCATGCACGCTTCACATTGTTTTTCAGTTCTACACCAAGATTTCCGTAATCCCATGTATTTGCAAGACCTCCGTAGATTTCAGATCCCGGATATACAAAACCTCTTGCTTTTGCTACCTGCACAATTTTGTCCATCGTCTTTTCCATTATGTAATCCTCACATTCTATTATGTATTTTCTGATCCGCCCAAAGGCTGGATCTGAGTTACTTATAAATTATATAGGTATATACCTGACTGAATTCGCCTGTGGCATCATCGGTACTGGTATCTTCCTCGTCAAACTGAAACTTCACTTCGGATTCCTGCTCCGTAACATCGATCAGATCGTCATCGGATACCGCTCCTGTCGTTTCCTCAATCTGTGTGCCTGCTGCCTCTGTGGCACTTTCCGTTCCCTCTGTTGTTTTTTCCGCTGCAAGAAGGGACGTTCCTTCTTTGATTGCAATGGTCTGTGCATCCACATAACTGGTATTTGTCGTGGATACATAACAGATGGTTCCTTTTACTTTTACATTTGTATTTCCACGGATTACAACCACTTTGTAGCTGGAGTCATCCAGAAATGCGCTGCTCTCACACGCTTTGATCTTTCCGTTTTTTACGGATGCAAACGATCCGTCAAAAGAATACCCTGCGGCCAATGCTTCTGCAACACTTCCCGTATACAGTTCCATATCATTAAATTTCTGATAATCTTCGGCTGTACGGTACGCAATGGTAAGCGTTGCCTTTTTTTCTCCTGTGTCGAGTTGTTTCAGCGAAACGCTTCCCTTTCCGTTTTTCTCATTATAGGTATCTATTTCATTTTTGACATATTCTTTCAATCCGTCTTTATCATATGTCTTTTCGTCAAAATTTTCCACATCGGTAGACACGATTTTTCCATCTTTCAGTACAAAAACTGTGCTTTCATCCGTTTTGTAAGAAGTGCCGCAACCGGTAAACATTCCTACACTAAGCAGAAATACCAGCACGATCTGACCGAATTTCTTCATGATTTCACAAATCCTCCTCTATTCACAATCCATGATATTATACACTTTTCATATTCCCATTTCAACCGAAAATCGAAAGGGACTTAAAGTCATGATGCACATAATACGCCATATATTCTTTCATAATCATCTTCAGTTCCTTTAGTACTTCCTCTGAAACGGTAAACGAGTATAATCTGGCGACAGGTGTGGATATGATATACTGCATCGTATATCGCGTGGAATCGGAAATATACATGCCCTGTACTTCCTTCGCACAGGTTCTGCAGAAGATGCCTCCCCTTTTCACCGAAAAGAAACACAGGTCTTCTTTCGCATGACAATGCATACAGGCAAACACCTGCGGTCCTTCTCCATTGATGGTTATGGCTTTTAGTTCAAACACTGCACGCACAAGTTCTTTGGAATACCTGCTGTTTTCCAGTGCACGAAACGACTGGTACAAAAGCTTTAACATTTCCCGCTCATCGTTATTTTCCTGACAATAATATTCCGCGAATTCTGCAAAGTAGAACGCAAGCGATGCAGCATCCAGATCCAAAACCAGTTCACGAAAATAGTTCTGGATGTTTGCTTTGGTAACATTATAGGAATTTCTTCCCTCAAACACTTCGAATTCGCCAAAGGCAAAGGGATTCGTCGCTGCCAGCAGCTGGCTCGACGGTCGTCTGGAACCTCTGGCAAACGCTGTGATTTTTCCCCTTTCCTTTGTCAGAATCGTTATTCTTTTGTCATAATCATTGACAGGCATGGCTGTTAAAACCATGCCCATCACTATCACAGACTGACTCATACTTCTGCTGTTCCTTCTGTCCGTAACCTCCGCCACTTCCTGCGGCATCCGTCACTTCATTCCGATAAGTCAGATAATCGGTAACTTTTCCTGTTGTCCAGAATGTTTCCCAGGTTTTCTCCATTGCACCTTACCTCCATTACTATCGTCTGCAATGGCAGTAATTCTATTCCCGAAAAATATTGGAAACCCATCATCTGATCTTTATCTTTTATTCTTCCTCCCGATACCCGAAATTTTTAATCAGAAAATCACTGTCTCTCCAGTCTTTCTTCACCTTCACCCAAAGTTTTAAATTCACTTTGGCATCCAGCATTTTTTCCATCTCGTAACGCGCATTGGTTCCGATCTTTTTAAGCATCGACCCCTGCTTTCCGATAATAATTCCCTTGTGGGAATCCCGTTCACACACAATCGTTGCGTCGATATCATACATCTTTCCGCCTTTGCGCGGTTTCATCTGGTCGATGGCAACAGCAATTCCATGCGGTACTTCATCGCTTAACGCATGAAGTGCTTTTTCTCTTATGATCTCCGCACAGATCGCACGCTCCGGCTGATCGGTAATCGTATCCTCGTCATAAAACTGCGGACCATACGGAAGATACTTAAAAATAGAATCAATCACGTCATCCACATTCTGTCCGCGAAGGGCGGAAGTCGGAATAATCTCCGCGAAATCATAAATCTTGCGGTAGGTATCGATAAACTCCAGTACCTTGTCTTTTTCCACGGTATCAACTTTATTGATCACAAGAATCACAGGCGTCTGAACTTTTTTCAGCTGTTCTACAATGTGCTGTTCCCCCGCACCGATAAAATTACTCGGCTCCACCAGCCACAATACGACATCCACCTCGTTCAGTGTCTTTTCTGCAACATTTACCATATATTCACCAAGCTTATTTTTTGCTTTGTGAATTCCCGGCGTGTCAAGAAAAACGATCTGTCCACGCTCCATATCCGTATACACGGTCTGGATCCGGTTTCTGGTTGTCTGCGGCTTATTGGATGTGATTGCAATCTTCTGTCCGATCAGACGGTTCATCAACGTTGATTTTCCTACATTTGGTCTGCCGATAATTGTAACAAACCCTGACTTAAAATTTGCTGCTGTCATTTGTATCTCCTTTATCGTGCTATTCGCACAGTCCCTGAATTGAGGTAAACATACCGCTTTCTTCACGGATTGCATGCTCATTTCCCACTACACACAGACACTGATCAGAAAGGATCGAGGCGATCAGATCCGAAAGACTGCGGATATCTGCCGGTGTCGCTGTCAGTATCTCGTCACGCTCTTTCTGGATTTCCTCATAGGTCAGATGTTCCAGATAAGCAGCCATCGAACGGCTTCCCTTTGCTTCCGGGTTTAACGGTGTATCTAAAGCTCCAAACGTGCCAATGATATATTTTGTCATATCACGCTCATCCGGATCAAAGGATGCTACATATTCCGGAATTTTCTCATAGACGGCATTGGTCTTTGCCAGATTCGGGTCCCGGTAAGATACAAAATAACTGTCTCCGGTTCTAAGGAAAGAACTCATACATCCATATGCACCGCCCTTTACACGGATATTCATCCACAGATATTCATAGCTTAAAATCATTTTTAAAATCTTTAAGGTTCCGTGATATGCGTATCCATGGCTGATAAAGTTACCGGATCTTGCCACATACTGGATCTGGGAGGCGTCCGTAAATCCCTCATTTTTCTTAGAAAGCACCGGATGGATTGCAGCCTGCGCCGGTGTTCCTTCCGGAAGTTTCTCCAGATACTTGTGCATGATCGGGGAAGCTTTTTCATAAGAGCCTTCTTCTCCGGTAAAGCTGATGAGCATTCTCTTTCTGACAAATACTTTTTCTATCAGCTGCTGCAGTTTTTCGGCTACCGCCTGCGGATTCTCTTTCATCTGTTCATCCAGTCTGCGAATCATCTGATTGTATGCAATACCAATTGTCGCATCATTATAAAATGCATAAACAGATTCGTAAGAAAGTGCACGCATTGCAGCTACCGTGTGCCCGCTGCTGCTTAAGTTCACCTGCAGTCTGGATTTCACCTGTGCAATCAGTTCAGCCAGTCGTTTGGTATCGTGCAGATCCGAACTGTTTAAGATTTCCTCTGCCAGTTTCATGGCATGCTCCAGATTGCTCTCAAGCACTTTCATGCGGATCTCAAATTTAACTGCCATCGCATCGTGATTTTTCAGATCCGGATACATGCTGACCCCACTGGTAATTCCGCCGGTATAAATATTGATGGCATTTGCAAGATCGGCATAACTGTAGGATCTGGTATTGACATATCCGAGTACCGCGCGCAGAAGTCCAAGGTACGGAACCTCCTCCTCTGCAATGTCATTGCACTCAAACATCAGAGTAATATAATCGATGCCATTTGCCGGTGCCTCATGCCGGACAACCGGAATTTCTCCCATGTTCTCCTCCTTATTGGAAAACGGCATGGCTTCTTTTTTCATATCCTCTCTGCCAAGCATCGGAATTTTCAACAGATCTTCTTCCTTTGACGGTTCTTCCTGATATTCCCGCAGATGTCTGGTCTGGGCAATCAGCGCCTGCACCTCTTCGTCACTCAATCCGGCCTTGTATGCTGCAAGTTTTTCTGCCAGTGCCTGTTCCCTGACACGGTTAAGTCCCTTCTCCGGCGCAACCACAACCACAGCACCGTGCGCGTTGTCCAGCAGATACTTCTGAATCAGATCTTCAAAATATCCGGTTTTGATCTGCTCCCGCAAAAACTGTAATGTATCCAGACATTCCAGATGAATAAACGGCTTGGTATCATCAAACAGCCAGCTTTCCATACACTGCAGTCCATACAAAAGTCCCTTCGGAAACTGTCCGTAATCTGCTTCCCGGAACCGGAATTCCGCACTGTTAATTCCCGCAAGAAGGGAATCCTGATTCAGACCTTCCTTTACCAGCTTCTGTAAAGTTTCCTCGATAATCTGCACAAAACGGGTCTGATCAGACTCATCGGCATTCTTAGCGACAATGGAAAACATCGGCTGAAGCATGCCATCCTCAAAAGATCCGTAGACATCTTCCCCGATTCCCGCATCAATCAGTGCCTGGCGTACCGGTGCTCCCGGCGCACTGACAAGGACATAATCCAGTACAGAAAATGCCTGATACAATTCACGGTCAAGAACGGTTCCCACCACTTTATTGTAAGAAAGATACGTGTGCTTCTCCTCCGGTTCATCCTCTGTGATCGGATACGTTCTGCGCTCGGATACTACCGCGTCAAATGGCTTTTGCAACTGGATTTGTGAATGTACTTCCACTTCATTTGCATCATAATGGCTTAAATATTCCTCATCCAGCCAGGTGAGCCTCTCTTCTATATCCATATCTCCGTACAAATAAATATAGGAGTTGCATGGGTGATAATATTTGTGATAAAACGCAAGATAGTTTTCATACGTCAGTTCCGGTATTTTTTCCGGGTTTCCTCCGGAATTTTTGCTGTAGGTGTTGTCTGGAAACAGTGCTTCCATAATTGCCGTCTCAAGCACTTCATCCGGGGAGGAATATGCCCCCTTCATTTCATTGTATACAACGCCGTTGATGGTCAGCGGTGCATCTTCTGACTCCAGCTCATAGTGCCAGCCTTCCTGCATAAAAATCTCTTTATACTTTGTAATATTTGGATGGAATACCGCATCCAGATATACCTCCATCAGATTTTTAAAATCCCGCTCATTGTAACTTGCTACCGGATACAGTGTTTTTTCCGGATATGTCATTGCATTCAAAAACGTATTGAGTGACCCTTTGGCAAGCTCAATAAAAGGGTCTTTGACCGGAAATTTATCCGATCCGCAAAGCGTGGTATGCTCGATAATATGCGGAACTCCTGTCTCATCTTCCGGGGGTGTCCGAAATCCGATCGAAAACACCTTATTGTCATCTTCATTGGAAATGACACACACGCGTGCTCCGCTTTTTTTATGTCGCAGAATATATCCCATGGATTCAATATCCGCAATCTTTCTTACCTCTATTATTTCATATGCTGACAATTTCAATTTATCCATATTTCTCATCCTTCCATTTTTATTTCAACGGAATAGTTTTACTCTTTCCGAATCGATACATCCATCTGTGGGAATGGAATCGAAATTCCATTTTCATCCAGTGCATTTTTCATCTGCTCCAGCAAACGCCACCGCACCGGCCAGTAATCTTCTGTTTTTACCCATACGCGAATGCCCATATCTACGGCACTATCTCCCAGATCCGATACAAAAATATCGACCGGTTCATCCTTTATCACTGCGGTTTCTGTCTTTACCACATCCTCAAGCACTGCTTTAACCTTTGATAAATCCGATGCATAGCCAACCCCGACGGTCAGATCAATCCGTCGCATATCCATATGGCTGTAATTGGTAATACTGCTGTTGGACAGACTTCCATTCGGAATCAGGATCAGTTTGTTATCAATGGTAAGCAGCTTGGTGTAAAAAATCGTAATCTCCTTGACAGTGCCCTCTTCTGATGAAGCATTATCCAATATATAATCGCCTACCACAAATGGTTTCAGTAACAAAATCAGAACACCACCGGCAAAATTAGAAAGGCTTCCCTGCAATGCCAGTCCCATGGTAAGTCCTGCGGACCCCAGCACGGCAATCACAGAGCTTGTCGTCACGCCAAACTGCCCCAGAATAATCATTGCCAGCACAAAATAGAGCGCATATTTCACAAAAGAACTCAGAAAGGAAACCACACCGGCTTCTACTTTTCCGCGCTCTAAGAAACGGTGCACCATTTTCACCAGCATTTTGATCATCCGGCTGCCTACCAGAAGAATAATCACTGCAATCATCAGCTGAACGAGAAACCCCAGCAGAGATGGTGTCAGATCCTGTAAATATTTCCGGATAATTCCCGGATTTTTCGCCACTTCATTTAACACTTCACTCTCGGTGCTAAGCTGTGTCAGTTGGTCTGTTATTAAAATTCCCAATGTATTTCTCCATTTATGTTTTATAATGCTATTCTTTAAATCTCATGTATGAATAATCCACTGCGAAGTTTCGGCTCAAACCAGGTAGATTTCGGCGGCATGAGACGTCCCGCATCTGCCACAGCAAATAACTCCTGAATGGATGTCGGATACATGGCAAATGCAACCTTACAGTCCTCATGGCATCTTCTTTCTAACTCTTTCATGCCGCGTATTCCGCCGACAAAATCAATTCTTTTATCTGTCTTTGGATCACCGATTCCAAGTACCGGTGCCAAAAGTACATTCTGCAATACCGATACGTCCAGTCCTTCTACCGGATCATCCGGAACCAACTCCGGGCGCATGGTACAACGATACCATTTATCAGAAAGAAACATGGAAAACTGTCCCTTTTTCACCGGTCGTACATCGTTTCCATTTTCGATTTTCTGCACATCAAAGAGTTCCTGCATTTTTGATAAAAATGCCTCTTCGGTCATACCGCCCAGATCCCGTACCACACGGTTGTAATCCATGATCATCAGTTCCTCATCCGGGAATAAAACGGAAAGGAAATAATTAAATTCTTCTTTTCCGGTATATCCCGGATGTTCTTCTCTCCGCTTAAATCCGACTTTTACCGCAGAAGCAGCTCTGTGATGTCCGTCTGCAATATAGATTTCCCCAATCTGTGCAAATGCATTCCGGATCGTTTTGATATCTTCCGGATCGGATACTACAAAAACACGGTGGCGAATACCATCTTCCGCAACAAAATCATATAAGGCATCCTGTTTCTTTGTCTTTGCCACAACCTCATTGATCACGGCATTGGCACGGTATGCCAGAAAAATCGGTCCGGTCTGTGCACTGCACGTATCTACGTGACGGATACGATCCTGTTCCTTATCCGCACGGGTATTCTCATGTTTTTTGATGACCTGATTCGCATAATCATCAATGGATGCACATGCCGCAATGCCGGTCTGTGTTCTTCCATCCATCGTCAGTTCATATATGTAATAACATTCTCTGTTATCCCGGATAAATGTGCCGTCTGCGATCCAGTCTTTTAACATCTGTGCCGCTTTGGCATATACTCTGTCATCATAGGTATCGACATCATCCGGAAACTGTGTCTCCGCACGGTCAATTGCCAGAAATGACTTTGGATTTTTTGACACAACTTCTTTTGCTTCTTCTCTGTTATATACATCATATGGTAATGCAGCCACTGCAGATACTACATCTTCTGCCGGTCTGACACATACAAATGGTTTTATGTCTGCCATATTATCCTCCATAAATTGTGCTGGTTTATATACCTTTCTAGTATAATGGAAAAAATACGTTTATACAAGAAAAAATATGGCGGTTCTTTCGAACCGCCATACAGCAAAATGCTTATCTTTTCTGTTATTTTACAACGCGTACACGCAATACATCGTCAATTGCCTGCAGTTTTTTCAGCACATCATCGGTAATCTGGGAATCCACATCGATCAGTGCATATGCATAGTCACCCTTTGCCTTATTTGTCATATCTGACACATTGATATCTGCCTCTCCAAGAACGGTCGTATACTGGCCGATCATACCCTTGACATTCTTGTGCAGAATTGCAACACGTCCGGCTGTGGTACATGCTCCCATGTTGCAGTCCGGATAATTGACAGAATGGGTAATATTACCATTCTCCATGTAGTCACGAATCTCACGGACAGCCATAATTGCGCAGTTGTCTTCAGACTCTGCTGTAGATGCTCCAAGATGTGGAGTGACAATACATCCCTTTGCTCCAACAGTTGTAGTATTCGGGAAATCAGAAACATATTTCTTAATCTTTCCTGCAGCCAACGCATCAACCATTGCCTCTTCGTCTACCAGCAGATCTCTTGCAAAGTTTAATACAATTGCGGTAGGCTTCATCATTGCGATCGCATTGGCATCAATCATCTTTCTGGTAGAATCCAAAAGAGGTACATGGATCGTAATGTAATCGCACTCTTTGTAAATATCTTCTACATTGCTGATATGCTTTACGCTTCTGGATAAGTTCCATGCAGCATTGACAGAAATATATGGATCATATCCATATACTTCCATACCCATATGGGTTGCGGCATTTGCTACGAGCACACCGATGGCTCCAAGTCCGATGACACCTAATTTCTTTCCGGAAATCTCTGTTCCTGCAAAGTTCTTCTTCTGTTTCTCTGCAGTTTTTGCAATGTTATCATCGTTCTGGTTTGCCAGACACCAGTCAATACCACCGACAATATCGCGGGATGCATATAACATTCCTGCAAAAACAAGTTCTTTTACACCATTGGCATTTGCACCCGGTGTATTAAATACAACGATACCTTTGTCAGCACATTTGTCAAGCGGAATATTGTTGACACCTGCACCGGCACGGGCAACTGCAAGCAGTGAATCCGGAAGATCCAGATCGTGCATTGCCGCACTGCGGACAAGTGCTGCATCAGCGCCTGCCAGATCGTCTACTTTTTTGTAATCATCAGAAAATAAATCCAGACCTACCCCAGCGATAGGATTTAAGCATGTATAATTAAACATTTTATGCATTCTCCTTCTCAAATTTCTTCATGAACGCAACAAGCTTTTCTACGCCCTCTTTTGGCATTGCGTTGTAAATGGATGCACGCATACCGCCAACGGTACGATGTCCTTTCAGGTTTACGAAGCCAGCCTCGGTTGCCTCTTTTACGAATTTCGCATCCATATCCTTGTCTCCGGTTACGAACGGTACATTCATCAGTGAACGGTCTTCTTTTCTGACAGTTCCCTTGAACAGTTTGCTCTCATCCAGGAAATCATAAAGGATCTTTGCTTTTTCAATGTTGCGTCTCTGCATTTCCTCTAAGCCGCCCATCTTTTTCAGCCACTTAAAGACTTTACCGCAGATATAAATGCCGTAGCATGGCGGTGTGTTGTACAGGCTGTCTTTGTCTGCCTGTGTCTTCCACTTGAGCATGGTTGGTGTGCCAGGAAGTACATCATCTGTAATCAGGTCTTCCCGTGCAATTACGATTACAACACCTGCCGGTCCGATATTCTTCTGTACGCCACCATAGATTACGCCATACTTTGTCACATCTACAGGCTCAGATAAGAAGCAGGAAGATACATCTGCTACCAGTGTCTTTCCCTTTGTGTTTGGAAGCTTCTTGTATTTGGTTCCGTAAATGGTGTTGTTCTCACAGATATAAACGTAATCCAGATCATCCGGAATATCCAGATCGGAACAATCCGGAATATAAGAGAATGTCTGATCTGCAGAGGATGCAAGCTCAATTGCCTCTCCGTACATCTGTGCTTCCTGATACGCCTTCTTTGCCCACTGTCCTGTGACAATGTATCCGGCTTTCTTATTCTTCATCAGGTTCATAGGAACTGCTGCAAACTGCTGGGATGCTCCACCCTGTAAGAACAATACCTTATAATTATCCGGAATGTTCATCAGCTCTCTTAAATCTTTTTCTGCATCCTTGATGATGTCATCGAACACTTTAGATCTGTGGCTCATTTCCATAACGGACATGCCGCATCCTCTGTAATCCAACATTTCATCTGCTGCTTCCTGCAGTACCTCCTCCGGCAATACTGCCGGTCCTGCTGAGAAATTGTATACTCTGCTCATTTCAAACTTCCTCCTATATTTTACTATGCTGTTGCTTATTTATTCTTGCTCTCGAAATCTTTTCCATCGAAACATTCATTGATCGGAGCCCCCGGTGCAACCATCGGCCATACCTTGTCATCCGAATCCACAATTGCGTCAATTACAAACGGCGTCTTACTTTCCAATGCTTCCTGAAAAGCTGCGTTAAACTCTTCCTGTGTTGTCACACGCCGGGCAGCTGCGCCCATCGCCTCTGCAATCTTTACGTAGTCCACACCGTCATCTAAAACCGTTGCGGAATAATGCTGTTTATAGAAAAGTGTCTGCCACTGGCGGACCATTCCGAGTACATGGTTATTGACAATCACTTCAATCAACGGAAGCTTTTGTCTGGATGCTGTTGCAAGTTCATTCATATTCATGCGGAAACATCCGTCTCCCGCAATATTGATCACCTGCTTATCCGGATTTGCAGTCTGTGCACCAATTGCAGCGCCAAGACCATACCCCATCGTACCAAGACCTCCGGATGTCAGCAGGGTTCTTGGTTTACTGTATTTAAAATACTGTGCAGCCCACATCTGATGCTGACCGACTTCCGTGACCATAATGGCATCTTTTGCCATCTCATAGATCTTTGCGATCATAAACGGACCACTTAACCCTTCCTTTGGAATGGTCATAGGATACATCTTCTGATAATCCGCAATATGGGAAAGCCACTCGGTATGTTTCTGCTGCTCAAGTTTTTCATTCAGCTTTCCGAGGACGATTGCCACATCCCCGATAATGCTGTGATTTACGATAATATTTTTATTGATTTCTACCGGATCAATATCAATCTGCAGAATCTTTGCCTGTTTTGCAAATTTCTTTGGATTTCCAAGTACACGGTCAGAAAAACGAACACCAATTGCGATCAGAAGATCACATTCACTGACACCGAGATTGGACGTCTTTGTTCCGTGCATTCCAAGCATTCCGGTATAGTTTTCTGATGTTCCATCATATGCACCTTTTCCCATCAGTGTGTCGCAGACCGGTGCATCTGTTTTTTCTACAAATGTCTTTAATACTTCACTGGCTCCGGAAAGGATTGCTCCTCCTCCGACAAATATGTACGGCTTCTTTGCCTTTTCAATCATCTGGATGGCTTTCTTTAAATCATCCTCATTGAATGCCGAACAATCCGGCTGCGGCATTTTTGGCTCTTTCTTTATATACTCTGTTTTGTTGGCAGTCACATCCTTGGTGATATCTACCAGAACCGGGCCCGGACGTCCTTTCCGCGCAATGGAAAAAGCTCTGCGAATCGTATCGGCAAGTTTTGTTACATCTTTTACAATAAAACTGTATTTTGTAATCGGTGTTGTGATGCCAGCAATATCAATTTCCTGAAAACTGTCTTTTCCGAGGAGTGATACCCCAACATTGCAGGTGATTGCCACGATCGGAATGGAATCCATATACGCAGTTGCGATACCGGTCACCAGATTGGTGGCTCCCGGTCCGCTTGTTGCCATACAGACTCCGACTTTTCCTGTACTTCTGGCATATCCGTCTGCTGCATGGGAAGCCCCCTGCTCATGCGATGTAAGTACATGCCGGATTTCCGGATGTTTGTATAATTCATCATAAACGTTCAGGATTGCACCGCCCGGATATCCGAAAACGGTATCTACACCCTGTTCTTTCAGGCATTCTATAATCACCTGTGATCCTGTCAACTGCATTTTCTAACCCTCTATCCTTTATTTCTCTTCTGGCACTTCCAAGACAGCTCCACGGTTTCCGGAAGTAACCAGTGCAGAATATCTCTTAAGATATCCGGTGGTAACCTTCGGCTCTCTCGGCTGCCATTTTGCACGTCGTGCGGCCATCTCTTCATCCGAAACATCTACGTTCAATGTCATCTCCGGGATATTGATCTTTATGATATCGCCCTCTTCTACCAGAGCAATCGGTCCCCCGACTGCTGCTTCCGGAGAAACATGTCCGATGGATGCGCCTCTGGATGCACCGGAAAAACGTCCGTCGGTAATCAGGGCAACGGAACTGCCAAGCCCCATACCGGCAATCGCAGAAGTCGGATTTAACATTTCTCTCATACCAGGTCCGCCCTTCGGTCCCTCATAGCGGATGACAACGACATCACCCTCTACAATCTTGCCGCCCTTGATCGCCGCGATAGCATCTTCCTCACACTCAAAGACTCTTGCCGGTCCTTCATGAACCATCATCTCATCGACAACAGCAGAACGCTTAACCACCGAACCATCCGGTGCCAGATTTCCTTTCAGAACAGCCAGACCACCGGTCTTGGAATATGGATGATCAACCGGACGGATGACTTCCGGATTGCGGTTCACTGCGTTTGCAATGTTCTCTCCGATCGTCTTTCCGGTTACGGTCATACAATCGGTATGTAACAGACCGATATCTGCCAGTTCTTTCATCACTGCATATACACCGCCGGCTTCATTGAGATCCTCCATATAAGTAGGACCAGCCGGTGCCAGATGGCAGAGGTTTGGTGTCTTTTCGCTGATCGGGTTTGCAAAGCTGATATCAAAATCAAAACCGATCTCATGCGCGATCGCCGGCAGATGCAGCATGGAGTTTGTGGAACATCCCAGTGCCATATCTACTGTCAGTGCATTTAAGATGGACTCTTTTGTAATAATATCACGCGCGCAGATATTCTTGCGGAACATATCCATAACTGCCATACCTGCATGTTTTGCAAGTTTGATACGTTCCGAGTAAACAGCCGGAATCGTTCCGTTTCCGCGAAGTCCCATACCAAGAGCTTCGGTCAGACAGTTCATAGAGTTTGCTGTATACATGCCGGAGCAGGACCCACAGGTCGGGCAGACTTTATTCTCATATTCAAGCACATCATCCTCTGTCATGGTTCCTGCTGCGTAAGATCCGACTGCCTCAAACATGGAAGAAAGACTTCTCTTCTTTCCCTGCACATGTCCGGCAAGCATCGGTCCGCCGGATACAAATACGGTCGGAAGATTCAGACGGGCAGCTGCCATCAGAAGCCCCGGTACATTCTTATCACAGTTTGGCACCATAACCAGTGCATCAAACTGATGGGCGATAGCCATACACTCCGTGGAATCTGCAATCAGGTCTCTGGTAACCAGAGAATATTTCATGCCGACATGTCCCATGGCAATACCATCACATACCGCGATTGCCGGAAATACAACCGGTACGCCACCTGCTTCCGCAACGCCGAGTTTTACGGCGTTTACAATTTTATCAATATTCATATGGCCCGGAACAATTTCATTGTAGGAACTTACAATTCCGACCATTGGTTTTTTTAATTCTTCTGCGGTAAATCCGAGCGCATTGAAAAGACTGCGCGCCGGAGCCTGCTGCATACCGCTCCTTGCGTTATCACTTATCATATTATGTTCTCCTTAAACTCTCTCTGCGATCAGGTCGCCCATCTTTGCTGTGCCAACCTGTTCGATCCCTTCTGTGCTCTCTCCTGCCTGCGGCATGATATCAATGGTACGATATCCTTCTTTTAATACCTGTTTCACGGCATTTTCAATCGCATCAGCCTCTTTATCCAGATCAAACGTATAGCGAAGCATCATGGCTGCACTTAAAATGGTTGCAATCGGGTTGGCAATGCCTTTTCCGGCAATATCCGGTGCAGACCCACCACTCGGCTCATATAAACCGAATTTGGTATCATTCAAACTTGCGGATGATAACATACCGATGGAACCGGTCACCATGGAAGCCTCATCGGATAAAATATCTCCAAACATATTCTCCGTCAGAATCACGTCAAACTGTTTTGGATCTTTCACAAGCTGCATTGCACAGTTATCGACAAGCATATGCTCATACGTTACTTCCGGATAATCTTTTGCAACTTCTTCTACGATTTTTCTCCAGAGCCGGGAAGAATCCAGAACATTTGCCTTATCCACGGAAGTTACCTTTTTGCGGCGCTTCATTGCAATGTCAAAACCTCGCTTTGCAATTCTGCGGATCTCATTTTCATTGTAGGTAAGTGTATCGGTTGCTGTCGTCACGCCATCTACTTCCTCTGTCTTTCGCGCTCCGAAATACAAACCGCCTGTCAGCTCACGCATAATCATCATATCAAATCCTGTTCCGATGATATCATCACGCAGTGGACATGCAGCCTTTAATTCTTCATATAAATATGCCGGGCGAAGGTTTGCAAACAGATTGAGCGATTTACGCAGCTTTAAAAGTCCTGCCTCCGGACGAAGCTCCGGTGCTAATTGATACCACGGGGATGTGGAAGTATTTCCTCCGATAGATCCCATCAGTACCGCATCACTTGCTTTTGCTGCCGCAATCGCATCATCGGTCAAAGGAACTCCGGTTGCATCAATCGAGCATCCCCCCATCAGGATATCCGTATAGTGAAATAAATGACCATATTTTTTTCCAATCTGGTCTAATACTTTTTTTGCCTCTGTAACGATCTCCGGTCCAATACCGTCTCCCGAGATCACACCAATTTGACATTCCATTGCTTTTCCTCTTTTCTACTCTGCTGTTTCAAAGTCTATTACTTATTAATATATAGCAACAGGGCCTTCTTTTCAACTAAAAATCCATTTTACTTTTTCATAAATAATATAATCTGAGATTATAATAGATCTTTTTTATTATTCTGAATTGAGAAAGAAATGCAAAAAGGTGCCGCAAATGCGACACCCTCTCTCATGTTCTTTATGATGCAGATTCTGCTTTTTCTACGTCTGCAATTGCAGCTTTCTGCATTGGAATACGACAGTTTTTGTTGTTTCCGAACTCTACGATAACGGTATCATCTACAATATCAATAATTGTTCCATAGAAACCGGATGTAGTAAGAACGGTGTCTCCCACAGCTACTTCGGAAAGCATCAGATCTTTTTTCTTCTGCTCCTTCTTCTGTGGACGAATCATCAGAAAATACATAAATCCGAAGATTACTACCAGCCAGATAATCATACCAAACATGCCCATTCCGCCAGAAGCGGAAGCGCTGCTATTTGCTAAAATTGCGCTCATCAATGTTTCCTCCTATATTCAAATACTAAAACCCATTCTACACAACTTCCGTTCTTTGGGCAAGCCTTTTTGGCTTTTTTAGACATTTTTTATACTTGACTGTCCCATCCGGTACAGTTTTTCTTCTTTGTAGGAAGCAAAATTTCCGGCATCGAGAGCATCCCGGATCTCTTCCATCATGGTATTGTAAAAATACAGATTATGAAGAACACACAGACGCATGCCAAGCATTTCCTTTGCTTTTAGCAGATGCCGGATATAGGCTCTGCTGTAGTGCCGGCATGCCGGACACTGGCAGCCCTCCTCAATCGGACGCATGTCTTTTTCGTATTTCTGGTTAAACAGATTCAACTTTCCTTCGTTGGTATATACATGTCCGTGGCGTCCGTTTCTGCTCGGATATACACAGTCAAAGAAATCGATTCCGCGCGCTACCCCCTCGAGAATATTGGCAGGTGTTCCCACGCCCATCAGATACGTCGGCTTGTTTTTCGGAAGATACGGAACGGTCTCCTCTATGATCTGATACATCTGTTCATGGGTTTCTCCCACTGCAAGTCCGCCAATTGCATACCCATCCAGATCCAGTTCCGAAATTCTCTTTGCATGGTCCGTCCGGATATCCGAAAAAATTGCTCCCTGGTTAATTCCAAACAACAGCTGCTCTTTATTAATCGTATCTTCCAGACTGTTCAAACGCTGCATTTCTTTTTTGCACCGCTCCAGCCAGCGGGTCGTACGCGCAACAGAATCTTCGACATATCTGCGCTCTGCCACACTCGATGGACACTCGTCAAATGCCATGGCAATCGTCGATCCGAGGTTTGACTGGATCTGCATGCTCTCTTCCGGTCCCATAAAGATCTTTGCGCCATCTACATGGGAATGGAAATATACGCCCTCCTCCTTAATTTTTCGGAGTCCTGCCAGGGAAAACACCTGAAATCCGCCGGAATCTGTCAGAATCGGACGATCCCAGACCATAAACTTATGCAGTCCGCCCATTTCTTTGATCAGCTTGTCTCCTGGACGCACATGCAGATGATAGGTATTGGACAGTTCCACCTGACATTTGATCTCTTTGAGATCCATTGTTGAAACAGCACCCTTGATTGCGGCCACCGTTCCCACATTCATAAACACCGGCGTCTGGATATCTCCGTGCACCGTATGAAACACCGCACGTTTCGCACTGCCTTCCTGTTTTAACAACTCATATGTAGCCATTTTTTTGTTATTCCTCTTTCTTTTTATTTACTTTCGAATTCTGCGGATCAAAATACCGTTGGACAAAAGTGTGGAATCTATGTAATGTCGTTCAAGCAGAATTTCTCCCTGCGGCACTACCTCGACATCTTCCTCACAGCAGTTAATCAGCACTTCCACATAACAATCCGGAAAATCCACTTTCTGAAACTGGATCACACGCCTGTACGCTGCATAATCATTCGGAAAATGAAAATTACGGCTTTTTAAGAGCGGTTCCTGCCGGCGCAGATGAATCAGTGTAGATATGATCCTGCTGCGCTCTGCATACTTTCCGGCCTCAATATCCGACCACGGCATACATCTGCGGCAGTCCGGATCATAGCTTCCTTCCATGGCAATTTCTGTTCCGTAGTAAATGCACGGACTTCCCGGCATTGCAAAAAGCACAGCAATCTGTGCAAAATATTCATCCAGATTCTTCACATCCGAGCGAAGCCGCTTGGTATCATGCGAATCGAGCAGATTAAACAGCACATCATTGGTCTGCTGCATATAGCTTGTATAGCAGCGGTTGATTGTATACTCAAAGTCTTCATTCGTCAGGCTCTTATCAATCCAGAAATCCTTGATACTTTGCCCAAGCGGATAATTCATTACCGCATCAAACTCATCTCCGCGCAGCCACGGAAGCGCGTTGTGCCAGATTTCTCCGAGAATATAAATATCCGGGTTGATCTCCTTGACCCGCGCATGCAGTTCTTTGCAGAATCTGTGGGAAACTTCATTTGCCACATCCAGACGGATTCCATCGATTCCGTAATTTTCCACCCAGTTGGCACAAATATCTACAAAATATTTGCGTACTTTCGGATTGTTTGTATTGATCTTTGGCATGGAATCAAAAAAGGCAAATGTATAATACTGTTTCTTCTTTGCCGCCTGCCCGTTTTTATCAAACGGCCATTCATTGATCATAAACCAGTCATAATATTCCGACTCCGGTCCCTTTGCAAGCACATCCTGCCACGGTGCGAAATAATATCCGGAATGATTGAACACACCGTCAAGCATTACGCGGATGCCCCGCTTATGCGCTTCCTTCACAAGGTGTTTAAAGGTTTCCTCATCGCCAAAACGCGGATCAATCTTCGTATAATCCGTGGTATCGTATTTGTGATTTGACGGAGCTTCGTTGATCGGTGTCAGATACAGACCGTTGATTCCCAGATTCTGCAGATAATCCAGCTTGTCTGTAATCCCCGCCAGATCTCCTCCGAAACATTCCTCATTGGTCACGCTTCCATGCTCTCTCCACAAAACCACATTCTCAGGATCATTGGAAGGATCTCCGTTGCAGAAACGATCCGGGAAAATCTGATACCATACGGTATCATTGACCCATGCCGGGGTACGCGGTACATCACAGGGATTCATCCACGGGAAAACAAAGCACTGACGGCTTCTGCCCTCCAGATGCATCTGTTCGCTGCTGACAAACCCGTCTTCAAAATAAAACCAGCTTTCCTCCTCTGTCTGAAGTTCAAAATAATACTTCAAACGCTTGTACTCCGGACGCACGGTTGTGGTCCACCAGATCTGATTTTTTAACCGCTTTTTATATATGATCGGCTCCTTTTTTCCATCCCAGTGCTCCCCACCGCCTAATATTCCCGCGGCAAACGGATCTCCGAGTATAATGGATACCGATTTTACATCGTAGCCCGTTTTTATATTGATAATCAGCTCATCCTCATTCAGCGGATAACAGTAATTGTCACTCGCCTGATGATATACTGCGTTAAATTCCATATGTTCCCTCTCTCTTTTTTATGTTTATTTAGGCGTTTGCGAAACGCCACAGACCGCATAAATACGGCATTTTTTGTTACCAAATTAAAATAACTCCTCACCGGATATGGTATAATAGAGT
>OKVK01000706.1_pt1 | contig 20741 bp, 15 predicted proteins | sample 1604771 | NCBI WGS metagenome assembly OKVK01 (sample SAMN01760906, study PRJEB22395) | human gut metagenome | reverse complement strand
GCTGCCAGCGGGCAGTGAAAGGCCGGATGGCCGCCGATCACAAAGGGCATAGGCTCCCCGCCGCTGTTAATAATATGATACGTCACGGCAACGGTGCTGTCCACCAACTCATAGCGGATCTCCAGCCGATAATCAAAGGGGTACGCCGCCAAGGTGTTGTCATCTGCCACTTGGGTAAAGGTGGCGCCGTTGCGGTGGTGCTCCGTCAGTGTAAAGGGGTTAATGCGGGCCACGCCGTGGCGCTTCATACGGCAGGGCTTGCCAAATGCGGTAGACGCCCCCCTGGGCAGCACCCCCACAATGGGAAAGCAAACCGGCGCCTGACCGGCCCAGTAAGCCGGGTCCCCCTGCCAAAGATATTCTCGGCCGTCCCGCACCAGGGAGCGGAGCATCGCCCCCGCGTCCGTAACGGTGACGGCACAGTGTTCATTTTTTAATGTCAGTTCCATAAGAACCCTCCAGTCCCCTTTATTATAGCTTATCCCTACCGGCATTGCAATAAAAACAGGCGGGGTTTTCAGAGTTTACAAAAAAGCCAAAATCTACCTGCAAAATGTTGCAAATCCCCTGCATATAGTATAGAATATGAGTAGCCTTGCGCAAATGCGACAGACAGAGGAGAACGGCAATGGATATTGATACCTTTATTCACGAAGCCATTTTTGGCGAGAAAGAACAGCACCGCATTTTTTACTACCTGATGTGGGAGAACCTGCAGGAGGTGGGCTATGTAATCACCGATGAGAGCGGCTATGAGATTGACAGTGTGTTCAAGGCGGTGGCACTGCAAAATCTGGTAGGCGAGTTTGCCTACCGGTTGTATGATACAGTCAACGAAACCGGATATGAGGATGTACTGGAGTACCTGGGCACACTGGCTATCGGCGAGGACGATATTCTGCAATACTGCGAGAACGACCCGGAAATTCTGGTAGAGCCGGAGGATTTCGAGCTAACGGTAAAAAACGCGCTGGATACCATCACGGAGCGCACAGCGGACAAGCTGTTAGAGGAATTCTCTGCCGATGATCTGTTTGACTACCTGTTTACCGCCACTTATGACTTTGAGCAAGACTTTACCTACGAGTTTGAGGACACGGACGAATTTCAGGCCTTTGTGGACTCCAACGCAGACCAGCTGGACAACTATAAAGAGGAATACCCGGCTGTTATGCGCTGGGTGGAAGGCGGTATGGTCTGCTGAGCGAATGACAAATATCTATACAAAAAGGGACCTGGATTCAGGTCCCTTTTGCTTTGTATCGTCTGTTATTTATTGCTCTTGTTTCCATTGCCGACTTTGTTCCCGGCAGCGTGTAGCTGCTGGGCAATCTCGGCCAAGCCGGCAGACATGGCGGAGATCATGCGCACCGTTTCTTCCTTGGTATAATCATTGCTGCAATAATCGTTGAGCGCACCGAAAAAGCCAAAAGCCAAAAAGCTCTTGCTCACGGAGGAGCGCTGACTGCGAAAATCCAAAAATTTGTTTTTGCCGATATGATCCGCAATCACATCCGTAATGGCAGCAATATCCAAATACGGCTCAATATTTCGGCTGCGAAACAAGATCCGATATTTTTTCTTGATCCGATTGGCGCTGACAAAAATCGTTAAGAAATACTGGTTAAAGGTGGCTGTGTCCGGCTTCTCCGCCTGGTCGATCACCTTTAATGCCTGCTGGGACAGCTCTTGCACAAAGTCAATTAAAATAGAATTGACCAAATTGAATTTATCGCTGTAATGCAGGTAAAACGTGTTTCGGTTAATCTGGGCTCGCTGGGTAATATCCGTAACGGATACCTTGTCAAAATCGCTCTCCTCCAGCAGTTCAAAGAAGGCGTCCCGAATGGCGCGCTCGGTCTTCACATACCGCAGATCGGTCTCTTTCATTACTTATATCCCCCGTCTCTAATGATCGTATGATGATTATACACCACCATACCAATAAAAGTCAAGTTGGGCGATCTGCTGATTAACTGGCAAGAATGCGGTCTGTTATTTGACCCAGCCTTTCTTAAACATCAGGTGGGCAGACAGCAGCGATACCACCACGCCCACAGGGATCAGTACGCCTACCGCCAAGTCGCCCTTAAAGAGCAACATCAAGCAGACGACGGCAACAGGCACAACAGTCAGCTTAAAGTGCTTGGCAAAATAGCTCATACCCAGCGCGCCGAACAGTGCGGGCACCACCTGCTTAAAAGCAGGGGCAAAAACAGAGTCGTCATTTGTCAAGTACGGCAGCACCGGACTGAACAGCAGCACCCCTGCGGCAATCACCAGGGTGGTCACAATAGAGGATGTGGCGCAGGCAATGGTGGAGAGCACCTCGCCCTCCTTGCTCTGGGCGCGCACCTGGGCAGAGTCCAGGGCAGAGAGCACACAGGGCAGCTTTAAGTTATTAATATTCCCGGTTACAAAAGCCAGGTAGGTTGCCCCGGTGCCCAGGAGCGGCGTGTAGGTCATCACTTCAATCACCGCGGTGGGATAAAACAGCAGGGCAATAGGCGCCAGCCCCTTAAACACCACCTGGGCAGAGGGAAAAGCATGCAGATGGGCGCTGATAGCAACCGGCAGCATTAAGAAAATAAACAGGGCGGAGATCACCCAAAAGCGACCGTACAGGTGGGTCTTTTCATTATAATCTTTCATATTAGCCCCTCCATTCCAGCCAAGCAATGTGGGTGGGCAGCACCTTGGCCAGCAGCATCACCGCACCCATACCGATAAACATTGCCAGCGGCATAGCCATACTTTGCAGCCAGGCAATCTTTTTCTTTTTCTCAATCTGCATAAACAGCAGCATAGACAGCATAGACACCGCCAAAGCGGTAATGCTCATGATCCCGGCGCCGTCGCCCAGCACCGCCTTGTCGCCCTGGCCCACAATGGCACGGCCCACAAAGGCACTGATCAGACCGATAAACGCCGCGGCGCTCATTACATCCGCCCAGGCAGTATTCTTGCTCACCGCTTTGCCGATACTGTTTTGAATTTTCTTCATGGCAAAGGGAATAATCACAAGAGGCATCACAGAGCCAAGAGTCATTACCCACGCGGCGGTAGAAAAGCCCAGGGGATCCGTGATCTCCGCAGACAGGCCGCCGGTATAACCCAGTGCCTCCATGGCAGACTCCGCTGCCGGCACCTCATAAGAGATGGCGCCGATCACTGTCAGCCGGATCCAGGGCAGCACAATGCCCAGCGCACCGGACAGGGTAAGGATGGTTGCCACAATCGAGATGGCAGGCGCCAGGCTAAACAGCGCTGACTGGGTCACCGTGCCTCGCATGATGGCGGTGGACAGCCCCAGCTTTTTGCCCTGCTTCCAGGCACGAATGAGAAAAAACAGCGACTGGGCCAGCACAAAGACCACAATAAAGCCGCCCAGAGCATACATAAATCCGCTTTCTTTAAAATCCATATCACTTTCCCCCTTTACTCTGCGGTCATCAACCGAATATAGCGCTTAAAGAAGGTGACGCCCTGGGTCATCTGACCCACAGGAATGCGCTCATTGGTGGAGTGGGTGGTGAGCAGCAGCGCCGTGTCCACCGTAAAGGGCGCAAAGCGATAAATGTTGCTGCACACATTCTCGTAATTATAAGCGTCTGTGCCGCCCATCACCAAATAGGGCGCCACAATATTCTTTTCGTCCAGATTGACGGACAGCCGACGCAGGGTATCAAAAGCCCGGGTGTCCGTGGGTGATACAATGCTGGGCTCCTTGCCCTTGATGAATTCAATCTCCACATTGTCGCCGCCCATATATTTCTCAATATGCCGCTGCACATCCGCAATGGTCTGGCCCGGCATAATACGGAAGTTTACCGTTACGCTGGCCTTTTGGGGCAGCACATTGGCGGCAGGCGAACCGCTGGCCATCGTCACACCGGTCGTGGTACGGATCAAAGATGCAGCCGGCGGGATCTGCTTCATCACCAGCTTCAGCACCGGGCGCAGCAGCCACAGGTTGCACAGTACCACCCGCCCCGGGTAGGTGGCGTGGCGGCCGATGTCCGTAAACATATTATAAACAAAGGGCAAAATGGTGCTCTTAAATTGGTGGTTCTCCAGTCGCTCCACCTTCTTTGCCAACTGGCCGATGGCGGTGTGTTTGGGTGGTTGAGAAGAATGGCCGCCTTTGGACTTTACAGTAATCTTAAAGTCCGCATAGCCTTTCTCTGCCACGCCCACGCCGGTCAAGTTGGCGTCCAGCAGCCCCTGTACAGGCGCCGGCAGCATGGCACCGCCCTCGTCTACCACGCTGTCCAGGTGCACGCCCCGGCGTTCCAATTCCCGCGCCAATTCCCGGGCACCGTTGTTGCCGCCGCTGACGATCTCCTCATTATGCCCCAGGCACAGGTACACCCCGCGCTTTGGGGTATAGCCCTCCTCCAGCAGCGTCTCCACGCTCTCCATCAGGCAGATCAGGTGGTTCTTCATGTCCAGCGCACCGCGACCCCAAATAAACCGGCCGTCATTTACGCCGTCAAAGGCCGGGTGTTCCCAGTCCTCCTCGGTGCCCTCGCTGATGGGCACCACATCCTGATGGGCCAAAAAGGCAATAGGATCCAGGTCGGGATCCGTCCCCTCCCAGTAAAACAGCAGACTGGCAGTGGAAATATGATCCAGTTTCAGATTTTTGTGAATCAGCGGGTAGGACTGTTCCAAAAACGCATGGAAGCGGTCAAACGCACCCCAATCTGTTTGGCTCTCATCCTCGCAGGAGATGGTCTTGATCTGAATCGCCTGACTGAGCCGGTCGCACGCCCGCTGCCCATTCACCTGCTCCGGCGGGAATTCCTCCCGCTGGGGCTTGGGCGCCGTAAAGAACGCTGCACGGATCAGCGTGATCACGATAAACGCAGCCAGCAAGCCTAAAATAATGTACAAAGCCGTCATTTTCTTTTCCCCTTTCCATAAAAAAACAGCCTGAATCTGCAAAGCGGCACCCAAACCCGGGTACCGCTTATACATTTGTATTGGACTTACACGCTTATTTTGCTGTACCCAGCCCTTTCTCATCAAAGTTCAGAATGGTACTGAGCACTACCTCGTAACCGGTCTTAAGGGCCTCCGGCACCAGGCGCTCCGCCGTATCCCGGCGATTATGGTAATAGTCGGCCGGTTTCGGGTCCATAGCAGCCAGGCAGGTGGCGTGAATCCCCGCCTGGGACAATGCCGCTGCGTCGGAAGAACCGAAGAACACGCTGGCGAACTTCAAATCCTTATGACCTGCCTCAATGGCACTGTCCATCACCAGCTGGCTGAAGGGCTTAGAGTTCTTCACCGTACCGGTCATATCCTTGCTATACACATTCAGGTATTCCAGATCCGTTAAGGTATCTACACAAAGCACGGCGGTCTCAATCTCGTCGCACTCTTTTTTATGGTCCTTGGCCCACTGCTTGCAGCCACGCAGACCGGCCTCCTCGCCGTCTGTGATCATGCAGCACACCTCGGTATTTTCAAATTCCACGCCGGCCATATCCAGCATACGCAAAGCACACACCGCCGCATAAGTACCGGTCAGGTTGTCATTGGCGCCGGGAGAAATGGTCTTAAAGTCCACAAAGCAGAACAGGGTGATCATAAACAGCGCGGTGACAAAGTGGAAATAGTAGCTGTAATTCAGCATAAAATCGCCGAAAGCGCCCATATCCGCAAAGTGAGCAATCAGGCAGATCACTGCGATAATAAAGGAGATGATCGCGCAGACAATGGTACCGCCCATAAAAATTCCCATCAAGGGCAGCTTGCCCTTTGCATAGTACAGATGGCGCCATTCATAGGCTGCGTCAATATGGCCGCTGATTACAATGCGGCGCTTAACCTCACCGGTGGGCTTGCGGGTGGCACAAAAGTTGTGGCCCTCTACCTTCTTATAAAGCGGATCCATAAACCGCTTGTAAAACAGGAACTCCATTACGGTGATAAACAGCCCCACAAAAGTCACACCGCCAACAATACACTGGGCGATCCACCAAGGCAGCACACTGGTAAACACCAGCGCGGCACACACCACCACAGCCAGGATGATGGCTACACTGACGATTTTTGTAAAGTGCAAAAAGGCCTTAGGCGCCATTTTGTAGCTTTCAAAGTGGGTCTCGTCACAGAAGGGATCCATCTCTTTTTTGATGTGCTTCTCGGCAGCCAGGCAGTTGCTGTTGCCGGACTCCCGGGGACCGTACTTCTTAATGATGTTGGTGATCTCCTTGACTGTGTAATCCACATTTTCGTCGATCACCTGCTGGGGAAATTGGCTAAATTTCATACTTATTTTTCTCCTTTTGCTTTGCGTTCTTCGTTGAGCTTCAACTCATAATGGGTGTCGCCGCAGTAGAACAAACGGCGGGGCTTTTGCCGCTGGAAGGTGCCCGGCTCCGCCACGCTGGTTACAGCATAGCCGATTCCCAAGGCGTCCAGCGTAGGCTTAAAGGCCTCCAGTCGCTCTTTGAAGTCCGCGTATTTTTTTCTCTCTTCGGCCGACCAGGCAACCTCTGCCAGAGCCTGCATACGGGGGTACACATTCAGATCCAGTTTTGGACGCTTGTCGATCCACTCGGTCCATACCTCAGCCTCTACGCCCAGCACATGGTCATAGGAACGAGGCGGAATATGATAACGACCCGGGTCGAAATCGTATGTATAGCTCAACGGGTACTGCCCGTAGGTCATATCAAAGTAAAAACTGCGGTGATTGCTCAGGATCACATCGCCGCCGCGGGCAATATGCCGCTCCACATTCTTATCCCGCTTGGGGGTCCAGTATTGACCGATCACAGACGGGTCCAAATTGCCGGCGGCCAAAATCTCATTCCAGCCGATCAGGCGCTTACCCTTCTGCTTTACATATTCCAGCACCCGGTTGTTGAACCAGCCTTGCAGCTCTTCCACATCGTTTAGGTGCATCTCTTTCATCTTCGCCTGGCAGTGGGGACACTTCTTCCATTCGTCCTTGGGCGCCTCATCGCCGCCAATATGGAAGTAAGGCGCGTCAAACAGTTCGCACACTTCATCAATCACATCAAAGATAAACTGGAAGGTACTCTCCTTGCCCAGGCAGGCAGAGCGGTTCCAGTCCATTACGCCGTGCAATGTAGGCACGCGACCGCCAAAGTAGCCGGGCACCTCGCGTTCCAGTTCTCGACAAGCCAACCAGGGATAAGCTGCCTGCGCCGCCGCAAAATGGGCAGGCATATCAATCTCCGGCACAACCATAATGCCCCGGGCGTTGGCATAGGCCACGATCTCCCGAATATCCTCCTGGGTATAAAAGCCCTCATGAGGCTCGTTGACCATATGAGAAGTATGCCAGCCGTCCACCTGGGTGCAGGTGCGCTTAGAGCCGATCTCCGTTAAGCGCGGATATTTTTTGATCTCAATGCGCCAACCCTGATCGTCCGTCAGGTGCCAGTGGAACACATTGAGCTTCATCATAAAGAGCATATCCAGCAGTCGCTTGACTTCTTCTTTGCCAAAGAAGTGGCGGCTCTCGTCCAGGCTCATACCGCGCCAGCCCCAACGGGGAGCATCGTGAATGCTGCAGCAGGGCACCGTACGCCCGCCGATATCATAATCCGCCAAAATACGCAGGGATTGCAGCGCATAGTAAGCACCGATAGGCGTAGCGGCAGTGATGTGCACCTTCTCCGGGGTCACATTCAAGGTATATGCTTCCTTTTGCAACGCCGGGTTGCGGGTGACAATGATCCGTGCCTCCCGGGTGGTGGTGCGTACCAAAGGAATACGCAGTTCGCTCTTCACCTTCTCGCCATCCTGCAAGGTGAAGGCGCCGTCCAACGCCTGATATGCGCGGGGATTGGGAATCAAATGCATACTCATTCTCCATTTCTGAAATTCCGACCGGGCACAGCGCGTCGGATCGGGTAAAGAGTGAAATAAAAATATGTGCGTTTTCACGCCGTCTATTTTATCATATTTTCACCATAATGTAAACGCTTTGAGCCGCGCAAATTGTGAATTTTGTATGTTCGACACATTACTGCATTCGCCGCATAAGAGACCCATGTTCAAAATCCGCGCCTTGACACCGCCGTTCATCGTGTTATAATTAAGTACGTTTAGATTACAGAAATGAGTTGACGACTATGGAACAAAGCAAAGATTTTTTAGCCACCCGGCCCATCGGACGACTGCTGCTCCAGCTGTCCCTACCCACAGTAGCCGCCCAACTGATCAATATGCTTTATAATGTGGTGGACCGCATTTACATCGGCCACATTCCCGGCGAGGGCGCGCTGGCGCTTACCGGGGTGGGCGTGTGAATGCCGCGGATCCTAATCATCTCCGCCTTTGCGGCATTGGTGGGCAACGGCGGCGCACCTCGGGCCTCCATCGCCTTAGGCAAGAAGCAAACGGCAGAGGCTGAGCAGATTCTGGGCAACTGCTTTGTCACGCAACTGCTGGTGTCTGCGGTGCTGACAGCGGTGGTACTCATCTGGAACCGGCCGCTACTGCTGGCATTCGGCGCCAGCTCCAACACCATTGATTACAGTGCGGCCTATATGAACCTTTACGCCTTGGGCACCGTATTCGTGCAGCTGACCCTTGGCATGAACGCCTTTATCACCGCCCAGGGCTTCGCTAAGGTAGGTATGCTCTCGGTGCTCATCGGCGCCGTGGCCAATACAGCGCTGGATCCGCTGTTTATCTTTGGCTTCCACATGGGTGTGCAAGGCGCCGGGCTGGCTACCGTGCTGTCCCAGGGACTGTCCTGCCTGTGGGTGCTGTCTTTTTTATTTGGCAAAAAGACTTTTATCCGCATTCGCCGGTGCAATCTGCGTCTGCACGCCAAGGTCATTCTCCCCTGTCTGGCGCTGGGCAGTGCCCTGTTCGTCATGCAGGCCAGCGAGAGCGTGATCTCCGTATGCTTTAACACCTCACTGCTGAAATACGGCGGCGATCTGGCAGTGGGTGCCATGACCATTCTCACCAGTGTCATGCAGTTTGCCATGCTGCCGCTGCAAGGACTGGCACAAGGTGCCCAACCCATTATCAGCTACAATTACGGCGCCGGAAACAGCAACCGCGTACGCCGCGCGTACCGACTGCTGCTCATTTGTAGCGTTTGCTACGCCATGCTCTTTTGCTTGCTGATCCAGCTGTTCCCCGGCGTGTTTGCCGCCATCTTCACCTCTAACGCAGAACTGCTGGCCTTTACCAAGCCGATGTTGCGCATTTACACTCTGGCGCTGGGGCTGTTTGGTATTCAAATCGCCTGTCAAATGACATTTACCGCCCTGGGCAACGCCAAGGCGTCCATCATCGTGGCGGTGATGCGCAAGTTTATTCTGCTGCTGCCGCTGATCTACATGATGCCCCACCTGTACACTGCTGACCTGACCAAGGCTGTCTTTATGGCGGAGCCGGTGGCAGATGTGCTGGCCGTGGCCTTCACCGGCGTTCTTTTCTTTTTTGAATTCCGCAAGGCCCTGCGTGCCATGCCAAAAAGCGAGAAAAAAAGCTAAAAGTAAATGTCGCCTGTACCGGGCAGCGCCATTTCTCTGTCCTATAATTTTCCCTGTCATTTGCACCCGGTGGCTTTTTGTGTTACAGTAAGAGTGCAAGGGAGGTCATGGTATGAAAAAGCAACAGGACAAAAACAACCCGCCGGAGGAATGGGAATTGACCCTGACCCTGGAGCCGGAGGAAGAAGAACAACCGGAATCCGGCGACGGCAGTGCCTTAACGGACGAGGACATTCTGCTGCTGGGCTACCTGGGCCGCCACTTGGGCGGCAAAAAATAAAAAACTGTCCCCCTTTGGCGCTTTGTGCTATACTGAAAGTACCAAGGGGGATTTTTATGCGCGTATTTGATTTTGACAATACCATTTATGACGGTGAGAGCGTCATTGACTTTTACCTGTTCAGCCTGCGCCGCAATCCAAAGGTAGCACGCTATGTGCCGGTGGTGCTGTATCACCTGCTGCGCTATAAGTTGGGGCGCACCACCATGGCAGACTTGGAGCAGGCCGGACGCAAGCACGCCGCCCAATACCTCAGCAGCTTTGACGACCCAGAGGGGCTGGTCCGGGACTTTTGGGACGGGCATATACGCAAGATCAAAGCCTGGTATCACCCGGTAAAGGACGATGTGATCGTCACCGCCTCGCTGAATTTGATTATGGACGAGGTGTGCCGCCGCCTTGGGGTGCAGCACTGTATCTGCTCCGTGGTGGACCGCCAAACCCTGACGGTGGAGTATATCAACTTCAGCGCCAATAAGGTGTCCGCTTTTCGCAAATGCTTTGGAGCAAGCGCCGTACCGGACGCATTCTATACCGACAACGCCGCCGACCTGCCTATGATCCATCTCTCCCGCACCGCCTACAAAGTCCGCCACAATCGCATAACCCGAATTAAATAGCGCAACAAACTATTTTGGGTATTGCAAATAGACAGACTGCTCGCACCGTCTGTGTTCTTTCAATATTCGGATATTGATAAATGCTTTTATTTCTGAATCCAACAATAAAAACGCAGTGGAAAGTTTGACTTTTTATCCAAACTTTCCACTGTGTTTTTCAGCATATCCATCGTCGATCATCAAGTTTTTCTGCCTTATGGATTTACACTATTCTCAAACTCTATGCGAGCGAGCGCAGCCACGCTGCGATTTCACTACCTTATTGATTTACACTATTCTCAAACGAATAGCCGCAGGAAAACTGCATGGCCTAAATTTCACTACCTTATGGATTTACACTATTCTCAAACCTTAGGCTCATTGCTGGTGTCTACATGATCATTTCACTACCTTATGAATTTACACTATTCTCAAACGTCAAACTCATCCGGATATACCCGCTCTCCGTTTCACTACCTTATGAATTTACACTATTCTCAAACCGTGTCCACCGGTGACAACAGGTCAAGTCCTGTTTCACTACCTTATGAATTTACACTATTCTCAAACCAGTTTGCGGACAATAATAGCAATATGTATGTTTCACTACCTTATGAATTTACACTATTCTCAAACATAATGTAATCAATAGCCGGGCGGGCTTAAGTTTCACTACCTTATGAATTTACACTATTCTCAAACGCTATTGCTGAACAGCCGCTTACCTCTGCCGTTTCACTACCTTATGAATTTACACTATTCTCAAACATGTGACTTTGGGCATTGACCCGAACGCCAGTTTCACTACCTTATGAATTTACACTATTCTCAAACATTATAAATCTTTGTTTTAGGTAAATTCAAGTTTCACTACCTTATGAATTTACACTATTCTCAAACCATTCGAGGAGTACGCCGAGCAAGCCTGCGTTTCACTACCTTATGAATTTACACTATTCTCAAACAGCACTTGCACTGCTATGATTACCAGCACTGTTTCACTACCTTATGAATTTACACTATTCTCAAACATACACGGTGTATTCGGGTGGCTGAAGTCTGTTTCACTACCTTATGAATTTACACTATTCTCAAACAGCACCTCGCCCCAATCGTATGTCTTGATGGTTTCACTACCTTATGAATTTACACTATTCTCAAACTACCATTAAAAAATGGTGACATCATCACCGGTTTCACTACCTTATGAATTTACACTATTCTCAAACTAGACGGGGAGGCATACGGCGTTAGCGATGGTTTCACTACCTTATGAATTTACACTATTCTCAAACCAAGGGTGACACTTGACACAGGCACTTTAGTTTCACTACCTTATGAATTTACACTATTCTCAAACCAAAGAACCGTTGCCGTGTGCGTATTGTCGTTTCACTACCTTATGAATTTACACTATTCTCAAACAGCGAATCCGCACAGAACGCTGTTCCTGTGTTTCACTACCTTATGAATTTACACTATTCTCAAACTTATTAGCGCTGATGTGATTAACGCCTGCTGTTTCACTACCTTATGAATTTACACTATTCTCAAACTTGACTGCGCTGTCAACGGTCTTGCCGCAAGTTTCACTACCTTATGAATTTACACTATTCTCAAACGTATGGTTCTGCTCGCGGCAGCGGGTAAAGGTTTCACTACCTTATGAATTTACACTATTCTCAAACGCTACCGTATGCCGTTCGACAAGCGGGTGAGTTTCACTACCTTATGAATTTACACTATTCTCAAACAAGCAGACAGCCGAGAATTTGAGCCATGTTGTTTCACTACCTTATGAATTTACACTATTCTCAAACTTGGTACATTCACGAGCAAGAAAGAAGCGGTTTCACTACCTTATGAATTTACACTATTCTCAAACTAGTTCATAAGCATAATTGTTGCCCTTGAGTTTCACTACCTTATGAATTTACACTATTCTCAAACGTATCAAGCGTGTTGTAAAACTCAACCTCTGTTTCACTACCTTATGAATTTACACTATTCTCAAACTCAAAATGAAGCTGTTGCTTGACAAGGCTAGTTTCACTACCTTATGAATTTACACTATTCTCAAACCTCTATACAGTGGGCAAACTGAAGAAATAAGTTTCACTACCTTATGAATTTACACTATTCTCAAACAATTCTGCGCCGTAGTCGCCAAAGTCAAGCGTTTCACTACCTTATGAATTTACACTATTCTCAAACTATTCATAGCAGTTTCGCGAATGGTTGCAAGTTTCACTACCTTATGAATTTACACTATTCTCAAACCCCCAGTGTTTACACTGCCAAAACAATCGGTTTCACTACCTTATGAATTTACACTATTCTCAAACTTTGCGGATTTACGATACGCGGATATTTTGTTTCACTACCTTATGAATTTACACTATTCTCAAACTAGACGGCGAGCAGTACGGGGTGAGCGATGGTTTCACTACCTTATGAATTTACACTATTCTCAAACATAAGATAACAGCCTATTGTTTAATTTAATGTTTCACTACCTTATGAATTTACACTATTCTCAAACACATTAAGGAGCTTTACCAAGAATTCAAAAGTTTCACTACCTTATGAATTTACACTATTCTCAAACGGAACAAATGTGCAAATCAAGTCTGTGTTTGTTTCACTACCTTATGAATTTACACTATTCTCAAACCTCAAATAAGCTGCGCCCACTATACAGCGCAGGGCAAATCCACAAGATCTAGTACCATAGTACTATGGCGAAACGGAATTGTCAAGGGTGCACAAATCCCGATCCAGCACATAGAGTTTGGCGCGCACATCTACGCACGCCGGTGCCTGGCACTCTAAGTCTAAAATTCGAATTTGATGCAAAGATAGAGTATGTAGCAGCCGGCTCACCTCCTCCGACTCAAAATATAAATACAAATTGGATATAGCAAAAATGCGCACCTTCAAATACCGGGAAGTTAAAATCAAAAATCGCGCCAGGCGCTCGGCTGCTGTACTTTCTTCCCGCCGCAAACGGAACTGCAAAAGCTTCACAACGGCAGCCGCTTCTAAATCATCCTGGTAGGCTACATCATAATCAAACCGGGCGGTAAGTGCATCTCCTAACTGTAATAAGTCCTGGCGCACAAGCGCCAAAGGCTCTGCCAGATCGGTGTTGAGTGTCTGTTCCATAGCAGATGCCACATGGTTCATCAACTTTTTGGTATCCGCATCCGGCTGCAATAGATTCGCAATATAAAGCCCTTGTTTGGAAAAAGCAAAAGGCTTCCACTCCTGGGAAAAGGTCAACACTTCATCTGCACAATCCTCTAAAAAGGCGTTGACCACCCGGCGAAAAACCGTTTTATTCTCCAGTGCCAGAACTACGGCCGTTTGGTTTTCAAAAGCCAACGGCTCCGGAAAATAGTCCAAAGCGATCCTCATAAAATCAGCAACCTTTCATCCGTGGCCACCACATTGCTGTCGTTGCAGCCTACCATCAGTTCCATTTTGGCGTACTGCTTCTCCGTTACGGTCAAGATCTGCACCACGCCGGCCGGGGGCTTGCACTTCCGCACCCCGGCGCAAATACCGGCTGCGTTATTTTGGTTCAAAGCGATCTTGGAGTACACCGACTGCTGCATCATCACAAAACCGCTCTTAACCAACTTCTTGCGAAAACGGGCATACTCTCGCCGGTCCTGGACAGTCTTTACCGGCAAATCAAAAAACACAATCACTCGCATAAATCTATAACTCATACGCAGCTACCGGAAAATGAATTTCTGCCACATCCTGGGCAGCCAAAGCGCGGAACACACTGGCTGCATACAGGCGAATGGCATTGAGCACTGTTTGCACCCGGCCGTCCAACTGCACCTCTTGATTTAAGATGGACAAAACGGCCACTTTCTCCGCCTTTTCAAACTGCTTGGGAGCTAACTTATATACGCACGCATCTACCAATGGGCGGAAAGGCTCCATTAAATCGCAGCTTAAATTATAAGTATTGAACATATTGTCATGGAACAAGCCCAGCTGGGTCAAATACCCGGCTGCCACCACCTCGCGGTTAAAACAGGATAAAATCAAGCTATACCCATAATTTAATGCCGCGTTGGTGGGACAGTCGTCACTGCGGCTGAAATGGGAACCAAAAAGGGCATTAAAATACACCTTGGCCGCATGGCCCTCTCGATTGGTCCGGTCCCCAAACTCCAGTTCGTCCAAATACCGGCAGAGCTGATCTGCCCGCGGGGACTGGACCGCGCGGAGCACCAACATTTGGTTCTTGATTTTTTCGCCCACAATGGCGGTCCAAACCAACTGCTTAGCGTCCCGGGTCCAGCTAAGCTGATCCTTGAGCTTTTGGCTGCAATCATGGCAGCCGTAATAGGCCGTCAATTCGCCGCAGGGATTGCGTTTTTCATCACAAAAAATCACCTTGATCTTATGCTGCAGCAGCTGACTCATCAAAGCGGTGGTGATCGCACAGGCGGTATTCTCGATCAAAAGCACCGAAATGTCACCAAGGTGCACCTTGGTGGTGCTCTCTGCATCCCGCACCACCAGGTACTCCATACTGTACTCCAACTTGGCGGACTTGGTCACCACCACAACGCGCCAACTCATGGCAAGCCCTCCTTATGGCAACAGTTCTACCTGCTGCTCAAATAAGCCGGTAATGGATTGGTGAATGAGTTTGATAGAGGTAACGCCTTTGATTTCGGAAAGCTTCATATTAGAAACAAGCGCGCCGGCAGTTTTAGCCAACTTAATGTTAGTCAAATCTCCACGCATTACATTCGCATGCAAGATTTTCAAAACTTCTGCCAATACTACACACTGTTCTTCCGGAGTCAATACACAAAAGGCCTCTCTTTTATCGACAATCTTGGCGCCCATATCGCCGAAGCGCAAACTTAAAATGGAATTGCTCATTTTATCCACTAAAGTATCAAACAGCGCGATATTCTTATCGGGCGTAATCCCATCATACTTGTTTAGCGGCCGATCCTTATTTTGGCTTAAATATTTAGTAATATTACGCACATACTTTTCCTGTTCGTAGCTAAGAACCAACTGCATAGCCGGCTTATATCCCAGTTGATTTCCTGACTTACTGCTCAAATGCATCCGGAAACCGTCAAAAGACAGGCAGGCGTTATACTTGATACACGGAATCAGCACCTTCGCCGGAACGCCTACACAATTGCTTACATACTCGTCCGGATCTGCCAAATAAACCTTTTCCGTTACCGCATCAATAGGTACTAACTGGCGCACCTCTTTGCCCTTTTTGTCCAGATAAGAAATCAGGGCAAAATATTTGGACATAGCCTTGTTATATGCACCGTACTTGGTCATATCGCTCTTGGGTCCATCCTGCTTTAGCGGAATTTGGCCCTTACCCTTCTTCACCGGCATCTGGTCAAACAAACCACCGTGCTGGCAAAACGCATACCGGGTATAGCGAATATTGTTCTTGGCCATCATTTGCTTTACGATCTCCAAGCTCTTGGTTTGTGTTTTCTGGAGTTCGCCGTTCTCTGCTACCCAGGCGCCGGGAATATCCCACTTGAACATGGCGTTCATACTGTAACCCCGCGGGCCGTTCTCCTGCAAGCCGCGGATGAAATTGCGCAGATTATGGGTGCACCGTACATTGTAAACATTGCCCACCACCACATTCAAGTACGCGTCCTTAGCGTGGTGAAAGTCGTTGACCTCACGGCACTTAAGCATATCATAGGTATGGCGAAAATCGGAAGCCAGCGCAGCCTTTACATACACGATCTCTGTCTGCTCTTTGTCATATAGCTGCTCCATAATTTTGGCAACTGCCTTGGTGGATTGACGGGTCTCTACCAGTTGGCGGGAGATAAAGGCACCCAGTTCTTCATCGGTCAAGGGTGTCGTTCGGATCAGGCGTTGGTATTTAACCTTGCTGATCAAGTTCTTAGACAAAAGCAGCTGCCAAAAGCCGTGCATTTTGGCCTGCGTTTCTCGATCCAGAGGGTACACATCCGTTTTCTTTGCATTGTCCACCTTCTTCACCAACACTCGGTTATTCAGACTATCGTCCTTTACCTTAGAGCGCGGAAAAATATGGTCAATATCATAAACATTGCCACTCAGCAAACTGTTCAGGTCAATATGCTCGCCGGTGTACATGCACCGGCCCATTTGGGTATAATATAGATAAAGCTTATCGCTGCGCAATCTGTCCTCCTCGGTGCCCTCCAGCTGCGCATACAGGTCTGCATATTCCTTTTTGCAGCTTTGGTACAGCTCCAACAGTTGGGCTTTTCTGGACTTTTTGCGCTCTTTCTTTTCTTCTCCTCGCGCCACCTCAATAAAGATTTTCTTCGGCGGGCACTTTTGGATCTTTTCGATCTCGCGAGCGATCAGCAACGACTGGTAAATAGGTCGCTTTACTTTTGGTGAAACATACAGATCCTCCACCATTTGGCGCAGGGAAACATCCTTATCGAACTGATTACATGCTGCGACCTGCTCCCCAAATGTGGGCATATAGTCCGCACTATACAGCAGCTGCATTAAGTTCAGGTTGGTATCCCACAACGCGGAAATGATATTGGTCACCTCGCCGGTATTCTTGTCGGTGCACGCCACCTGGGTCAGAAATTCCCGAGACAGGCGGCTCCAGCCGGTGTACTTCAACCGAGCCAGTTTGCCCCGCTCTGTTTCTGTCAGTCGATCGCCAAACAGATCTCGCAGCCGCTTTTTCAGCAACTTTTTATCGTCGCCAAAGATCGTAATTAAGCGTACAACTTCTTCCTTCTCATCATAGGTCAAATCATAAGGTGCCAGATCCTGCCAAGGCTTTAGACTGGCCTTAAAGTTTTCATCAAAGCCGCCCATCACCTCATAGGCAATACCCCGGGACTGCAAATAGTTTTTCAGTCCCTTGCCGGTGACTTTGCCGCGCTTTTCAAACAGGTCCCGGTAAATCTCCTGCTTCAGTTTGACCTCAACACGCTGGCCGTCCAGCGTTAAATTGTTTAGCTCGTTGAGCACCATAAACTTGGTGTACAACAAAGAATACTTGGGGATCACATCGTACTGGGGCAAATAGGTACACTTGCTGGTCAAATTCTCAATAAATGCCTCGGCGCTGCGATCCAAATCCACCACTTGGTCAAAATTCCAGGGATAGATTTTTTCCTCTTTCCGCACGATCCAGGCTTTTTTACTATGCTTATTCAGCGGGCCAACATAGTACGGAATACGGTGCTCGCAAAGGGAAATGATTTTTTCTCGCACAGTCAGGCCAGTCTCATCCTTTTCTGTTAAAAACGGCAAATATCTCTGCGCCCGGTTTAAAATACCTTCCAGTTCTTTTTTCTGCAACTGCATAGGAATCACGCCGTTGTCCTTAGACACCTGTTTGGGCATAAAAGTGCCATTCTCAATGGCGGCGAACATATCCGCATACGCCGGGTCCCCATTGTCGCCCAGCGTCTTTTTCAAATAGGCGCAAAAAGCCTCTTGATTACAGATCTTTTCCAGCACGCCGGTGTGACCATTTTCCTTGATATGACCGGAATAGGCCACATAGTTGTCGTTCTTGCTGCTCAGCTTAAAAATCTTTTTGTACAGTTCCGAACGATAGGTCTTCACATAGATTTTCAGCCGCTGCAAATCCGTCTTGTGCTGCTCATAGGTGGCCACTTTGGCCTCGCACAGATACTGATGGCCGGCCAAGATCTCATCCAAAATAGCCCAATCATATAGGGCCTTGATCCGCACCACCAAATCGAACCGTTCTTCCAAAAGAGACTGGTACTCCGGTTCGTTGTCCTCATAGCTGCCGGTAAAGGCGATGCTTGGTTTTTCCGCCTCGACCAAAGTGTCATCGTTAAACAGGTCCTTCAGCTTCACCGTAGCGCCGCAGGCCAGTGCCAGGCAGGCATACAACTGGGGAGCGCTCTTTTTTGTTACACCGAACAGCTCTGCTGCCGCCGCAGTCTTTCTGGACTTAGACAAAGACTTGTCCTTGAGCACGGCGCCAAAGGCTTTTTCGTCCGTGCATTCTACTGCACATTCATATTCTTCTTGCAAATAATCGCGAAACGCACCGTAAATCGAACCAAAATTTTGCGCCTCTCCTAAGGAGTCAAACAAAAAATGACCGCGGTTTTTGATAATATGATGCACCGCCAAAAACACCAGACGCACATCGTATGGGCCATCCTCATGCAAAAGCGCATTACGCAGATGATAAATGGTGGGAAATTGGCGATGATAGTCTGTGTCCGTATAATCCGGATCCGCAAACACAGCAAAGGGTGTATTGGTGGTTTTATCCTCTGCATACAGATCGCTCTCCCGCAACCGCTGGAAGAAAGCCGGATCCTTGGTACTCACCGGACCGTCAAACAGCATCTCTAACAGATCCAGCCGCTCCCGACGCCGCTGGGTACGCCGCCGACTGATGCGAAACAGCCGCCGCTCCTCTGCCGTGTTGCTCTCATCAAACAGGCGCACACCCCACATGGCATTGCCCTTAAACTTAGGAACACGGTAATCCATATCTGTTACAGCCCAGCCTACCGAGTCTGTACCCATATCCAAACCTAAATAGTAATCTCCGCGTTTTCTCCCTTGTTCCATAAACTCGCTCCTTTTCTTTTTTCATCAAAATTTTCAGTTGATCTATTGACAAGTGGAACTTTTCGTGTTAATATCAAGTTGTCTCAGGACCTTATGAGATTTACACTATGCGTTCAAATACCAATTGATTCAACTCGTTGCCGTTGTGGCAACCTCACAGTGTGTGAGCAAGACCTGCATTTTTGCAGGTCTTTTTTATTGCCTTCAACATTTGCATCATAACACAAATAAATAAGAAAGTAAACAAATTTTGCATATTCTTGCCTATTTTGTCAAGTTTAAGTCCATATTTTCGGACAAGTTGCACAAAAACACTTGACAAGCAAAAAAAATCCCGCCCGAACAGGCAACACCTGTATCGGGTGGGATTTTTTATATTTCTGCTTTACTCGTCGTCGGAGGAGAGTTTGAGCACTGCCAGGAAGGCCTCCTGGGGCACCTCCACCTGACCGAACTGGCGCATACGCTTTTTGCCCTCTTTCTGCTTTTCCAGCAGCTTTTTCTTACGGGTCACATCGCCGCCGTAGCACTTGGCCAACACATCCTTGCGCAGGGCCTTTACCGTCTCGCGGGCAATGACCTTGCCACCGATAGCCACCTGCACCGGTATCTCAAACAAATGCCGCGGGATATGCTCCTTGAGCTTCTCCGCAATGCGGCGCCCCCGCTGGTAAGCCTTGTCCCGGTGGATAATAAAGCTCAGCGCGTCGATGGTATCGCCATTGAGCAGCACATCCACCTTCACCAAATCCGAGCGGCGGTATTCCTTGATCTCATAATCGAAAGAAGCGTAGCCACGGGTGCGAGATTTAAGTGCGTCAAAGAAATCATAGATAATTTCATTTAGCGGCAGCTCGTAATGAATATCTACCCGATCCGGGGTGATATAGCTCATATTCTTAAAGATCCCCCGCCGATCCTGGCACATATCCATAATGGTGCCCACAAACTCACTGGGCACATAAATATTGCAGTCCGCAAACGGCTCCTCGCAGTAGTCAATCAGGGACGGATCCGGGTAATTGGTGGGATTGTCGATCTCCACCATGGTGCCGTCGGTCATGTGGATCTTGTAGATCACCGAGGGCACGGTGGTAATCAGATCCAGGTTGTACTCTCGCTCCAGGCGCTCCTCAATAATCTCCAAATGCAGGAGACCCAAAAAGCCGCAGCGAAAGCCAAAGCCCAGAGCGCCGGACGTCTCCGGCTCATAACTTAGGGACGCGTCATTAAGCTGCAGCTTCTCCAGCGCGTCTCGCAGGGCCTCATAATCCGCACCGTCTGCCGGGTACACACCGCAGAACACCATTGGGTTCACCTTGCGGTAACCGGGCAGCGGCTCCGCTGCCGGCGCATTTGCCAAAGTGATGGTATCGCCCACCCGGGCGTCAGAAACGGTTTTGATGGACGCGGTAATATAGCCTACCTCGCCGGAGGAGAGCACGCCGGTATTCTCCATGGAAGTGGCCCGCATACGACCCACCTCCACCACGGTAAACTGGGCACCGGTGGCCATCATACGCATGGTATCGCCGGCCTTGATTTTGCCGTCCATGACGCGCACATACACGATCACGCCACGATAGCTGTCATAAACCGAGTCAAAGATCAGCGCGCGCAGGGGTGCATTATCGTTGGCAACCGGCGGGCGGATCTCCGTCACAATCCGCTCCAGCACCTCCTCCACATTCTGCCCGGTCTTGGCAGACACGCGTGGGGCGTCCATACAGGGAATGCCCACCACTTCTTCCACCT